>Ga0256913_10001463_pt1 | contig 12128 bp, 6 predicted proteins | sample Axial_MatmetaG_FD_185970 | JGI IMG/M metagenome (GOLD analysis project Ga0256913, IMG submission 185970) | Deep-sea worm associated microbial mat communities from Axial Seamount, Juan de Fuca Ridge, Pacific Ocean - Axial_Mat | ecosystem: Environmental > Aquatic > Marine > Oceanic > Microbial...
AATAGGAGATTATCAATCTTTTGAATTGGACAACGGTTTAAAAGTATTTGTTGTGGAAGATCATAAACTTCCGCAAGTTGCTTTTTCGTTAGTAATAAAGAGAGACCCCATAAAAGAAAATGAGCACGCAGGATATATTTCTATTGCCGGAAGTTTGTTGCGTACGGGTACAACCAACAGAACAAAGGACGAGTTAGACGAAGCGGTTGACTTTATCGGTGCCGAGCTTACTACTTCGGATAGCCGAGTTTATGCCTCTTCTTTAACTAAACATGTTGATACGCTTTTGGATTTAATGGCCGATGTTGTTTTGCATCCGGCATTTAAACAAGAAGAATTGGATAAATTAAAAAAGCAAACTATTTCCGGTCTTCAAGCCGCCAAAGATAATCCTTCGGCTATTGCGGGAAACGTTCGCCAAGTTCTTCTTTACGGGAAAGACCATCCATACGGAGAGCTGGAAACAGAAGAAACCGTAAAGAGCATAACTTTGGATATGTGTAAAAACTATTATAATACATATTTCCATCCGAACATTGCTTATTTGGCAATAGTGGGAGATATTACAAAAAAAGAAGCAGAAAATTTAGTAAAAAAATACTTCGGTAATTGGAAGGCAAAAGACGTTCCAACATTTAATTATCCACCCGTAAAAAAGCCGGAAACAAATGAAGTTGCCATTGTAAACAGACCGGTTGCGGTTCAATCTACGATAATGATTGCTTATCCCGTTAATTTGAAAAAGTTCGGGGATGAAGCAATAAAAGCAAAAGTTATGAATTATTTGCTTGGCGGCGGAGCAACGGCAGAGTTTTTTCTAACCTTGCGTGAGAAAAAAGGATATACCTACGGGGCATATTCATCGTTAACCGGCGATAAATTGGTTGGCAATTTTACGGCCTCGTGTGATGTGAGAAATGAAGTAACCGATAGTGCCGTTGCAACTTTTTTAGAAGTAATGAAAGATTTCAGAAGCAAGAAAGTGGATAAAAAAAGACTACAAGCCGCTAAAAATTATTTAACGGGAAGTTTTTCCAGAGCGCTTGAAAGTCCTGAAACAATTGCGCGTTTTGCATTAAACATCGCACGTTATAATTTACCTTCCGATTACTATAAAACATATTTACAAAAACTTAATGCCGTTACAGTTGATGATATTTACAATACCGCACAAAAATATGTTACACCGGAAAATGCCTACATAATTGTTGTGGGCAAAGCGGATGATGTTGCGGAAGGATTAAAGAAGTTTTCTGCCGACAACAAAATTACTTATTACGATAATTACGGAAATAAAATAGACAAATCGAAAACCAAAATTGATAACGGTGTAACAGCGGAAACGGTAATCAATAAATATATTGAGGCTATTGGCGGCAGAGCAAATATTGAAAAGGTAAAAGATATTGAAACATCATTAAAAGGCTCTTTACAAGGGAACGAAATAAAACTAACAATTTTCAACAAAGCTCCCGACAAATTCCTTTCAATTGTTGATATGGGAATGATGAAACAAAAAACCGTTTTCGACGGGGAAAAAGGGGTTATGTCCGCCATGGGACAAACAAGAGAAATTACCGGAGACGATCTTGTACAATTAAAACTTGAAAGCATCTTGAATCTTTTCTTAAACTACAAAGGGGCGGGTATTTCTTACAAACTTGCCGGTGTAGAAAAAATTAACGATAAAGATGCTTACATAATAAATTTTACTTTACCTAACGGTAAAATATGGACAAAGTATTATGACAAAGAGAGCGGTCTTTTAATTAAGGAGAGCAAAACACTTGAAACACCTCAAGGAACATTTACCCAAAGTACTTTATTGGATAATTATAAAGAAGTTGACGGTATTAAATATCCATTTAAATTTACACAATCTTTCGGACCCCAACAGATTGAGCTTAACGTTATTTCAATAAAGGTGAACAAAGGATTAAGCGATGAGCTATTCAAGATAAAATAATATTATTTGTTTTAATTGCAATCAATAAACCTTCGGGCATTGCAGCCGGAAGGTTTATTGATTTAAAGATTGCTAAAAGTTTAACCTTTTCCGGTATTTAGAATTCAACAATAATAATCAATTATTTCCGCCTAAAATTAACGGTAATCCGTCTTTACCCGAACCGATTACAATCACCTTTGAATTTGGCGAGTTTGCCAATTTTTCCGTTGCCTCAATACCTTTCCAGCGCAGTAATTGATCGTTAATTCCTTCCGAAACAATAGTTTGAAAATCCTTTATACCTTGTGCTTCAATACGTTTTCTTTCGGCTTCTTGTTTCTCTTTTCGTAAAACAAATTCCATTCTTTGACTTTCCTGTTCCGCTTGCAATTTTTCTTCTATGGATTTTGTTAATCCGGGGGGTAATATTATTTGACGTAATGCGGCTTCTTCAACAATTACACCTTGCGGAACAAGTATGCTGTTAATATCCGTAATAATTTCTTCGGCAAGTTTTTCGCGCGAAGCCGTATAAAGCGCTTTTGCTTCGTAACGAGCGGTAACACCGCGCACAACAGAACGAAAATTAGGAAGCAGAATTTTTTCGCGATACGATGTTCCTATATTTGTATAAATTTCGTTTGCTTTATCGGGTATTACGCTAAACATAAAACTTATTTCCAGTTGCACACTCAAACCCTCTTTCGAGGGAACATTCATTACCTCTTTAATTTGTTGAGTTTGGATACTGAATTTTTCGATTTTTGCAATCGGGTTAACAATATTAACTCCAGATTTCAGAGTTTTATCGCTAACATTCCCGAGAAAATCAACAACGCCAACCGTACCGGCGGGAATAACGGTGAACAAATTAAAAACCGCAATTAAACCTGCAACCGCGGATACAAGGAGAGAAACAGTTGCTTCTTGTTTTCTGCCTGTTTTTTTCATTCCGAGATATGTAACAAATCCGCCCGCCGCTACTATTATTGCTACTATAAAAATCATATTTACTCCTTGTTTTGTTTTTTAATATTAAAAAAAAAGACGAGTGCGGTGCTTTAACTTAAGAAAATTAAAGCAACCGCATATTAAACTATTTATTGATTATTTTTTCAATTTGATCCATTACATCATTCATTCTTTTCATTGCCAGTTCAAAAGGTTCGGCAGAAAGAGGATCGACACCGGCTTTTTTAATTAATTCAATCGGATAATCCGAGGAACCCCCTTTTAAAATATGAAAATACTTTTGGACGGCCTTATTTCCGTTTTCCTTAATCTTTTCGAAAAAAGCCGTGGCATATACAATTGAGGTTGCATATTGATATACGTAATAGTTATAGTAAAAGTGCGGTATATATGCCCATTCGTATTTTATATATTCGGGAATTACCGTAATACCTTTATCGGCTCCGTAATAACGTTTAACAATATCGTAATAAATATTACTCATCACTTCGCCGTTAAGAGGTTTTCCGTTTTCAATGCATTTATGGATTTCCCATTCAAACTCCGCAAAGGAAGTTTGACGAAACAAAGTTCCCCTCATCATTTCAAGATAGTTTCCGAGGATAAATAATTTTTCCTCGTCGGTTTTTGCATGCTCTGCCAAATAATCGTTTAACAAATTTTCGTTTGTGGTAGATGCAATTTCAGCAACAAATATAGGATATTGAGAATATTGATAAGGTTGATTGGTATTGGAAAGATAAGAGTGCATTGTATGGCCGAGTTCGTGAGCCAATGTGGAAACCGAATTATAATCATCAGTCCAATTCATTAAAATGTAAGGATGTACATCGTATTCACTACCGGTTGAATAAGCTCCGCTTCTTTTTCCGGGAGTCGGATAATAATCTATCCAGCGGTTATTAAAAGCTTTGTTTAATATTGCCGTGTATTCGTTTCCCAATGGTTTTAATGCTTTCAGAATTATTTTTTGTCCCTCTTCTACCGAAAAATGAAATTCGGCTTTTTTCACCATGGATGTATATAAATCGTAATAATAAAGTGTATCGTAACCAAGCATTCTTTTTTTAAGTTCAAGCATTCTGTGCAATGTAGGCAGCGATTTGTTTATTTGTTTAATCAAATTTTCGTAAACCGAAACGGGTATATTATTATTATCCAGTGCCGCTTCAATTGCCGTTTTGTAGTTTGATACTTTTGCAAACACGTAATCTTTTTTTACGTGTCCCGCCAAGTTGGATCCGAGTGTTTTTTCAAACTCACCGTAATTTTCAAAAAAGTTTTTAAACACCACTTTTCTGTCGTTGCGATTTGCGGCAGCCCTGTATTTAACATATTCCGACGAAGTAAGTTTTACTTTCTCTCCGTTTGCCAATGTTACGGTTTTTCTGGGCATTTCGGCGTTGGTAAAAATACCGTAAACGTTATATTGGTTATCGGCTATCAACCCAAAGCTGGCAAGTATTTTTTCTTCTTTTGCTGAAAGGGTATGTGCTTTACGTCTTTGAATATCATCAATAATAACTTTGTAGTTTTTTAGTTTCGGTTCTTTTTTATAGAAAGTCTCCAGTGTGGAATTACTGATTGAAAGAAGTTCCGGATTAAAAAAAGAAGACGCTTCGGAGAGCTTTGTTCCCAATGCGGCAGCCCGCTCGGCAAGGGAAGTGTTTGCGGTGTTTCCCAAATCCTGGTCTTTTAATCGTGCGGAATAGCTGGAAAGTTTTGAATAATCTTTATAGACGGAATAGATATTTTCCAGCGTGGTTAAAAGGTATTCTGGGTTTTCGGCAAGTTTACCTTTGTATTTTGTGATTAATGGAATTCGTTTTTCGATTGCTGCGTACTCTTTGTGCCAATCATCAACAGAGGCATAGAGGTCGGTTAAATTCCATTTGTACTTTGTTTCAATTTCATCTCTGTTTTTTACTTGAGATGTAATTGGTAAGGTTACTGTAAAAGAAAGAAGCAACAGAAAAAAAAGAATTTGTTTCATGGTAATTCCTCTAAATTTGATATAAAATTTTGTAAATAAAATTACATATTTTTAGTGAGTTTATTCATAAAAAGTTATCCTACAGCGAATGCTCGGAATTAATAAAATTATAATTTAAAAAGGGAAGTATAGCGGGTTTTAACTTTATTGTTGTTTACAGCCATTGCCAAAGCACGTTTTGTTCCTATTAAAATTAAAAGACGCGTGGCACGTGTAATTGCAGTGTAAAGCAAATTGCGTTGCAGCATAATATAATGTGATGTTGTTAACGGCATTATTACACAAGGGAATTCATTCCCTTGGCTTTTGTGAACGGTAACTGCATATGCAAGTGTTATCTCTTCCAACTCTTCGTATTTGTATTCTACAAATTTTCCATCAAAAGAAATTACCATTATTTGCTCTTCGGAATTTGTTCCCACTACAAAACCTATATCGCCGTTAAAAACGTTTTTATCGTAATTGTTTCTTAGTTGCATTACTTTATCGTTTGCTTTAAATATTCTATCTCCTTGGGAAAAGACTACGGCGGAATTATTTAGTTGTTGCTGAAAAAGTTTATTAAATGCCGTTACTCCTACTTCTCCTTTATATACCGGAGCCAATATTTGAATATCTTCGGTAGGGTTAAGATCCAATTTCCGGGGAATTTCATCATTTACCAAACGAAAAACTTTTTCCGGTATTTTCATGTTTTTGGGTTCGTCAAGAAAAACAAAATCTGTTTCTTTCAAATAATTTAATACTGGCATTTCTCCGTTATTTATTCTATGTGCGTTAAGTATTATATCGCTATCCTTTGCTTGACGGTAAATTTGTGTCAAATGAATTACGGGAATTTTTTCGCTTGAAATCAAATCTTTTAATACGTTGCCGGCTCCTACGGAAGGAAGTTGATCAACATCTCCCACAAAAATTACGGTGGTGTTATTATTTACCGCCGTTATTAGTGCGGCCATTAACAAAGTATCCAACATTGAAACTTCATCCAGAATAAGCAAGTCCGTTTCGAGCGGATTTGCTTCATTAATATTAAATCTGTTTTCACTCGGATTATATTCTAACAATCGATGTATTGTTTTTGCTTCATGTCCGATTACCTCCGTCATTCGTTTTGCTGCTCTTCCGGTTGGTGCCGCAAGCATTATTTTTTTATCAAAAGTTTCGAACAGCTCAATTATTCCCTTGAGGGTTGTGGTTTTTCCCGTACCTGGACCGCCGGTAATAATAAGGGCTTTTACTTCGTACGAAATTTTAATGGCTTCAAGTTGTTCTTCGGAATAATTTTCGTTAAAGGAAGAGAGTATTTTATTTAACTTCGGCGGTTTGTTTGTTTTTACTGAAAGGAGATGATTAATGGAGTTTTCTATTTGGCGTTCTGCAAAATAATAATTAAACAGGAATACCTTGTTGTTGTGAATATAAATTTCACCGCTTTCTTCAAGTTCGTCAAAAAAAACATCGGAATAACCTATATCGGTTTGCAGCATATAAGAGGCTTCCTTAATAAGCTCTTCTTTGGGCAAATACGTATGCCCCGATTTTGTTGCTTGTTGTAGCACATGAATTATTCCGGCTTTTATTCTGAAAGGGGAATCGCCTGAAAATCCGAGATTTTTACCGATGTTATCGGCAATTTTAAAACCGATTCCCCAAATATCCGTTATTAATCTGTAAGGATTTGCTTGGATAATTTCCGTGGTTGCCGCACCGTATTGATTATAAATTTTAACCGCATAGCCGGGTGTAATCCCTTTGGACTGTAAAAAAATCATTACATTGCGAACTTCGGTTTGTTCTTTCCATCCTTTTTTAATTGTTTCAAGTTTTTTTATACCTATTCCGTCAATTTCCATTAAACGAAAAATGCTGTTATCCAGCACTTCCAAAGTTGCATTGCCGAATTTTTGCACAATCCTTTTTGCGGTTGCAGGTCCTATTCCCTTTATCATTCCCGAAGATAGATATCTCATAATTTCTACTTCGGTTACCGGTTGAGAGATGTTTATATTTTCGGCTTTAAATTGAATTCCGTAACGAGGATGATTTACCCATTCGCCCGATAGTTCCACATGATTGCCCCGATTAAGTTTCGGGAAATTTCCGACCACACTTGTTCCGTCTTCTAATTTAAGTACGGAATAACCATTGCTTTCGGAATAAAAAAGATAAACGTCAACAATTCCGGAAATTGTTTCCATAAAAGGAATAACTCTTTTTATTGATTTGATATGTAAATCTATAATAAAATTTAAAAATGCAAAAGTAAAATACTGCTGTTCCAAAACCGGAAGTAATACTTAAACAAATTAAAATGCGAAGATATTATTGTCAAATAAAAAGCATTTTTTCAAATACAAGTTTAAAAATTCCGGAAAGAGGTTTTTGAAAGTTATAAACAAAGGAGTTTATATAATATGTAAATTCATAAATTGACAATTCCGCTTGATATGGATAGATTAAATACATTGTTAGAAAAAATAAAAGGATTGTGAGATGAAATTGGACGGAAAATCTTTAACACTAAAAGAGGTGGAAAAATTTTTGTCCGGCAATGTAAAAATTGAATTAACGGCGGAAGCAAAGAAAAGAATAAAAAAAGCTCGTGCCATGGTAGATAAATGGATTGCCGATGATGAAGTTGTTTACGGTATCACCACTGGATTCGGGGAATTTGCAAATATAAAAATTTCTCAAGATCATTTGGAGCAACTGCAAGAGAATTTGATAAAAAGTCATTCTGTCGGTTTAGGAGACCCGCTGCCTCCCTTCATAGTAAAAGTGATGATGTTATTACGAGTTAATGCTTTAGCTCGCGGGCATTCGGGGATAAGGCTTTCCACAATACAGCTTTTAATAAACATGATGAATAATAATATTATTCCCGTCATACCCTCGCAAGGCTCGGTTGGCTCCAGTGGAGATTTAGCCCCCCTTTCCCATCTTGTACTTGCAATGATTGGCAAAGGGAAGGTGCAAGTATTTAAAGAGCTTACTTATCTTACCAAAGAAACTCCTAAGATGTTAGCGGCAAGCTCGGTTCTAAAAAAATTCGGATTAAAACCTGTACGCCTTCGCGCAAAAGAAGGTCTTGCATTAATTAACGGAACACAAATGATGACGGCCTTTGCGGCATATATTACTATTAAAGGGAAAGAACTGTTAAAATATTCCGATATTGCGGCAGCATTAAGTCACGAAGCTTTACGAGGAACGGATAAAGCATACGATAAACGAATTCATATGTTGCGTCCCTTTGAAGGACAGACAGCTACGGCTGCAAACATGTTACGCTTAATTGAAGGAAGTAAAATTCGTATTTCTCATTTGCAAAATGATAATCGAGTGCAAGATTCTTATTCAATCCGTTGCATCCCACAAATTCACGGGGCATCTAAGGATGCTGTTAATTACGTTGCATCGCGTGTTGCAATCGAATTAAACTCCGTTAACGATAATCCCCTTGTTTTCCCGGATGAAGGGGATCACCTTGAAGGCGGGAATTTTCACGGACAACCTATGGCTTTGGCAATGGATTTCATGGGGATTGCTTTATCCGAATTGGCAAATGTATCGGAACGCAGAATAGAACGATTAACAAACGGTTCCCTTAGCGATTTACCGAGATTTTTAACAAGGCTGGGGGGCATTAACTCCGGATTTATGATTGCACAATATACTGCCGCAAGCATTGTTTCGGAAAACAAAGTGCTTGCACATCCTGCTTCCGTAGATTCCATACCGACATCGGCAAACCAGGAAGACCATAACTCAATGGGTTCTATTGCCGCCCGTAAATGTTTTCAAATATTAAAAAACGTTCAAAAGGTAATTGCAATAGAATTACTTACAGCCGCACAGGGAGTTGAATTTCTGAAACCCCTTAAATGCGGCAAAGGGACTTCTGTTGCAATAAAAGAAATAAGAAGACTTGTGCCCGAATTGAAGAAAGACAGAATAATGTATACAGATGTGGAAAAAATAATTAATATAGTTGAAAACGGAACGCTTCTCAAAAAAGTTGAGAAAGTTGTTTCTCTTAATTAAAAAAGGAATTATAAAATGGTTAAACAAAAATTATTATTGTTTTTATTAATTACCGTCCAGTTGTTTGCCGGTACTAATACAATAGAAAAGAACGGAAAAAAATATTTTTCCGGAGTAGTGGTAATCAAATTAAAATCGCAAAACAACACATTAAATAAAAACATTACTTTACAAAAAGAACTGAAAAAGTTCGGGATTAATGAAATTACCGAATTTGTTAAAACAAACGATGAGAATTTGCGTAAAATCTTTTTGTTAAAATTTACAAAGCCCTTAGACCCCGAATATGTTTCGGCAAAACTGGCAAGGGAAAAAGAGATTGACTGGGCGGAACCCCTTTATGTTCGCAAAGTTACGGATACCCCGAACGACACATATTTTTCCAAACAATATTCTTTAAGTAAAATTGAAATTGAAAAGGCATGGGATATTACAAAAGGGAATGCAAATATTATTCTTGCGATTGTTGATACCGGAGTGGATTGGAATCATGAAGATTTAGCCGGACATATTTGGCAGAATGACGATCCTATTAATGGTGTTGACGATGATAATAACGGCTATATTGATGATATACACGGATGGGACTTCGGAGGAATTGACGGAACGCCGGATAACGACCCGAAGGAAGATGCTCCTACGCACGGAACTCATGTTGCCGGAATTGCTGCGGCGGTTACAAATAATTCAAAAGGGGTTGCGGGTGCAGGATATAATTTAACCATTATGCCCGTTAAAACAACCCGCCACGATGTTGGTGACAGAACCATTGTTTTCGGTTATCAAGGAATTGTTTATGCTGCGGATAACGGTGCCGATATTATTAATTGCAGTTGGGGAGGCTCAGGGTATTCCAGAGCCGAACAAGAAATCATTAATTATGCAATTGCAAAAGGTGTGGTAATTATTGCTTCCGCCGGTAACGACGGGAAGAACGATGTGCTCTTTCCGGCTGCCTACAAGGGAGTTTTATCGGTTGGTAATACCGATTCCGAAGATAAAATAAGTACCTCGTCCAATTACGGGTATAAACTTGATGTTTGTGCTCCCGGAACATCCATTTACAGTACATGGCAAAGTAACACCTACACATTTCTTTCCGGCACTTCAATGTCGTCGCCGCTTATTGCCGGGGTTGCCGGCTTGGTGATTGATAAATACCCCGATTACACTCCGCTTCAGATAATTGAACAGATAAGAAGCAATGCGGATAATATTGATGCTTTAAATTCCGGAAAAGAATTTATGCTTGGTTCGGGAAGAGTTAACGCTTATAAAGCCCTTAGTAACGGAAGTGTAAAATCGGTACGTGTAGATTCGGTTGAGTTTGTTGAGATAAATAATCCGGACGGAATTTTTGAAGCGGGTGATGAAGTGGAAATAAAATTAAAATTTATTAATTTTCTCTCTCCTCTCACGGCTTTATCCGTTGACTTATCGAGCAGCGACCCCAATGTAACCGTTACGGCATCCCGTTTTTCAACTTCAGCCAAGGGTACGTTGGAATCGTTTGATAATTATAACCAAACTTTTAAATTTAAAATAAACGATAACTCTGCCAACGATAAAGAGGTGTTTTTCAAAATTACTTATTCCGACGGCACATATTCTGATTTTGAATATATTTCCCTTAATATAAATCCTACATACAGAACACAGTCCGGTAATAAAATTGCGTTAACCGTTACCAGCAAAGGAACTTTAGGTTTTAACGACTACCCCTCAAATTTGCAGGGAAGCGGTTTTACATATATGAAAGGAGACAATCTTCTTTTTGAAGGGGGACTTATGTACGGAAATTCCGACACTACTTTTGCCGATGCCGTACGCAGCGCCAATACCGATTATCAATCGAATGATTTTAAACCGCTTTCGTTTGTGCAAATTAATATACCGGGAACCATTGCCGACCAAGAGTGTATTTCGGAATTTAACGACGATAATGCGGGGGAAAGTAAACCGGGAATAAAAACCGTGTTGAAAACATATACTTTTTCCGACAACGGAAATGATAACTACATTATCTTAAAATATATTTTTACAAACAACAGCATCAATAATTATACAAATTTTTATGCGGGAATTTTCTTTGATTGGGATATTGACGGCAACGGATATGATAAGAATATAACAAGGTTTAACTCTCAGAACAATTTCGGATATGTTTATCACGAAACAAAAGTTTTACCGTATATTGCAATGGCCTTGCTTTCGGAGGGCACAACGGGGTTTTACGGCATTCAAAATAATGGCGAGGACGGCGGAGTTGAAATATATAAGAACTTTACCGATGCGGAAAAGTGGACGGCCCTTTCAAGCGGGTTAAACAAAACCGATGCCGGTCCGCAAGATGTTTCGTGTGTTATTTCCGCCGGTCCGTACAATTTTAATTCCGGCGAGAGTTTAGAAATAGCTTTTTCGGTAAATGCCGCATTAAGTTTGGAAGAGTTACAAAAGAGTGTCGTTAACGGAAAGAAAAAATATGAATCCCTTTTGACCGATTTAAACGAGAACGTTCCGGAATTACCTGAAAAATTTATTTTAAAACAAAACTATCCCAATCCCTTTAATCCCGCTACAACAATAAATTATTCAATAGCCAAAAGAGGATTGGTGCAATTAAAAATATATGATGTACTCGGTAAAAAAATTATTACATTGGTAAATAAAATACAAAAGAGCGGGAAATATAGTGTGGATTTTAACGCAAACGAGTTATCATCGGGAGTGTACTTTTATAAATTACAATGGAATAATTTTTCGGTAACAAAAAAAATGATTTTATTAAAATAAATAACAACAGATAAAAACGATTATAAGTTTTGTTATAAACAGAGAAATGATTTGCGAAGAGTTTAACCTTTTTGTTTTTCATTTAGAAATGTTATTATTAAGAATATGTTGAATATTTATGTTGGTGGAATTTTTTTTCTAAAATGTACAAGGTTACAACATCGTTATGTTTAACCCCAAAAGCCCTCTTTTTAATTTTCAACAAATCCTTTTTGAAATCGTCGGGACAATAAAAGCCGTATCCTTTTAAATTACTGCCTTTCTTTAGCGGGCTCACCTCCTTATTTTTTGCCAATATGCAATATCCCTTTACTATCATTTTGTCCGACTATGCAGACTATATTGTTCTTATAAGAAACTTTTAGTAATCTGCCA
>Ga0256913_10001464_pt1 | contig 12125 bp, 4 predicted proteins | sample Axial_MatmetaG_FD_185970 | JGI IMG/M metagenome (GOLD analysis project Ga0256913, IMG submission 185970) | Deep-sea worm associated microbial mat communities from Axial Seamount, Juan de Fuca Ridge, Pacific Ocean - Axial_Mat | ecosystem: Environmental > Aquatic > Marine > Oceanic > Microbial...
AAAGGACGATCCGGTGATTTACAAGGCAGCACGCGGTGCAGTTCCTGTACTGAGCGGAGGAAAAAGGATTACCGGTTTTAAGGTTAACAGCGACGGTCTTTGGGAGGTTCATATTCCAAAATGTGCAGGCGGGGCTTTTCGTTTCGGACAGTTGTATGTTAATGGAAAGCGTGCTGAGATAGCGAGGATACCCAATGAGGGATACATAAAGATTGAGGACATTAAACAGAACATTCTGAAAAAAGGAACAGGAAGGATACCTGAACGTTCAACACTTTCCATAACATTGGATAAAAAAGATTTTAAGAAGATCAGTGATATTCCCGATAATGAGATCGACCTGCTTCGTTTCAGGGCATTTCACAAATGGGATTTTACCATAAGACATCTCGATAGTATTGACACCAGACATAAAACGCTTTTTACCACAGGTAAGGGAATGAAGCCCTGGAACCCGCTGAAAAAAGGGGGACGTCTGGTTTTTGAAAATTTTAAAGCAGCGTTGGATGCTCCCGGCGAATGGTTTCTGAGCAAGGATGGAACACTGTACTACTATCCGCGTGAAGGTGAGGATATCAATACTGCTGAGGTTGTTGTGCCTGTACTCGATAAACTTGTTTCGGTTGAAGGAAATGCTTCGGAGGAGGAGTATGTCAGTAATATAACTTTCAAAGGGCTGACTTTTACGCATTGTAATTATCTGATCCCTCCTGAAGGATTTGAACCTAATCAGGCAGCGGCTTCTGTCGATGCTGCCGTACAGCTCAAAGGTTCAATGAACGTTAACTTTATTAATTGTTCAATTGAACATACCGGCCAGCATGCCCTTTGGTACGGCAAGGGGTGCAGCCACAGTACTGTAGCGCATTGTTATCTCAATGACCTTGGCGGCGGCGGTATCTATCTTGGAGACATTGATCAGTTAGAAGGCCTGGAGCATACATCGTTTATTACCATAAGAAACAATATTATTCACAGCGGAGGAAGAGAGTTCCCCCCTGCAGTCGGTGTCTGGGTCGGTCACAGTTCCGATAACCTTGTAACCCATAACGATATTGGTAATTTTTATTATAGCGGAGTTTCGGTAGGCTGGATCTGGGGCTATGCTCCGAGCCTTGCCAAAAGGAATATTGTAAGTTTTAACAATATTCATCACATAGGATGGGCCCTGTTAAGCGACATGGCTGCCATTTACACTCTTGGAAAATCACAAGGCACAAAGATAAAAAACAATGTGGTACATCATGTTCATGCGTACTCATATGGAGGCTGGGGGCTTTATACCGACGAGGGCTCTTCGTATATAGTAATGAAGAACAATCTAGTGTACAGTACAAAAACCGGCGGATTTCATCAGCATTACGGTGAAGATAATCTGATAACAAATAATATTTTTGCCTATGCAAAACAGTATCAGTTGCAGTGTACAAAGGTTGAAGACCACTTGTCGTTCACCTTGGGGAATAATGTTGTGGTTTTCGATGAAGGGGTTGTCCTGAAAGGTGCCTGGGAGAAGATCAAGATTAAAATGAATAACAATTTATATTGGAATACCAAAGGAGATAAGTATGTGTTCAACGGAAAATCGTTCGAAGAGTGGCAAAAGACAGGCCACGATGTTAACTCAAAGATAGCTGATCCGCTATTCAAAGATCCCGATAACTTTGATTTTACATTTAAAGACGACAAAGTAGTTAAGTCAATAGGTTTTGTTCCGTTCGATTATACCAAAGCGGGGGTTATCGGTAATAAAAAGTGGAAAAAGAAAGCAATTCTTCCGGAGGAAATAACTAAGGAATTTGACCGTGTTGTTGACGAAAACATGAACCAACAAACAGGACGGGATTAGTGGTGTAAGCATAAAGTTAAAATAAAAGGGAGTTACTTTGTAAGCTCCCTTTTTTGGTATGCAAAAATGTATATCCGGCACAGAAGCATAGCATATGGGCGATAGGTTAATGTGTATTAGTAGAACAAAACTGCATCTTATTTGTTAAAAACTTCTAAAATTTAAAATTCATATCTGATAAAAGATGATTTACGGAATTTTCTTCTGAGAAAGCCGGTATGTTATTTTTCTGTAGTAACATGTTTCTTTCCCTCTTTTCGTATTGTTATAATCATCATATAGTATAAAATAAATGTTAATTTATCTTTTAGGTACATTGCTGCAGCACGACGGGCTTAATTTTATAGCTTGTGGATAAATGGTAATGTTTATTCTGAATTAGCCGTCAGGAAATATGGTACGCGCTGAGATCCCTATGTGCACCTGTCAGGTTAGTATGATACACATATACAGTTTAAAAGGCCTGAATGCGCTGAATGCGTATTGTCCCTTACCGGCTCCTTGTAACGGTGAGTTTTAGGGGTGATCGCCGATTTGGTTATGGACAAAAAATCTAATGTTTATTCATAGGGCACGAATTCTTTTCAGGAGATGATAAACATTATTGTGTTATTTTTTGTTAAAGAAACATGGTGACTGTGATTAAAGAGTGATTTAAGGATTGGCTATGTAGGTTCGTAGAATAGATATTAAAAAAAATACAACAATTGTTGTTGATTTTAATAAAAAGAACTCATACCTTTACTAATACTAAAGAGTGATAAAGATTGTTAATTATCGATATGACTGTAGAGTTATTCAATGATCAATTAATTATGAAAATTATAAAGGATATCGAACTCCTTGATAATTGTTTTATTTATTAAATATACTTGATATGGAAAAAGAAGAAAAGGGTTTAAGAAACAGGGAAGAGTCATCTTCCGGTATTAAGCTTCCGCATTTTATAATGCTAATGGCTTTTTTTGTTTTACTTGTACCATTGCGTTTATTCGCAAGCTCTAATTCAGAAGAAACGAATCCTTTGGCACAGGAAAGCATTACTGTGTCAGGTACTGTTGTGGATAATACCGGGTTATCTATCCCCGGTGTTAATGTCTATGACAAAGCTGATAAAATGAATGGTGTTATCACCGATCTTGACGGAAAATATTCAATTACTGTTTCTTCTGATGCAGTTTTGGTATTTTCATTTATAGGTTTTGATACACAGGAAGTGCCTGTTGAAGGCAAAACAGTGATCGATGTAACTATGCAGGAAGAAAGTCAGGAGATCAATGAAGTAGTTGTTACTGCTCTTGGTATTAAAAAGGAATCCAAAGTGCTTGGTTATGCTGTATCAAAGATTGATAATTCGAGGATAATGGCCAGTGGAACACCGGCAAACCCGTTGCAGTCATTGTATGGTAGTGCTGCCGGAGTACAGATACAGTCAACTGCAGCAGGCCCAACAGGAGGTATGAATATCAATATTCGTAATGCTGTATCTTTTGATGCCGCCTCGTCTACACGTCCTCTGATCGTTGTTGACGGAGTTCCTATCCATGATGAAAATACAGGAATGGGAATGGATGCCACTTCACGTGATAACGGTACAGGTATTAATGACATCAACCCCGATGATATAGCTTCGTTTGAGATTTTAAAAGGTGCAAAAGCTTCGGTACTGTATGGTAGTGAGGGTGCTAACGGTGTTATCCTTATTACAACCAAAAGCGGACAGAAAAATAAAGGTTTAGGGATTTCTGCTTCTGTTACTCATACCTTCGATAATATTGCATTTATGCCTAATCTGCAAGATGCATATGGAACAGGCCGCAGCCCGAGTAATCCGGAAACTGATGATCAGGGATTTTACATTGATCCTTCCGGGCACAGGGCTCTTGACTATAACGGTTCCGCATTTGGTCCTAAGTTTGATCCAAGTGTAACATTGAACTGGTGGGACGGGACGCAGCGCCCGTGGGTTGCCAAAGAAAGCAGTATTTATGATAAACTTTACCGTACCGGTCATCAGACAACAACCAATGTGTCATTCAGCAATGGTAACGAAAAAGGATCGGTCCGTTTTTCATACACCAATACAAAAATAAAGCCGATAACTCCGGCAAGCGAATATGATAAAAACGCTTTTAGTTTCAGTGCCAATTACGAGCTAAATAAGTTCCTTACAATTAAATATTCTGCAAACTATTATGTAACAAAAAACCTGAATGCTCCTAACGAGGGTACTTTTAATGCTCAGGGAGCAACTTCTGAACTTGGTGCTTATAGTGCAGATATTGATGTTGACTTGTTAAGACAATATATGGTTACCGAAGACGGATATAACTTTTTTGCGGATCCCGCAAAAACCAATTTTGTCTCAAACGGTCGTAATAGTGTAGTAGGCTTTTTCTGGGATCAGGAACAGAACGAAGACTTGTTCAATCGTGATCACAATATACAGTCATTAACTTTTGACTTTACACTTAGTAAAGTATTCTCGTTTGTAGTAATGGGAGGATTGGATGCAACCACAGAAAGATCACAGTTTAAAGGGAAACTGTCGGATCCTGCTTTACACGGACAAAAAGGCAGCGGTTTAATGTACAGTGATATAAACCGTATTATGCGGAATACATACGGGCAGGCTATGTTGAATTTTAATAAGGATGTTAAGGATTTTAATTTCTCCGGTTTTGTAGGAGGTGTTATCAGACATAATTATTTAGAAAAGAAAGGCGCCAGGGCTGAAGGTATTTTGGTTATTCCAAACTGGTTCTCTTTCGACAATCTTCCTTCGGATCAGGAACCTATTTATCAGTTCGATAACGGTGAAGATATTCTTTACAGTGTAATGGGATCATTTCAGTTAGGATGGAAAAGACAGGTATATGTTGAACTTCAGGCAAGAAATGACTGGTCATCAATTTTACCTCCGGGCAATAACAGTTACTTCTATCCCGGAGTCAGCGGAACATGGATTATGAATGAAACTTTCGAAATGCCTAATTGGGTCCAGTTCATGAAAATGAGATTCTCATTTGCAGATGTTGGTCGTCCAGGGCCTCGTTATTTCAGTAATATGAATTACGGTGTTACAGCATCAGGAGGAGCTTATGTTCTTACACCTCCTGCTGACCTGCCTCCTGTTGACGAGAACGTTGTTCCCAACCTGCAGCCTGAACGGAAAAGGGAGTATGAAATAGGTTTCGAAACATATTTGTTCAATTCTTCAAGGATCGGTCTTGATTTCTCTTATTACAAATCGAATACCTATGATCAGATCATGAAAGTAAAAGCCCCTCCGGGAATGGGTGTCGAAAATATCAGGATGAATGCCGGTAATGTGGCTAATCGCGGATGGGAATTTGCATTTAAAACAAAACCGATATTGAATAAAAATTTCGGATGGAACCTTAATTTCATGTTCTCGTCAGGAAAAACAAAAGTTATCGAACTTGATGGAAAATTAACTTCTCTCAAGCTTTGGGGTGCATTTAATGCTCTGAATGCGGTTGCAGACGTGGGAGGTGAATATGGTATTATTTACCAGCAAAAAGGTCTTTCAAAATACATCAACCCGTCAGACCCGAATGATCCGAATAACGGAAAATATATAGTTCAGGATGACGGACAAAGTTATTCTTATGTAACAACAAGTCCTAAAAAAATTGGTAAAGTACTGCCGGATGTAACAGGAGGTGTCTTCAGTTCTTTCAATTATAAGAACATACGTTTGGTATTTAATATTGACTATTCATTTGGAGCCACATTCATTTCAGGAGGAGAAACTTATATGATGGCATCTGGTATTCTTGATGAAACATTTAAATACAGAGATAAAGAAAATGGAGGAATAGCTTATCATGTAGAAAACGGACAAAAGGTTGCAGGAGAGAAACCAGGATTTTTCACATATTGGGACGGAGTATTGCTTGATGGTGTAAGAACTGACGGAACGCAAAATCCACAGGTTGTGTCAGCTGAGGATTATTACTATACATCATATTTTGCAAACGGGTTCTTTCCGGAAGACAGGATCTTCAAGAGTGATTATGTAGCACTTCGTAATCTTGCTGTTGATTATACCCTGCCCAAAAAACTTATTGAAAAAGTAAAATTGCAGGATATGAGTTTGTCAGTATTTGCAAACAATCTGGCCTATATCTATAAGAATGCACCTAACTCAATTCCTGAATCAGGAAACGGAACAGGCATGGGGGATAGTTCACAGGGAACATCAGCGGCTCCGGGAGTACGTACTTTTGGTTTTTCTGTAAAATTAAAATTCTAAAAAACAATTTGAGATATGAAAAAGATATTATTTAGTTCAATTATATTTGTCCTGATGCTTCTCGCTTCGTCGTGTCAGGATAAACTGGAGGATTTGTATCAGGATCCTGACGGGTTTTCAAAAAAGTTGGCAGATGAATCAGGTGTGAGTATTTATGCAGGATTCTTCTCCTCCCAATTAACAAGAGCATTCTTCCTCAGAGGAGATTACGGAGCTTTCTATCACCAGATGCGAAGTGGAAACCGTCTTGTCGGTACCGGTATTCAGATGTACAATGTATCAGTTGACGGAGGTGATGAAAAGGTATTGAAAGATGTGGAGCATGACTGGGGAACTGAACCTTTTAACAACGACATTTTCAATTTTGTGAATGGGGAATGGATAAAGCAGGTTCTGTGGGCTCAACAGGAGTATAATTTCGAGGTTGATGAGAACAAGAACCAGCTCGATAGCTTATATATGTATCTGCTTTACGCAATGAAAGCACACGGCTATCAAAGAGCGACTGATTTTTATGATGTGGTTCCGTATATTGAATCTGGTTCTGCAGGCGGTCTTGAAGGGAAAAAAGCTGAATATATTGGTCAGGAAGAGATATATCCGAAAATTCTTGAGGAATTGAAAAAGGTAGATGAATTTCTTATTCATGTGAATTTATCATCTTCAGATATGTCTATGTTTAAAAGACAGGATGTTTTGTTCGGCGGTGATCTTTTAATGTGGAGAAAGTATGTAAATTCTTTACGCCTCAGATGTGCCATGAACCTTACTGAGGTGCAGCCTGAAACTACACGCAGAGTGTTGTCTGAAATAAGCCAGGAGCCGTTATTCGACCAGTATAACGATGATGCCGGTATAGCCGATGTCCAGATTGTTAATCCTGCCCTAATCCAGGTTGAGCTTGGTATAACACGGGTATTTCGTGAAAGGTATGATGATTCAAGGGCTTCAAACCGTTTCCTTGACAGCATAATGGATTGTAAACCTATTGAGAAAACTGTTAACATTAACGGTGTTGATTATACATACTTTGAAGGCGATAATTCGGCAACAGGTTTTCTAGATGGAACTGTTGACCCGCGTGTGCGCTATATGTATTCCACTGACATTCTCGGCCGTTACATAGGTATAGGATATCTATGGGATGACAACACAGATCCCGACAGCTATTATAACAAGTTAGTCAGGGCTTATTATATTAACGACCCGATAATGACAGATGTGAATGTTACAACATTTACTTATGGCCCTAATGATGAGTGGCAGATAGTGCTGAATGGTGATGCATTAACAGATTTGTCAAAAAGAGATGAATTTCTGAGAAGTAAAATTAGAGAAAAGTGTACTAAGTATGAAGATACTGAATTTATGGCAGGCCGTGACAGGAATATAATGGCTGAATTTAATGTTATACCGCAATTCAATTTTGATCTTCGCTATCCTACAATACATGCTGTTGAAGTTGAACTTCTGCTTGCAGAAGCTGATATCAGGGGTTTTGGTACCATAAACGGTTCGGCAAGGGAACATTATAAAAGGGCAATTGAAATGTCGTGTAAGTATTGGTATGAACTGAATGCCAGAAATAAGTACAGTAAGAGTACTACTCCAGCATTTCCGAATATAATGGATGATTCAAGACTTGAACGCGACAAGGTACAGGAAGAGTATGACCCTGCTGCTTATGCCGAATTCAAAGCACAGCAGTTTGATGCACTTCCTTCGCCGGAGGCTAAGGTAGATGCACTTTTCGATCAATTGCAGTTGCATTATAATTACCTTAACTGGGAGGTTATCTGGAATAATGCACGCAGGCTGATAAAATATCTTGGCGATAATCCGGCAACACCTTTCGAGGTATATCGTTGGAAAGAAAGGATGACATATCCTGCCGATATTCAGGCAACAGACCCGGAAGCGTGGGCAATTATCAGTCCGCATGATAACCCGGATCTTCCTCTTTGGTTTACCGGAAGAAAGACTAAGTGGGAAAATATTATGGAGAGATAGTAAATTTGTATATTTTCAAAAATTAAAATTATTATGAAAAGATTAATATATGTAGCGATCGTAATAATAGCGGTTATGGCCTCCTGTAATAAAGAGAAGGCCGAAATATATGGCAAAGCGATTGCGATAAACGGTAATGATACCGTAGCTTTAGAGGGTATTACAGTGAAATTGTATTCCGAAAATGCCGAATTACTCAAAACTACAATGACAGAAAGTGAAGGTGACTATGTATTATCAGGTCTGACTTCAGGAAACTATTTCATTGGTGCCACCATCTCATTTGGTAACGATAGCGTTTATGATACCGGAAATCAGCCCCAGTTGGTTTACGTGAGCGATGAAATAAGAAAAAAAGTTGCTTTAACATTGTCAAAAAAGAACTAATAATTCATTAGAGTATAGAAAAGAAAAGGAAGATATCTTCCTTTTCTTTTTTGTATATATATACTTTTATAAGTTTTATTAATTCTGTTTGTTATTTTAATATTAAAACAAATGATACGATTTTATTTACGAATTAATTATGTGCTGTTATTATTTATATTTTCAACAGCAGGCCTTTCTCAAAAGACATTTGAAACTGAAGGCTTAAAAATTGGATTTAATGAAAAACTGATTGTAGATGAATTATCTGGAGATAAAGATTATTTAGCTTCAGGAGAAAAAGGTTACTTAGTAAGAGTAAAAACAGGTGAAGATATACTCTGTCCTGTAAGTTCAAAATGGAAGGGCAATGTGGTTAGGGCTAAGTTTGATAAAGGAATTGAAATTGATATTTCAGTTAAGACACAAAAGAACTATATAACTTTTACTGTTTCTTCTGTTAAAAATGAAGAAACTGTTGATGCAATCTTATTCGGTCCTTTTCCAACATCAATTAAAGAAACAATAGGAGAGATCGTTGGAGTTGTAAGAAATGGAGCTTACGCTTTAGGAATTCAGAGTTTAAATGTTAAAACTACAGGAGGGAATTTAAGTACTCCTGATGGGAGTGAGGAAGCTCGTGGTACTGCTGCATCGAAAGAGGCTTATGGCAGCAGCCTGCAGGCATATTGTATTAATCGTAATAAAAACAGGGTATATAATATTTGGAATAATTCAATTCCTAATGCTTATATCCCGGCTAATCCTGATGGTAAATTATCAGGTAGTGCAATTGCACTTTTTGGTACCGAAGAAAATAAAGTATTGGATGTAATTGAGAAAATAGAACTTGGAGAGGGATTACCCCATGCAACACTGAATGGTATTTGGGTTAAAAGAAGTCCTGATGCAAACAAACCTTATCTCATAACATCTTTTTCAGTCGATGATATCGATGAATGTATCGAATACACTAAAAAATTAGGATTTAATGCTATCTATCACGAACATCCTTTTGAAAACTGGGGACATTTTGACCTTTTGAAAAAGGATTTTCCCGATGGAATTGAAAGTATGAAGCAATGTGTTGATAAAGCAAAGAAAGAGGGAATAAGGATTGGGGTACATACTTTAACGAATTTCATTACTACTAACGACCCTTACATTACACCTGTTCCGAATAAACATTTGATGACTTTTTGCCGGACAAAAATAACAAAGCCTGTATCGGAGACTGATACTGAAATTTTTATTGAAGATCCGGATGGCTATGATTACAGAAATGCAAATCAAACTGTTATGCTTGGTGATGAACTCATTAAGTTCAGAGGCATATCAAAAGAAGCCCCTTACAAACTGTTAAACTGCAAAAGGGGGGCATATAAAACAAATGTTTCGTCTCATAAAGCTGGAGATCAGATCGCCAGGCTTGTCGATCATCCTTACAAAGTGTTTTTCCCGGATTTCATACTACAGAAGGAGATGGTCAATAATTTATCTGAAATATTTAATAAAACAGGAATTGGCCAGATGGATTTTGATGGTCATGAAGGCGGCTGGGGTACCGGTGAAGGCGACTTCGGTATGGACTATTTCAGCGACCAGTTCATTAAAGAAGTTGATCATGAAGTCAGGAATGGATCTTCAAGGTCAAATCATTTTTACTGGCATGTTAATTCTTATATCAACTGGGGTGAGCCATGGTACGGCGGTTTTACAAAAAGTCAGGGTGATTTCAGATATAAAAACCAGGCTTTGCTAAAGCGCAATTACATACCTAACATGCTCGGCTGGTTTTTGCTGAAATCAACAACTACTCTTCAGGAGTTTGAATTTATGCTTGCACGATCTGCCGGATATGATGCCGGATATGCATTGGTAAGCAGTGTGAAAGATTTTAAAAAGAACCCTGAGTTTGATGAAATAGCTGAAGCGATAAGGACTTGGGAAGAAGCACGATTGAAAAAAATATTCAGTGAAAAGCAGATAAAAGCTTTGAAAAATGTGAATAATGATTTCAGTTTGTCAAAGAAAGATGAAAATACGTATGAGTTACAGTATTATAAAAAGGAGGAATTTGAGCTTGAAAATATAATTGTTCAGCCGGGGCAGCCTAATGATATATCAGTTGATGTGAACAGTGATAAAAAACAGAAATTATATTTTGTTATTGGTGCAGTAGGTGATGAAGGAAGTATTGAAGAAGTTAATATCGAGTTTAATTCCGTCGATAATATTACCATAGAACAGGAGTTAAAGTCTAATTGGTCGGTAATATACCGTGGAGATAATAAGCTGCTTGTTTATGACAACAGAGGAAGGCTCAAAAAATCAATAGAACTTGATGTCGATAACTTAACTTTAGGTGAAGGCCTGAATACATTGCGTATCAGTGCTTCGTTCAGTGATGATGCCGATATTATTTTAGAGGGATATGTCAGGGTAAAAGATAAGGTAGAAACGATCAAGGTGAAATAGAATTTGTTAATTGAAAGTGGATATAATACGCTTGATCGGTAAAGTATTATTCTCTCAACCAAAACTACGATCATGAAAATTATTAAAAATATGATCATGAATGCGGTGATCATGGCTTTTGTTTTTGCATTAGCAGCGAGGGCCCAGGATCTTACCAAATGGGTCAATCCGTTCATAGGGACAACTAATTACGGGACTACCAATCCCGGAGCGATACTCCCTCATGGTATGGTTTCGGTAACTCCATTCAATGTAAGCGGTAAAAGTGAGCTGAACAAACGGGATAAAGATGACGGCTGGTGGTCAACACCGTATTCGTACGACAATAAATTTTTCACGGGATATTCACATGTCAACCTCAGCGGTGTTGGTTGTCCTGAATTGGGGGTGATACTTGTTATGCCCACTACAGGTAAGGTTCAGACAAGGAACTCCGATTACGGCTCGCCTATGAGCAGACAGTCGGCAAGCCCGGGATATTACACATGCTTTCTTGATAAGTACAACATAAAAACGGAAGTGTCTGCCACTGAACGCACAGGCCTCAGCCGTTTTACATTTCCTGAAGGACGGTCAAACGTGTTGATCGAACTGGGGGTAGGGCTTACAAATGAGAGCGGTGCATCATTGCGGATTGTGAATGACAGAGAGATAGAGGGATGGCGGATGACAGGTACGTTCTGTTACAACAATGGTACTGAAAGGCCTGTGTTCTTTGTTGCCCGTTTCAACAAACCGGCTGTTGATTTCGGTACCTGGAAAAAGATGCCGGAGATGGGGTCGGAGGCTGCCTGGTCGAACACGAGCGGTAAGTTCAAAATGTACGACAAGTATCAGTCAGTAATGTCGGGCGACAGTATCGGTGCATGGTTTTCATTCGACACAAAGGAGAATGAGCAGGTTCTGGTAGAAGTGGGGGTGTCTTATGTGAGTATCGAGAATGCCAGGTTAAACCTCGATAAGGAATCATCTGATTTTGATTTTGAGAAAACTGTTGCCGGGGCAAAAGAGAAGTGGAATGAGGTTTTGTCAAGGGTTTATGTAAAAGGCGGAACAGATGATCAGAAGACTGTTTTTTATACGGCACTGTATCACATGCAGATACATCCTAACATTCTGAGCGATGTGAATGGTGAGTATCCG
>Ga0256913_10001465_pt1 | contig 12117 bp, 15 predicted proteins | sample Axial_MatmetaG_FD_185970 | JGI IMG/M metagenome (GOLD analysis project Ga0256913, IMG submission 185970) | Deep-sea worm associated microbial mat communities from Axial Seamount, Juan de Fuca Ridge, Pacific Ocean - Axial_Mat | ecosystem: Environmental > Aquatic > Marine > Oceanic > Microbial...
TATTTGTTTTGCAAATATTTCTTTTATTTCATTAATTCTATTCATTTTGTTTTCTTGTTTCCATAATTTTTTTGAAGCTAAATACAAATATACCTAAATTTGTTCTCTAATAGAATTTAAGAATAAACAGGAGCAAAAATGATAATTGTAACCGGAGGTGCGGGTTTTATTGGTAGTGCGTTGGTTTGGAAATTAAATCTGTTGGGTGAAGAAGAAATCATTATTGTTGATGAACTTGGTACGGATGAAAAATGGAAAAATCTTACGGGTCTTAGGTTTATTGATATTTATCATCCCGAAGAATTTATTGCAATGATACTTAATAATGCTCTCCCGTTTGAAATAGATACTATTTTTCATTTGGGCGCGTGTTCGGCAACAACCGAAAAGGATGCCGATTATTTATTACAAAACAATTATCATTATTCACAAGACCTTGCAAAATATGCGGTTACAAATCGCGCAAGATTTATTTATGCTTCTTCTGCTGCAACATACGGCGACGGAGTACTTGGTTATGATGATAATGAACAAGAACTTAATAAACTACGTCCTTTAAATATGTACGGTTATTCAAAACACCTTTTTGATTTGTGGTTGCATAAAACCGGTTTTAACGAAGAAGTTGTTGGTCTTAAATATTTTAATGTTTACGGACCTAACGAATATCATAAAGGAGATATGCGGAGTGTTGTTCATAAAGCATTCGGACAAATTATGGAAACCGGCAAGGTTAAACTTTTTAAATCCTATAATCCGGATTATAAAAACGGTGAGCAAAAGAGGGATTTTATTTACGTGAAAGATGCTGTTGATATGACACTTCATTTTTACGAACACAAAGATAAAAACGGATTGTTTAATGTAGGAACCGGTAAAGCCGAAACCTGGATTAATTTGGTTACCGCCGTATTTAATGCCGTAGGTAAAGAGCCTAATGTTGAATTTATTGATATGCCCGATAATTTAAAAGAGAAATACCAATATTTTACCGAAGCTAAAATTGAAAAAATAAGAAGTGCCGGCTATTCCAAAAAAATATCTTCGTTGGAAGAAGGCATTTTCGATTATGTGAAAAACTATCTGTTACCTAATAAATATTTGGATTTTATTTAATTTATGATGGGGAAAAGATGAAATTAGCAACTCTGCTTTATGTTCAAAAAGATGATAAAACATTAATGCTTTATCGTAATAAAAAGGAGAACGATTATCATAAGGGTAAATGGAACGGTCTTGGAGGAAAATTTGAACAGGGTGAGTCTCCGGAAGAATGTGCATTGAGAGAATTAAAAGAAGAATCCGGACTTATTGCCAAACGTTTGGTGTTAAAAGGGCATATAACTTTTCCGCTTTTTGACGGAATAGACGATTGGTATGTTTTCGTTTTTACTATTCCCGAATTTGAAGGGGTACTATGTAGTTCCGACGAAGGGGAATTGGAATGGATTCCCAATAAAGAATTAAAAAAATTAAATCTTTGGGAAGGAGATAAATATTTTATCGATTGGCTCTTTCAAAATGGAGTTTTCAGTGCAAAATTTAATTATAATAACGGTAAATTGATTGATTATTCCGTCAAGTTTTATTCCTAAAAAATAGGGGCTTTTTTAAAATAAAAAAACCGACTTGCATTTTCAGCAAGTCGGTTTTTTATTAAACTGTTATAACTATTATTGATAGTTAGATGAGAATACTACAGAGTCAATACTGTTAGGATTAACATAAAGAGTAACAGTACCTTTGCTTCCGTCACTTCCGTCTTCTGTACCGGTAGCTCTAAGTGTTACAGTTTGTGCAGCAACAGTGGCTACAACATCAGCTGACATGTTAGCGGTTCTTTTTAACGAACTTGGAACGGTCCATCCAGTAAATGTGTTTCCGCCACCGCCCATTGCAGTTGGTTTTCTGTAATATTGCTGAGCCATCGAAGCTATTGTTTGTAGATCAGATACCAAAGCACTTTTGTTTGCTTCCAAACTGCTTGCTGTAAATACATTAATACCTACAACTACTGCAATACCTACGATAATTACACCTAATACGATTAATAATAATTGTTGTTGTCCCATTTTAGTCTCCTATTTTTTGTTATGGATTTTAGTTATTTATTATTTTGAAATATATTCTTTCTTTTTAATGAATAATTGTAACTGTATAATCATTCGGGAAAACCGTCATTTTAACTTTAACAGAATCATTTCCCGTTACTACTTCATTTCCGGTTCCTACCAGAATTATTTTTTGTGCTTCAACAGAAGCGGATAAAAAGGAACCGTCTGCATTAGTTTTTAACTGCGAAGGGATTTTCCAACCGGTAAATTCCCATGCGCCGCCACCCATGCTTTTGGGTGTTTTGTAATACTTTTGTGCATTACTTGCAAGATGTATAAGATCATTAATTATATTGTCTCTTTTTGAATCTGCCGCTCTGGCAGTAAAGACATTAATTCCAACTACAATTGCTATCCCCACAATAATGATGCCAAGAATAATTAATAATAGTTGTTGTTGTCCCATGAATAATGTTTACTTTCATAATTTATAAATAAAAAATAAAACAACTATTGTGCCATATGAGATTTGTTTTGTTTTAACTCTCTAATCGTTAATCTAGTTTGAATATTAATGTAGATTATTTGTCGATTTATTTGTTAAAGAAAAACCATTCCTATTTGTAAAAAATAAATTTTAACATGTAAAAATTACATCTTGCAAAATATTCGGTAAAAATTACGTGTAAAATTTACAAAAGAGGTAGATTTTACACGTAATAGTTCCGGTTTAGTGGTAACAAAATTATAATAAAAGGAAAGTGCCTTTAAAATTTTTAAAGGCATTGATTGTTAAGATAATAAATTATAAACGTTATCTGAGTTTTATATGTAATTCTCTCAATTGCATTTCGTCAACTTCTGAGGGGGAATCGTCCATTAAAGAAGCCCCGCTACTTGTTTTAGGGAATGCAATAACATCTCTGATAGAGTCTTCTTCGGCAAAAAGCATTGCAAGACGGTCAAATCCGAAAGCAATTCCGCCGTGAGGAGGGGCACCGTATTTAAAAGCATTCATTAAAAATCCGAATTTAGTTTCAGCTTCTTCTTTCGAAATACCCAATGCATCAAACATTTTAGATTGTAATTCGGAATTATGGATTCTTATTGAACCACCGGCAATTTCATTTCCGTCAAGAACTAAATCATAAGCTCTGGCGTTAACGGCAGCAGGATCCGTATCCAATTTGTCAATTTCATCAAGATTCGGAGAAGTAAACGGGTGATGCATTGCATAATATCGTCCGGTCTCATCATCCCATTCCAAAAGCGGAAAGTTTGTTACCCACAACAAAGAAGGTTTTGCATCAGGTTTAATTAGTTCCAAACGTTTTGCCATTTCCAAACGTAACGAACCCATAATGGATAAAGATTTTAATTTTGGTCCTGAAATAATAAATACCAAATCTCCAGGCTTTGCACCCAAATTGCTGATTATTCCGTTTTTTTCTTCATCCGATAAAAATTTAGCAACAGGTGCTTCAAGGCCTTCCTCTTTTACTCTCATCCAAATTAAGCCGCCGGCACCGAGTTGCTTAACGTAATTGGTTAATATATCAAGTTGGTTTCGTGTGTAATTTGCACATCCGGGGGCAAGTAAGCCGGTAATAATTCCGTTATTAACAAGTGAATCTTTAAAAACTTTAAATTCGGTTTTATCAAACACGTTATTAAGTGTCTTCATTTCCAAATCGAAACGAAGATCGGGCTTATCGCTTCCGTATTTTTCCATTGCCTCGTGAAAATCTAAACGTTTAATAGGGGTTTCGATGTTGTATCCTTTAATTTCCTTAAATAATTTTACCATAAGCCCTTCAACCATTTCAAAAATGTCTTCTTGATCAACAAATGACATTTCCACATCAATCTGAGTAAATTCGGGTTGACGGTCGGCTCTTAAATCTTCATCTCTAAAACATTTAACAATTTGGAAATATTTATCGAAGCCAGATACCATCAAAAGTTGTTTGTATGTTTGTGGAGATTGCGGAAGGGCATAAAATTTTCCTCTGTGAATTCTGCTCGGAACAAGAAAATCGCGGGCTCCTTCCGGGGTTGATTTCATTAAATAAGGTGTTTCTATTTCAACAAAATCTATTTCATTAAAATAATTGCGAACTACATTATACATTTTGGAACGCATTAAAATATTTTTTTGCATTTTCGGACTTCTTAAATCAAGATATCTATATTCAAGACGAATATCTTCATTAACATCGTCGTTTTTTTGAATAGGGAACGGAGGTGTTTTGGCTTCATTTAAAATAATTACTTTATCAACCATCACGTCAATCATGCCGGTTGGAATATTCGGGTTTTCCGTATCCGCAGGACGTTTACGTACGGTTCCTTCAATGGCTACAACAAATTCTGAACGCAATTTGGAGCCGTCTTTATGTGTATCCGAATTGTAATTAGGCTCGAAAACTATTTGTGTTATACCGTATCTATCTCTTAAATCAATAAAAATTACACCGCCTAAATCGCGACGTGTATCAACCCAGCCGTTTAATACGACTTTTTCACCGATGTTTTTCTCTTTTAATTCACCGCAAGTGTGTGTTCTTCTTTGAAATTTCATAAATATTCATCAAATTGTTAAAAATTAGCCACAAAAATAACAAAATCGTTAGCCTATTCAAAGTATAATAATATAAAGAGATTCTTCTTTTGGTTATCAAGTGTGTTTTTATTCGGTTTTTTGGAATTTTTTGCGAAAGACGGAGGAGTTTATTTCCGGATAAAAATTTATTGTTTAATTAATGAGTAAAATTATATGGTTTTAATAAAAAAATAAAGTATTCGGCTAACAGAATCTAAGAATACGTAAAAGGTATCATATAATTAAGGTTTGTTAGTTTTTCATCGTTACTAATTCATAATAAATTTATTATTTTAACAGATACGTTATTTAAAAGAATAGATGAATATTCCAAAAATAAAATATAAGCAACATCCAACAACAGCGGAAAAATTTTATAATTTCTTTTTAAATATTTCCGGACTTACCGTTTTTAATCTTGAGTTTTTTAAACAACTTTTTTCGTTTCCGATTGAAATAGAAGAAACAAAGAAACATATGTACGAATTAGGGGTGAAAACTTTTTCCATTGTAAGTATAATGGGATTTATACTGGGGTTTGTTCTAGCATTGCAATCTTACCCTGTATTGGAAAAATTCGGTGCTACGGATTTTCTTCCGGCTACCGTTGCTCTTTCCGTTATAAGGGAGTTGGCTCCAATTTTAACCGCACTTATTTTTGCCGGAAGAGTAAGTTCGGGTATTGGTGCCGAAATTTCATCGATGCGTGTTACCGAGCAAATTGATGCAATGGAAGTTTCGGCCGTTAATCCGTTTAAATATTTGGTTGTTTCGCGTGTGGTTGCCACAACCTTAATTTTACCGTTGTTAACAATGTACGTTATTGCAATTGCCATGTTCGGTTCTTTTATTGCCGTAATTTTGTCGGAAAATATTAATTTTATTTATTTCCAAAATGCGGTTATTTCCGCAATCTCTTTCAGCGATTTACTTCCGGCATTGGCAAAAACTTTTGTCTTCGGGTATATTGTCGGCATAGTCGGTTCGTATAAAGGATATACCGCTACGGGCGGAACGGTGGGCGTGGGACGTGCATCAACAACCGCCGTGGTTATGTCTTCTTTACTTATTTTGATTTTTGATATGGTGATGGTTAAAATTACGGTATGGCTTTGGCCGTAAAAGGAAAAAAGTTTTTATGAGCAAGCATTTAATAAAAATAAATAATCTAAAAAAAAGTTTTGATAAACTTACGGTTCTTAACGGAATTGCTTTGGAGGTAAATCGTGGCGAAAATTTCATAGTATTCGGTCAAAGCGGTACCGGTAAAAGTGTTTTGCTGAAATGTATTGTGGGGTTACTTAAACCCGATGCCGGAGAAATTTTTGTTAATAATAAAAACATTTTAGGATTTTCCAACAAAGAGATGATGGAATACAGAAAAACACTCGGATTCCTTTTTCAAGGAGCGGCACTTTACGATTCAATGTCGGTAAGAGAAAATTTGAATTTTCCGTTAAAACGGAACTTTAATTTTTCCGAAGAAGAAAGAGAATACAAAATTGTTCAATCTCTAAAAATGGTGGGTTTGGAAAACGCTATAGATAAAATGCCTTCGGAACTTTCGGGCGGAATGAAAAAACGGATAGGACTTGCCAGAGCTATAATTACCGAGCCGGAAATAATGTTATACGATGAACCGACTACGGGTCTTGACCCCATTACATCCAAAGAAATAAGTGCCCTTATTTTGGAATTACAGAAAAAACTGGATATGACTTCAATTGTTGTAACGCACGATTTATTGTGTGCCCAAATTATTGCCGATAGAGCCATTGTTTTGCATAAAGGGGATATTATTGCGGAAGGAACTATTGACGAATTGACCGCGTCGAATAATAAATTTTTGCGTAATTTTTTTAGTAATAATATTATAAAAGAATAAAATATGAATAACCAATATCTTATTTTAGAATATTGGAAAGTTTAGGAGTAACAAATGTTGTTTAAAAGTTTGGAAGGGGCGAGACTCGGTCTTTTTATATTTCTCGGTTCCTTTTTAATAGTTATGGCAATTTTTACAATTGGCAATAAAGATTCGTTATTTGTTAACACAATTACAATTAATTCAAGATTTGAAAATGTAGAGGGGTTAAAAACCGGCTCGCCGGTTAGACTTAGCGGATATACCATTGGAAGTGTTAGTAATATTGTTCTTGCCGACGATACTTCCGGAACAGTAATAGTTACAATGCAAATTAATAAAAAACAACAACACTTTATAAGATTAGACAGCGAAGCATCAATTCAAACAGAAGGGTTGGTCGGTAAAAAAATTGTTTCAATTTCCCCTGGCTCCTCAAGCAAAGCTGTTGTAGGAGATGGGAGTTTCATCAAATCAAAAACACCGCTTAATATCACAGAAGTAATAGAAAACACACAATCAATTATTAGTTATGCTAAAGATTTAACAAAGGATTTTGCCGATATTGTTTATAAAATAAACAAAGGAGAAGGCTCAATAGGTAAACTTGTTAACGACAACGAACTATATTCGGCTTCCGTGGATATTACACAAAGTGCAAAAACAAGTTTGGATACCATTACCGCCAAGATGAACCAAATTGCCGATCTTATTGTTACAACAAACGAAGTGGCCAAAAGGGTTTTTGCCGATATTGATACCTCTACTTCCGCAATAAAAAGAATTGTTACCCGAATTGAAAACGGAAAAGGTTCGTTGGGTAAATTTGTAAAAGATAATGATGCATATGACTCTGTTAAAATTATGATTGCCAATTTAACAAAATCAACGGAAGCGGCAAAAGAAGGATTAATATCGTTTTCGGAAAATATGGAAGCTCTTAAACATAATTGGCTTTTCAAAAAATATTTTGAGGAACGAGGATATTGGAGTAAATCCGAAATAGATGATAAACTTGAACGTTTGCAAAAACAAAACGAATTATTAAACAAAAAATTGGAAGAATTAAAAAAACTGCAAAATATCAATAATAATTAAACTAATCTTTAAATGGAAAGATTTTTTAAAATTATTGTTTTTTTTCGTGCGAAACTCTTTTTTTAGACAAAATATCGCATTAATTTTCGTTTTATGTTTGGCAAATAATATCCTTTGTTTTTAACTCGTTATATTTGTTTTTACTTTACGGATAAAAAAAACAAAATACTTTTCTTGACAGCCGTTTTAAAAAGAATAATGTTAGTATTCTCTATTTTATAAAATTTTGAATTGCATCAATTAAAATAAAAATTATATGAGCAGATTTATTTTTACCTTTGTTATTCTCTTTGCGGTTTGGCTCGGATTTACAACATCGTTGAACCCTCAAGAGTTGATAGTTGGAGCGGTACTCAGTTTATTAATTACCCTTTTTGCTTTTAAAACTTTTACGGATTACGGATTATCATTTTTCCATCCTAAAAAATTATTCAATATTATTAAGTTTATATTTGTTTTTTTAATTGCACTTATTAAATCAAATTTTGATGTTGCACGTCGTGTAATAAACCCTAAATTACCAATAAATCCGGGTATTGTTACATATAAAACCCAACTCAAATCCGATACCGCAAAAGTCTTTCTTGCCAATGCAATAACGTTAACTCCGGGGACTCTTACAGTTGATATAATTGGCGACGAACTTTTTATTCATTGGATTGATGTTATATCTCGAAAACCCGAAGTGATTTTTAACGAAATAGGTGCAGATTTTGAAAGAATATTAAAGGAAATATTCGAATGACAGAAACTTTCGATTTAATAGTTTTATCTATAATTGTTCTTGCCTCTGTTTTTGCGGCAATAAGAGGTTTGTTAGGTCCTACCGCATCCGATAGAATTGTTGCCTTAGATAGTTTAACAACAATTACTACTGCCGGCTTGGTAATACTCGGGCTTTATTTTGGACGCTATATTTATATAGACGTTGCACTCATTTATGCTGTACTTGGTTTTGTAGGAGTACTTACGTTGGCAAGATATATGGAGGGAGGTTTATGATACTTACATATATCGGTGCCGGATTGGTAGTTTTGGGTGTACTGTTTTTGTTCCTTGGAGCCTTGGGAATTTTTAGAATGCCCGATGTTTTTACCCGAATGCAAGCGGGAACAAAAGCCACAACATTAGGAGCTTTGGGAACAATTATCGGAGTAGGGTTAATTCAACCCGAATGGTTTTGGAAAACCATGATAATTGCAATTTTTATCGCAATTTCTAACCCGATAAGTTCTCATGCTTTGGCTCGCGGAAGTTATAAAAGCGGGTTAAAACCATATCTTAAAGATAAAGACGGAATTGACACATATGCCGAAGCAAATGAAAAAGAAGATGAGGTTGATAAATGATAATAAGTGCTTTAACAATTTTGGTTTATGTATTAGCCGCCATTTTAATAATAGCAGCACTTTTTGCTGTTAAACAAAAAGATTTGCTAATGGCGGTTATCGGTACTTCGGCTATCTCGGTTGTACTCTCAATTTTCTTTTATATCCTCCAAGCCCCCGATGTTGCTTTAACGGAAGCTGCCATAGGAGTAGCTCTTTCCACAATTATTTTTGTTATTACAATTAAAAAAACCGAGAGGTACGAAGAATGAGAAAAGTTTTGGCTGTACTCCTTTTGGCAATTGTAGGGTATTATATGATTGATTCTTTCCTAAAAATACCTTTTGGCGAGAACAGAAATACCGTTGGAGATTATTATTTAAATACTACGGTTAAAGAAACCGGCTCGGTAAATACAGTTACATCCATTGTGGTTAATTACAGAGGGTTTGATACCCTTGGCGAAGTTACGGTTTTATTTCTTGCTACAACCGGGCTTGCCGCAATCCTTTTTGAAAATAAAAAACGTAAAAGACGCCTCCAACATGCTTCACTTATTGTTAGAGTTGGGGCACATTTAATTTATCCGCTTATTATATTACTTGGTGCTTACGTTTTTATTCACGGGCATTTAACTCCCGGAGGCGGTTTTCAGGGCGGTGCCATTATTGCTACTGGCGTTTTACTTATGTTTATGTCTTACCGTTCGTTTGAAGTTAGTCATAAACTGCTTGTATATTTTGAAAGTATTGCCGGCATTGCTTTTGTTACCATAGGATTGAGCGGTTTAATTTGGGGAACTTCTTTCCTTGAAAATATTTTGCCTCTCGGAATACCGAACAGTTTGTTTAGTGCCGGTGTTATCCCCATAATTTACATTGCCGTTGGTGTTAAAGTAGGTGCGGAATTAACCGGCTTGTTAGATAATTTATTAAAAACGATAAAATAGGAAATTTGATGGTTTATTATATATCCGCAATATTATTGATTTTAATAGGAATGTATGCGGTTCTTACAAAAAAGAACATTATCAAAATCGTAATCGGTTTATCAATTATAGATAGCGGAATAAATTTATTATTAATTGCTATCGGATATGTAAAAGACGCTACTGCTCCAATTTTTTCGGATAGTTCGTTGAAAGCAAGCGGAATGGTAGACCCTGTACCGCAAGCATTGGTTTTAACTGCAATTGTAATTGGTCTTGGTGTAACATCGGTTGCATTGGCGTTGGTTATTCGTTTATATGACCATCATAAAACTTTGAATATTGATAAAATCAGAAAATTAAAATGGTAATAAAGAGAATTTAAGTTCTCTAACAAAAGGTGTGTTGATGAGTTTAAGTCCAGTACATTTTATAGCGGTGCCCTTATTGGCAGCATTTTTAATTCCTATTATTGGAAGATTTTCGAAAGAATTTGTTAAAATTGTTCCGGGAATTGTTTTTTTATATTTATCCTATGTGGCAATTTCCCTTTTTCCGGTTGCATTAAATAAGCCTGTTGTTGAAGTAATAGCAGGTTGGAAACCACCTTTCGGAATTTCGTTATACTACGGACCCCTTGCGGCGTTTTTAACTTCTCTTATTACTTTAATGGGATTTGTAATTTGGGTTTACAGTTATAAATTTATTATTCGCGAACCTATCGAAAAATATTACATGTTATTTATGTTGTTAATTACCGGTTCTACGGGTATTATTTTAACCGGCGATCTTTTTAACATGTTTGTCTTTTTGGAAATTACCGCAATTGCCGCATATTCGTTAACGGCATTTTTACGCGATAGAGACGGGGCTGAAGCTGCGTTTAAATATCTCCTTATCGGCTCTTTTGCTTCCGCATTTTTCTTGCTTGCGGTAATGCTTATATATTCTCAAGTAGGTACTTTGAATTTTGCCGATATTGCCGATAAAATGAATACGGTTTCGTACGGAACAAAAATTTTAATCTTAATCTTTTTCTTGGTTGGGCTTGGCATAGAAGCAGAAGTTTTTCCTCTTAACGGGTGGGCTCCCGATGCATATTCGCAAGCCCCTTCCCCGATCGGAGCGGTATTCGGAGGCATTGTTGTTAAAGCATCGATATATGCATTGATGAGAATCATTTTCTTGTTTTTTAATTTTAACGAGGTGTTCCATTTCCTTTTAATTATAGGAATAATTACAATGCTTATTGCCGAAATGTCAGCAATGAAACAACACCAAATAAAACGTATGCTTGCCTTTTCCTCAATCGGACAGATGGGTCTGGTAATAATTGCTTTCAGCGTAGGTACTACCGATTCCGTTCAAGCCGGGTTATTCCAGATGTTTAACCATGCGGTAATTAAGGCAATGCTGTTCTTTGCAGCGGGATATCTTGTTTTCCATTCAGGTTCAAAAAATATTTCAGCTTTGGACGGATTAGGACGCGACAAACCGGTTACAAGTTTCTTTTTTGCAATTGGTGCTTTAGCCATTATGGGATTACCGCCGTTTTCGGGATTTTGGAGTAAGCTTTATATTCTCCTGTCCGTTGCCGATGCGGGATTAATCGCTGCGGTTGTGCTTGTTCTTACCGCAAGTGTAATTGAAGCTGTTTATTATTTACGCGTTGTAAGCCGTTTATATTTTAATAAAGAAACCGCAAGTCATTCCGAAGTTCGCAGAACCCCTGTTTCCGGCTTGGTTGCAATGGGTGTGCTTGCGGTTGTAATAATTGTTGTAGGTCTTTACCCCGATTATTTATGGCATATGTTAAAACCTGCGGCAGAAGAACTAATTAACAAAGCAGCATATATCGGTAACGGTCTGCTTAAATAATTTAACCATAAATTTTGATTTTAACTGTTAGATTAAAAATCTGAAGTTGTAACAAGGATTTAATTTTATGATTTCAATTACCGGAATATTAGTAATTACATTTGCAGCAGCAATGCTTACTTTTGTGTTGCATCATTTAATTCCCCAATTACGCAATATTGTTGCGATTGTTGCCGTTGCCGTTGTGGGTTATATTGCATGGCAGTTACCCGTTGACCCGTATCTTCTACATTTCAATATCGGTCCGTTTAACATTATTTGGGGTAATTCGGAATACAGCAGATTGTTTGCTGTTTTAATTTCCGTGCTTTCACTCTTTGCTTTAATTTATTCTTCCGATTTTATGGCAAAGCAAGAAAATCTCG
>Ga0256913_10001466_pt1 | contig 12117 bp, 4 predicted proteins | sample Axial_MatmetaG_FD_185970 | JGI IMG/M metagenome (GOLD analysis project Ga0256913, IMG submission 185970) | Deep-sea worm associated microbial mat communities from Axial Seamount, Juan de Fuca Ridge, Pacific Ocean - Axial_Mat | ecosystem: Environmental > Aquatic > Marine > Oceanic > Microbial...
GAGATCCTGAACCACTTACCTTGCCTACGGCATAACTGTTGCTAATATGACTGTTCGCTAACAACCAACCCACAAGTCCTCCAATAGTTTCACTCTGAGATCCCGTACCTTTGACTTCACCTATAGCATAACTTTTTATAATATACCCATCTTCTTGCCGTCCCAGCAGTCCACCGATGTACTTTCCCGTACCATTGACTCCTGCTGTAGCTTTGCAGTATTTCACCTTCGAACTTTTAGCAATCCCAATCATACCACCAACACTATTATTTCCCATAACTCTTCCTGCGACTTCGCAGTTCTCAATGAGTATATAGTTTGAGTTATCTCCTAACACCCGCCCTACTAACATGCCTACATTGTTTTCTGTTATTTTGACTTGTGCATTTCTCCCTTTTATAATTACTTTATCTACTTTTGTTTTGCCACTTATAAAGCCAGCAAGTACTCCTACAGAACTTTTCCCCTCTACCTTAGGATTATTAAATGTAAGCCAAAAAATATAAGCATCCTTAAGACTGCTAAAAAAGCCTAGGCTTTCGCTGTTCGGATCTATAAGTCGGAGATTCGATAGTATGTGGCCTTTTCCATAAAAGTTTCCAGTAAAAGGTGTATTTTTTGTACCTATTGATTTAAACGTATCAGGCAGGTCAAGATCTTTTAGTAGTACAAAGGATCCTGACAGCTGAGTTCGCATCTTTTGAAAATCGCTTACTCGTGTGATAGGAATAACTCTAGTCCATTGAGCATACAGTATTAGACCCTTATCTTTCGTGTAGCTGAGACCTGTATTATAATAAGTTCCTTGACCATCAGCTTTTGTATTCCAGCCAGCAAAATGCAGTCTTCCTTTCTTTAGGATTCCCGTATTGTCTGCAATAATAACATCCTTTCCTGGCTGCTTCTCTTGCTTTACTGGTGCACTTCCACTGTTGGCTCCATTTGCATCGTACTGTATCAGCGCCCACCATTCAGCATACAGAGAAAGTCCTTTATCTTCTGTATAGCTTGTTCCGGCTTGATACCAGGTTCCTGTACCATCTGCCTGGGTATTCCATCTTTTAAATATATACCCTGTTCGTTTTAATGAGCCACTGTTATCTGCAATACTATAATCGTGTCCTGGCTGCTTCTCTTGTTTTACTGGGGTACTTCCACTATCAGCTCCGTTTGCATCGTACTGTATCAGCGCCCACCATTCAGCATACAGAGAAAGTTCTTTATCTTCTGTATAACTTGCCCCTGCTTGATATGATGTTCCTATACCATCTGCCTGGGTATTCCACCCTTTAAATATATACCCTGTTCGTTTTAATGAGCCACTGTTATCTGCAATACTATAATCGTGTCTTGGCTGCTTCTCTTGTTTTGCTGGGGTACTTCCACTATCAGCTCCGTTGGCATCGTACTGTATCAGCGCCCACCATTCAGCATACAGAGAAAGTCCCTTATCTTCCGTATAACTTGCCCCTACTTGATATGATGTTCCTGTACCATCTGCCTGGGTATTCCATCCTTTAAACATATAGCCTGTTCGTTTTAATGAGCCACTGTTATCCGCAATACTATAATCGTGTCCTGACTGCTTCTCTTGCTTTACTGGGGTACTTCCACTGTCAGCTCCGTTTGCATCGTACTGTATCAGTGCCCACCATTCAGCATACAGAGAGAGTGTTTTATCTTCTGTATAACTTGCCCCTGCTTGATATGATGTTCCTGTACCATCTGCTTGGGTATTCCATCCTTTAAATATATAGCCTGTTCGCTTTAATGAGCCACTATTATCCGAAATAATAAAATCTTCTCCTGGTTTCTTCTCTTGCTTTACTGGGGTACTTCCACTGTCGGCTCCGTTTGCATCGTAATTCAGTGTGATAAAAGAATCCCACTCAGCATAGAGTGTCAGAGGTTTGTCTATTGTATAACTACTTCCTGCCTTGTAGTGTTGGCCATTGCCATTGGCGTTAGTATTCCAGCCAGCAAAATACTCACCTTGCTTTACAAGATTTCCCGCTGTATCACCAATAATAGTAAGATCTTTACCTGGTTGTTTTTTTTGCTTTACTGGTGCACTTCCACTGTCGGCTCCATTTGCATCGTATTGTATCAGTGCCCACCATTCGGCATATAAGGTAATCGCTTTATCTTCTGTATACCTTGATCCCGTTTGATACGAGGTTCCTTTCCCGTCTGCCTTCTCATTCCATCCCATAAACTCATACCCTGTGCGCTTTAATGCACCGCTGTTATCCGCAATACTAAGATCTTGCCTTGCTTGCTTTTCTTGCTTTACTGGGGTACTTCCACTGTCGGCTCCATTTTTATCATAAGTAATAACATAGACAACAGGCATGGGATTAGGGTTATTGTGAGGACAAGCGCTGAATAACGCTAGCCCAAGAACAAAACTTACTATAAGAAAGAATGGATCTTGTAACCATATATGGGAGAATCTCTTTTTATTTACAAAAAACTTCATAATAAACTCCTTTATCTTTTAAGAATTTCTCGTAAGCATGAATCTCATGCAGTCATAAATATATAATATATCTAATTAGATAAAAACATCAAGCGTAAAAGATAATCTTTTTATACGATAAAGTCCTCATGTATAGAAGCCTTGTATTATAGGATGCGTACTTACGGTGGTACTGCTGTATCTTCGTATTGTCACTGCAGTAGTAACTACTTTTCGGTTTCTATCCAATTCCAGTAAATAATTATGATTGGTTACCAGCAAAAACAATAAAAGAAATTAGTAAGCAGATTCTTCTCTTTCTAAATCTAGAGTAGTACAATGAAGTCCTCCACCAAATGCCGATGAATGTCTAAAAGAAATATCTATTATAGTAAACCCTCTTTTTCTTAACTCATCTTTTACATGAATTGAGTCTTTATTCAACACTACTGTAGTGTCACTAATACTTAGATTATTTACAAACATACCACCAATTGATGCTACAAATTGATATTTCGCATTCTTTCTATATGTTGGCGGATATTTATCTACATAAATTAAATCCATTTTCTGAATTCTCACGGGTAAAAGTTTTATAAAATCATCTTTTGAAATGTAGCTTGAATCACAACAAATAAGCGCAGTTTTATTATTTAAAACATTTAATGCACCATCTATATGACCATAGTCAATAAACACAGGAATGATTTCAATATCATCCAAAACAGTTTGCAGTTGTTTATATCCAGAATATTCATTGAGATTTGAAACATTCATTATTAATGTATCCTTATCAAGCTTTAGCAGATTTGCAGCTTCAAATACAGGCGAATATTTATGATAGTGTTTTTCAAAATAAGAAAAGTCATTTGTAAAATGATGATGGTCAAAATCAAACCTTCCTTTTTGTATTGGTAATGTAATGATTTTTCTCTCGTGGAGTATTTTTCGTGGTATTATATCCAAATATGCTTTATATTCCTGATTTCTTAAGTTTAATGGAGAGTTTGTTATAATTAAATAGTTTCTAAATGAAAATATTAGATCTCTTACATTGGATCCAAGACAATTATTTACATTCTGTCCGCTACTTCCTAGATGAACAACTCTTATGTTATGTTGTTGCAAAACATTTTTTAAGTTAAGTAGATCTTCTTTTCTTTCAGCTTGCTTCTCTCGCAAATATTTATTATAGGATTGTAGATCAAATTTTCTCTTAAAGAAATGAAAAAATTTTTCTAATTCAAATGTATCGGTATGATTTTCGTATAAGTAATAACAGGGATTAAGTTCATTGCCGACGATGACTGACTTTAGTTTTGAGTACTCGTTATTAACTACATAATTCATTGGTACTTTTTACACTTTATACATTATTTTAGCAGCACTTGAATGCCTAAGTGTTCATCATGTCATATCTTACCTAATACATCAACCGTATTCACATGAACTATCCCGTCATTGTTTTATCCAAGCAAAACAATACATAAAAAAGCTTGGCAATACCTACTCTCCCACCATACGGCAGTACCATTGGCGCTAAAGGGCTTAACTTCCGTGTTCGGTATGGAAACGGGTGTACCCCCTCTGCTGTTGTCACCAAGCTAATCTTTACTTTCACAATTTAATCGAGCATATCAATATCATCAACGTGTCAGAGATGAATGATCAAGACTCACGGATTATTAGTACTGGTCAGCTAAACATGTTACCATGCTTACACTTCCAGCCTATCAACCAGATAGTCTCTCTGGATCCTTTAGTCTCCTTGAAGGAAATGGGATAGTTCATCTTGAGGTAGGCTTCCCGCTTATATGCTTTCAGCGGTTATCCCGTCCGAACATAGCTACCCAGCAGATACTTTTGGCAAAATAACTGGTACACCAGAGGTTCGTCCGCTTTGGTCCTCTCGTACTAAAAGCAGCTCCCCTCAACTATCCAACGCCTATGGCAGATAGGGACCGAACTGTCTTACGACGTTCTGAACCCAACTCACGTACCGCTTTCATTGGCGAACAGCCAAACCCTTGGGACCTTCTTCAGCCCCAGGATGCGATGAGTCGACATCGAGGTGCCAAACCCTGCCGTCGATATGAACTCTTAGGCAGGATAAGCCTGTTATCCCCGGAGTACCTTTTATCCGTTAAGTGACGGCGCTTCCACTTGCCACCGCCAGATCACTAAGACCTACTTTCGTACCTGCTCGACTTGTCTGTCTCGCAGTCAAGCTACCTTATGCCTTTATACTTACACGCTGATTTCCAAACAGCGCAAGGTAACCTTCGTACACCTCCGTTACTCTTTAGGAGGTGACCGCCCCAGTCAAACCGCCCGCCTGACACTGTCCGCACCCCTGATTCAAGGGGCTCGTGAGAAATCCTACCAGACAAGAGTGGTATTTCAATTGTTGACTCCACAAGAGCTAGCGCCCTTGCTTCAAAGTCTCCCACCTATGCTACACATATCAGGAAAAATTCCAATATCAGGTTGCAGTAAAGGTTCACGGGGTCTATCCGTCTAACCACAGGAAATCGGTATCTTCACCGATAATCCAATTTCACCGAGCCTCGTGTTGAGACAGTGCTCAAGTCGTTACACCATTCGTGCGGGTCGGAAATTACCCGACAAGGAATTTCGCTACCTTAGGACCGTTATAGTTACGGCCGCCGTTTACTGGGGCTTCAATTCTCAGCTTCATCAAAAGATTAACCGATTCTCTTAACCTTCCAGCACCGGGCAGGTGTCAGTCCCTATACATCTTGTTACCAATTAGCAGAGACCTGTGTTTTTGGTAAACAGTCGCTTGAGCCTCTTTATTGAAACCTGCGCTAAATTCAAAGAATCCAGTACAGGTCGCACTTATCCCGAAGTTACGTGCGTAATTTGCCGAGTTCCTTAACACGAGTTATCTCGCGCGCCTGAGAATTCTCATCTCGCCTACCTGTGTCGGTTTACGGTACGGTCCCTCTATTACTAACCTTAGAGATTATTTCTCGTCGTCCTGACTCCATCCGCTTCACCTTCCCGTAGGTTGGTTGGTGTTAACGACTTATCTCAGCACGTGGATTTGCCTGCGTGCATCAACGACTTATCGCTTCAGCCGGGATAACCGTCACCCGGCCGGACTTTGCCTTACGCGTCATCCCATCGAATAATAGAGAGGTACAGGAATATAAACCTGTTTCCCATCAGCTACGCTTTTCAGCCTCGCCTTAGGGGCCGACTAACCCTGAGAAGACGACCTTTACCCAGGAAACCTTAGGCTTTCGGCGAGGGGGATTCTCACCCCCTTTTTCGTTATTCATGCCTGCATCTTCACTTCTGATATCTCCAGCATTCTTTACAGAACACCTTCACAGACATACAGAACGTTCGTCTACCGCCAGTATTAAATACTGACCCATGGCTTCGGTACAATACTTGAGCTCCGTTACATTGTCGGCGCATGCTTACTTGACCAGTGAGCTGTTACGCACTCTTTTAAGGAATGGCTGCTTCTAAGCCAACCTCCTGGCTGTTTTTGCACTCACACTACCTTTCCCACTAAGTATTGTTTAGGAACCTTAGCCGATGGTCCGGGCTGTTTCCCTTTCGACCATGAACCTTGTCGCCCACAGTCTGACTCCCATACGTTGTCTTACGGCATTCGGAGTTTATTTGGGTTTGGTACCCGATGAAGGGCCCTAGTCCAACCAGTGCTCTACCTCCGTAAGATTTATATGAGGCTAGCCCTAAAGCTATTTCGACGAAAACCAGCTATCTCCGAGTTTGATTAGCCTTTCACTCCTATTCACAGCTCATCACTGCCGTTTTTAACCGACTAGTGTTCGGTCCTCCACTGAGTGTTACCTCAGCTTCAACCTGGCCATAAATAGATCACTCGGTTTCGGGTCTACTACATGAGACTAAATCGCCCTATTCAGACTTGGTTTCCCTCCGGCTTCGGAACTTCAATTCCTTAACCTTGCCTCACACAGTAACTCGCAGGCCCATTATACAAAAGGTACGCCATCACCCTTACGGGCTCTGACTGCTTGTAAGTCTATGGTTTCAGTTTCTCTTTCACTCCCCTTCCGGGGTGCTTTTCACCTTTCCCTCACGGTACTTGTTCACTATCGGTAGCTATCTCGTATTTAGCCTTGGAAGGTGGTCCTCCCAAATTCAGACAGGATTTCACGTGTCCCGCCCTACTCAGGTTTTGTCAACGGAGATTGCTGCGTTTCGAATACAAGACTCTCACTTTCTTTGGTAGCCCTTTCCAGAAGCTTTCTTCTACGCATCAATTTTGTAACTCCGCAGCGCGTTACGCATCACGCCACTGACAACCCTATAACCCCACGCACGCAACACTACGTAGCTTACACGTACGTGGTTTAGGCTCTTCCCGTTTCGCTCGCCGCTACTCAGGGAATCTCGATTGATTTCTCTTCCTCCGGGTACTAAGATGGTTCAGTTCCCCGGGTGTTGCTTCCGCTTCCTATATATTCAGAAGCGGATCATAGCAATTTATGCTATGAGGTTACCCCATTCGGTGACCTTCGGATCACAGGATGTGTGCTCCTTTCCGAAGATTTTCGCAGCTTGCCACGACCTTCTTCGCCGGATAGCTCCAAGGCATCCCCCATAGACTCTTATTCACTTGACCATTCATTCTCTGGCACATTGATTATTTTCACTCGATTTACCTTCTCTTTTGCTTGTAAAAGAACATTACCTATAAGCACATATCATACTAATACTATGCAAAAGAGTCAAGCAGATTAACATAATTAATTTAAAAAACATCAAATGGTACAATATAATGTTATTATTAAGTGATTACCTCTACTGTACACATATCCACCCTTCATTCTAGATAACGATCCTTGCAATAAACTAGTTTCAATTTACTACAACCTATTTTATTTTGTTATTACTACCAATCTTATACTTGCAAGTATGCAAAAATAATCATATGTTTGAATAGTGATGGGAAAGAAGAAAATAAATTTTAAGTGTAAGCCATACGTAAGAAACTAGCATACATAACAGTAGTCTGTGGATTTCTTCTACTTGCTGCATGTCCTAACCAACTCCAACCGGACCCACCCCAAACCCTTTCCTATAACAAAACCCTTCTTGCAACTCTTTACAAAGAAATCAGAACCAATTATATTATCCCTATTTCTGGTATAACAATTATCAATAACGGAAGAAAGGGAATCCTTACATTTTTACAGCGAATCGAGAATGAAGCTTCTTCAAACAACAACCCTAGTGAAAACAGTTTACATATTTCTGCATCATGGGAAAATACTAACTTGAGTAATCAATCTGATACAAGTCTAATAAATAGCCTTTGAAACCATCTGCAATCACTTTTAAAAGATCAAAAAGTTATCAAACTGCTTGAAAAGAATACAGACAACCAGAAAAGTAAATCAAAAGAATGCACGCTTGTAGTAGAAGCAATGCGTGGGATGATCGACGAATTAAACGACAAGTATGGAATATTCATAACCCAACAAGAACTAAGCAATGCTTAAAAACTAAGAAGTGGGATACGATAACAGAACTAGGCATTAAAATAGCTGTATTCAAAAATAAGAATATTTACAATAAGATGTATTTTGAATTTGAAATAGTAGAAGTTTGTAAAAACAGCGTGGCTTACCGTGTAGGAATACGTGCAGGCAATATTATTAAATCTATTAATCACATAAAACCAAAATTTATGACTTATTAACTCTTGTTTCTCAAATTCACAATCGGACAAGTCCTTGGTTTCACTCACTTTAAAAACACCCGAACAAAACAACCTGATTCCCCTCACCCTCACAAAGCAATTCACAAAAGCTCCTTCAATCCAACAGGGTATCATTTCAGCCAATACAATTAAAACCCAGTTCCCTTCTCTTGCCCAGCAGACTCAAGACATAGGTTATATCCACCTGCTTTTATTTACCGAAGATACTGTGAGCGAATTACGAGAGGTTTTCTATTATCAATTACGTAAAAATGTTCAGGGGGTTATAATAGATCTTCGCAATAATCCTGGAGGTTCCTTAAAGGCTGCGGTGGATATAGCTGCTTATTTTCTTGCCCGGGGAAAAACAATTATCCACATTAACTAAAGAAACGCCAGGTTACCGGCTGTGATTTCAACACAAACAGATGCCATAGTCAACGAGTCGATGCCATTGTACTGTGATCAACGAGAAAAGCGCTTCTGCATCAGAAGTGCTGATTGCTGCAATGAAAGAAAAGAGAAAGAATATCACCCTGGTGGTAGCCCCTCCTATGGCAAAGGCCTTATTCAAAATTCAAATTATTAGCACCCTTAATAACAACCACATTGAGTTCCATTTAACTACAGCAGAATTTCTTACTCCAAATAAAAACAAAATAAATAAGAAAGAATTTAATCCTCATGTGTCAATAGGATACCCTAAAAAAGCCAAAAAAGCACTAAGAACTTTTCTCTTACAAGGAGAGTTAAACAAGTTTATACATACCAACACACTACAGCTACGAGCAAAACAGATCCCTAAAAATATTATCCAAGATTTTATTACCACTACCCTTTCAAAATATCAAGATCTAGAAGAAAGCTTACTAAAAGTTTCCGTATGGAACGAAGTATATAGAATTCATGATAACATCATCCCCTACAATATGGAATATGACAAAGTACTTCGCGGTGCAATACCATACGTTTTCAAACCATTTGATAACACCAAAATAGCACAAAATACTTATGCTATGAGCGGAAAAATAAAGTACAAACTACCCCTTTCCATTTTCGCGCGATAACCACTTTCAATTATTTTATGCTGTAACTCAATCAATTACACAGTTTATAAAAACTCATATAATAAGAAGCACAATTACATATTATGCTTGATTTTTAAACAAAGCTGACTATTTCAAACAATGTGGTAGGAAATTTTAAAAGGTCAGGTAAACATTTTACTGGCTGGAACACACAGGTAAATCAGAAGAGAACATACCTATAAGCAATGTAGCTGACCGTGAACAGATACGCAATAAGCTGAATGAGGCTTATATCTTGTGGCAGGACATAGATCTGAGTAGTGTTACAAACTTTGACCCGATAGGAAGCAACTAAGAACTGTTTACAGTTATTTTCAAGGAAGCAGGACACACGATAAGCAAACTTACGATCACACAGAAAACTGAGAAGAGAGTAGGTTTTTTTGGATTCTTGAGGGGTGGATGCGTATATGATGTGCAACTTAACCAGACGATAGTGAACAGTAAAGGAGGATCTAAGACTACTATTTTTCCTTCAGAAGAAGTTGAGTACTTGTGGAACTTTTTCTTGGTAGGCACAACAAGCAACCATACAAGATTCGCAAGTTACTGCTACAAAGGGTTCTGTTGGCTGGCTTGCAGGACAATTCTTAGGTATCATTAAAGGTGAAGTTACCAGGTAAACTCAGACTAAGAGGTCTTGTTGGATATTTGGGTACACAGTTGCTTATGCTTATGGAAGATTGTTATGCAAATGTCCTTGTCAGTGATAATGAAGGCTATTGGTAGATTGGTTAGCTGCTCGCTGGGAGGAGTCCTTAGAAACAACTATGCCATGGCAAGACAAACAGCACAGAAACTGGCACAAAAACAGGCGGCCTGATCGGCTGGCAAAAAAACGGTACTATTACCAATAGCTATTTTGATAGTAATAGCACAAAGCAAAGTAAAGGTGTAGGTAGCGGAGGGGAAACGCCTATAGTAAATTATAGCACGAGTAATCTTACAAGACCCGTTCAGTTTTCTGGTTGGGATTTTACTGGCATGGGAGGTAAACTCACCGTCTGGAGTTGGATAGGAACTGGCAAACGGCCAATTCTGCAGTGGCAATACGAGGTACAGCAATCAGCAGGCACGACACCATAAGTATGCATTCATAAAAACCTGTAATATCTACTTGACATTCTAAGTAAAGAATATATATATGTAATTATAACAAGTACATGTTTACTGTACTTGTTATAAAATTAAAAGCTTACATTGAGAATCAATGAAAACTAACAGTTTAATGTCTCTTATAGTAGTAATCATCTTATTGGCAAGCTGTCCAAATAACAGCTCTGGTGACATTACTGTTATGACTATGGCTAAGGGTCAAGAAAAGAAATCCAAGAATAGAAAGACCCTCCCATATGCTCCATACATTATAATTTACGATGCCAACGGAGCCGATGAGCCCTTTTCCAGCAAACAAAAAAAACAAGTAGGTATGGATCTTACTCTCTTAGGAAGTACAATATCTCTTACAAAACAAGAGTATATTTTTGGCGGCTGGAATACACAAAAAGATGGTAAAGGCACACACTACGATGCAGGCAGCGAATATCGTCTTGATCAATCACTTATTCTCTATGCTGAGTGGTACACCGCTATTAATAACAGTGATGATTTTCAAAAGATGCGCAATGATCTTTCAGGATGCTTTAAACTTGGCAAAAATATTGATTTCGATGTTTCAGGCAGATTTAAATCCATAGGAACATACAAACACCCCTTTACAGGTGTTTTCGACGGAAATGGCCATACCCTCTTAGGTCTTAATATGAACGGAGGTGAAACGGTAGGATTTTTTGCATATGCAAAAAACATACGAGTATTTGATCTCGAATTCAAATCGCCTCATATCACAGGAACAGGATCAAATTCAAATATTGATGGTGTACACCCATTTCCTGCAGGAATTGGCGTGCTTGCAGGCTACCTGAACGGAAGCAATGTGATCAGCAATGTAGAGATCGCAAACGCAACAGTAAAAGCAAATAAGCGATTTGCAGGCTTGCTAATCGGAAATCTTGAAAGCACAGAAGGTGCTTTTTCTATCATTAAAGACTGTACGGTCAGTGGAACAGTAAAAGGAGAAGATGATATTGGCGGATTACTGGGATCAGCCCTGTATGCAACCATACAGAATTGCAGCATACAAGCAACAGTTACTGGGCATGCAGAAGTAGGCGGTCTTGCTGGCACCTTATCTGGTAACGTCATCGAAAGCTCTGCTGCCGGACAAGTAGGTGGTACTGCAAACTCTGTAGGAGGATTACTCGGTGCTCACAGATGGGGAGAAATCATCGACAGCTTTGCCAGAGCTTCAGTAATTGGTAGTGCTAATAACATCGGAGGACTGGTGGGCAAACAACTATGGGGAAGCAACATCAAGAAAAGCCATGCAGAGGGTCCAGTAACCAATACTGGTAACAATACGGATAACACCGGTGGGTTAGTAGGCTTACAGTATGGAGATATTAATAATAGCCATACTACCAGTAATGTGCTATCCACAACAAGAAACAATTCTATCGGCGGCCTTGTAGGGACTCAAAAAAACGGTGATATTACCAACAGTTACGCCATGGGCAATGTAAAGGCTACAGGAATTAGCAGTAATCATATCGGTGGATTAGTAGGACGCCTGCAAAGTGGTACTATTACCAACAGTTACGCCATGGGCAATGTAAAGGCTACAGGAATTAACAGTAATCACATCGGTGGATTAGTAGGACGCCTGCAAAGTGGTACTATTACCAACAGTTACGCCATGGGCAATGTAAAGGCTACAGGAATTAACAGTAATCATATCGGTGGATTAGTGGGACACCTGCAAAGTGGTACTATTACCAATAGCTACG
>Ga0256913_10001467_pt1 | contig 12116 bp, 10 predicted proteins | sample Axial_MatmetaG_FD_185970 | JGI IMG/M metagenome (GOLD analysis project Ga0256913, IMG submission 185970) | Deep-sea worm associated microbial mat communities from Axial Seamount, Juan de Fuca Ridge, Pacific Ocean - Axial_Mat | ecosystem: Environmental > Aquatic > Marine > Oceanic > Microbial...
ATGGGTTTCCCAAGTAGAGCCACATCGCCTACGACATCTAATAGTTTATGGCGGGCTGCTTCATTATTGGCAAATAGTTCCAGATTGTTTAAGATGCCTTTTTCTGTAACCTGAACAGTGGGTTTGTTAAAAAGCTTGGCCAGTCTGTCTAGCTCTTCTTGTTCTACAATTTTATTCACATAAACAATGGCATTGGCTAGATCGCCTCCCTTGATCAGGTTGTTGTTCAAGAGAAATTCCAGTTCATGTAGGAAGACAAATGTACGTGCACTGGCAATCTCAGCTTTAAAATCACTGATTTTTTCTAAACCTGCATGTTGTGTTCCTAAAACTTCAGTTTCATAGTCTATCATGACTGAAACTTTAAACTCTTCGCTGGGAATGGCAATATATTCAACTTTGTCGTCTTTGTTTTTGAAAGTGACATTTTCTGACAGTTCAAAATAGTCTCTTTCAGCTTCTTGCTCTACAATTCCTGCTTTTTCTAGGGCTTCGATATAAAGTTTTGAGCTGCCATCTAAAATGGGCATCTCACAAGCGGTCACTTCAATTTTAACATTGTCAATTTCTAGTCCAACCAAAGCGGCTAAAACATGTTCAATGGTGTAAACTTTGGCATCTTTGTATTCTAGGGTAGTGCCTCTTGATGTGTCGACAACATAATCAACATTTGCTTTGATTTCGATATGTTCTTCTAAATCAGTTCGGATGAAGCGGTATCCATAATTTTCTTTGGCAGGTTTAAAAGTTAGAGTCACATCCTTGCCTGTATGCAGGCCTTTGCCCGATATACTAATTTCAGAATTTATTGTTTGTTGTTTTGCCATAAATATGATTTCGCTATTTATAAATGTTTTGAACTTTTACATGAAAAAAGCCATGCTTGAAACAAGCCCGCAAATTTACGAAAAATTCTCATTCTTAAAATGACTTATTTTTTATTTCATTTTCCAGATTATCAAGACGTTTTGCCATGTCTGGGAGTCTCTTAAAGTGTACATATGATCTTTTATAAGGTGCTATATCAAACGCGGGTGAACCTTGAATTATTTTACCGGCAGGAACATTTTTTCCAATGCCGCTCTGGGCAGCTATCATCACCCCATCGCCAATTTTTAAGTGACCCGCTATGCCTACCTGTCCCCCAAACATACAGTTTTTACCAATTTTAGTAGTACCGGAGATGCCTGATTGGGCTGCAATCACCGTATTTTCTCCAATTTCAACATTATGTGCTATTTGTATGAGGTTGTCGAGCTTGACACCTTTTCTGATGATGGTAGAACCCAGCGTCGCTCTGTCGATAGTCGTATTGGCACCCACTTCCACCCAATCTTCAATAATCACATTACCAATTTGTGGGATCTTTTTATAATTATCGCCTGTTTGAGGAGCAAAACCAAAACCATCGCCGCCTATAATGACACCTGAATGGAAGGTGCAATCATTTCCTATGATGCAGTCATGGTAAATACGAGCACCGGAGTACATGGTACAGTTATCGCCAATTTGTGTATGCTCACCCACAAAACTATGTGCATATATCTTACAATTGTTGCCAATAGTTACCCCTTCAGAGATGACTACAAACTCACCAATATAGACATCCTTACCAATTTTGGCAGAAGAAGCAATATGAGCTAAAGGCGAAATGCCCACTTTATTCATCTTTGCTTGGCTGTACATTTCCAGTAGCTTGGAGAAAGCCACATAGGCATCTTGTACTTTGATGAGTGTACATGGGACCTCATGCTCTGCCTTGAATTGATGATTGACAATAACAATGCTGGCCTGTGTTTGATAAATAAACTTGGTGTACTTAGGATTGGATAAAAAGCTCAGTGTTCCCGGTTTCCCTTCTTCTATCTTGGATAGATCTGATACTTCAATATTTTTATCACCTTCAATAACTCCTTCTAATACCTCGGCAATTTGAGTGGCCGTAAACTTCATAAACGCTAATTTTCCAATTTCGTGCAAATATATTCAAAAAAGATGATTATCAGTATTCGGTAATTATATTTTTGTTAGGTCTTGATTATAAACTGATTTGATGATCTTTCTGTTGGACTGTTGAATTTAATTGTAAGGCTTGTTAGCTTCATGTGTAATTCATTATCTTTGCTGCTTAATTTTGAATTCTATTAATAAACTGATGGTATACAAACCCATATGAAACTATTCAAATTACAATATTTTATTGTTTTTATCATGAGCTTTAGCTTATTGATGAATAAAGATGCTCAGGCACAAGTTAATGTGCAGGATTCTACCATCTCCACTTTTATTTTGCATGTGGCTTATGCTTATCAATTTCCCGGAGGCGATATGACTGATAGATATGGTAATAATTCCACTATTGGAACAGCTTTTAGCTATAAGACAGATCAGAACTGGTTATGGACAGCGGAGATTAATTTTATATTTAGTTCCAATGTAAAAAATGCAGGAGATATTATTTCTGAAATCACCACCGACGATGGTTTTATCATTGGATTGGATGGCTTATATGCCAATATTCGACCTTTGGAGAGAGGCTTTACGCTTTTTGGAAAAATAGGGAAAGTGATCCCTGCTTTTCATATCAATCCCAATTCCGGCCTGTTATTTGATTTTGGAGCCGGATATATCCAGCACAAAATTCGATGGGATGTGGAGAATAACTCCGCTCCTCAGCTCGGAGGTGATTATAAAAAGGGCTATGATAGATTTACCGAGGGTTTTGCCTTAAGTCAGTCAGCAGGCCTGTTTTTTATGGGCAATCAGCGTTTATGGAATTTTAAACTTAGTGCCGAAGTAGTGGAGTCTTTTACAAAAAGTAAGCGGTATAATTTCGATACTTTTGGCGGAGAAGCGGGCAGTCGTCTCGATTTGTTTTATGGTATCAAAGTCTCGTGGATGATTCCCTTATATGGCAGGCCACCCAAAGCCATGTACTTTTATTAAAAGATGCTAATTTTTGATTGGTGCTTAATGTGAAACTAGGGCTTGAGCAGAAACTTTATTAATTTAGCGAAAATTAACAAACAGATGAAAAAAATTCTAATGATATTTATTTCGGCCTTGATGATCATGAATCTTCAAGCTCAGGAAGTCAAAACCAAGCAAGAACGTCGTGCCGAGAAAAAGGCAAAAGATATTGCCCGTAGAGATTCTCTGCGTGTGGTACAGGAAATGTGGGTTCAAAATAAAACCTATGTTTTAGAAGCACAGCAGGTATATAATAAAATGGGTGAAATGTTTCAATTAAGTCCTGCCACCAACTTTGTATATGTGGATGGAGATGAGGCCATCGTTCAATTGAGTTTTAATGGATTGCCAGGATGGAATGGCGTAGGAGGAATCACCATCAAAGGCAAGATATCTAAATATTCCTATGAATCAGATAATAAGAATAAACCTATTTTCATTCGCATGACCATACAAGGAAATTCGGGATTTCATGATATCTCCATGTGGATTTCCAATAGTGGAAGTGGAGAAGCCTCTATTGTTGATATCAGAGGTAATAGAATTAAATTTACCGGAGAAACCGTGGCTCTCAATCGTAGTGCCATTTATATTGGTACCGAGAGATAGTCAACTCATAGAAAGAGTCAAAACTTTAGGTTATTTTCTGATAACTCCATAGCCAAACATGCTGTCTCATGTTATTGTGGCTATTTTATTTCTTCCTTTATCAATTAAAAAATAAAACTAACTTTGCAGTCTATTGCTGGTGTCCTATATTGTTTTTCAATGGAGGATGAAAAGGGAATCCTGTTAAAATCAGGAGCTGTTCCCGCAGCTGTAAGTCATGAAATATTTAGCATCCGGATGCCATTGCCACATGAAGGCGAGAAGGCAGCTAAATAATAAGACGAGCCAGAAGACCTGCCCGCAATTGTTAATTTCAAAGCTTTCGGGATAAAAGCTGAAGATGAATGGCTTGCCATTTTTCTAAGATATTTCCTGTGAGTTTTGAGGACTTTGAACTTATTCAGAGATGACATTTTCTCTGGCTGTGTTCGATTATTAATCCTTAAAACAAATTTATAATGAAGAAAATTTACATTTTAGTAATGGGACTAATGCTGATGGTTTTTAGCGGCTTTAGTCAAATGAGTGTCCATCAGGTATTGGTGGGAAGCGGTGGCATTTATGGTAATGATGTCGACCATGTAATGATTAGTGGGGTGAATCCTGATGACCTATCCTCTACCGATATTGGTGAGGTAAATCGGGAGTCTATCCAAGATATGATTGTGGTAGGTGATTTTGCCTATGTGGCTGCCGAGGATAGCTTAGTCAAGTTCGATCTGCAGTCAAACACTAAAATTGTTAGCGTATACGAAAGCAATTTAAGCCGTCTTTATTCTGTAAATGACCAGCTTTATGTGAGCCGTAGAAGCGATGTCAATGGTGCTCCTGCTGATGGTATCTACCTAAAATCCTATGATTTGGATTTAAATTATTTGGCTTCAGCCAATGGCATTAGCACTGATGCTGCCGGAATGCTCATGGTGGGTGATTCTTTGTATATTGCTGTTTCTGGTGACTGGCAAGCAACAGAAGGTGCCTTAGCTGTGGCTACTAGCGATTTGAGCTTTATGAGAGAAATAAATTTAGGGGCCGATGCAGTGGGCATTTACGATCTATTTGCCGAAGGAGATATGATTTACTCGGTGAACAAATCGCCCTATGGTGCCACCACCGGATCTATTACCGTATACGAAACTCCCACTGCAACTTGGACTACCAATGTCTTCGATCATATAGTGGGTAAAGCTGTAAGTAAAGTAGGATCAAGCATATATCTTCTTTTGGATTATGGTATAGGTTCCTATAATATAGATATTGCAGGTGTGGATGCTGATTTATATGTGCCAGACCCGGGTTCGGCGAATTATATTGCCATTGCCGGTGCTGCTTTCGATAGCATCAACAATTTGTTTTATGTGAGCATTACCGATTATTTTTCTTTTGGCGAAGGTAAAGTATATGATATGAGCGCGAATCAAACAGGAAGCTTTGATGCAGGAGTATCTGCTGAGGTAGTCGCTATTCAGTATGCCGATGAGACTGTGGTTCATGAATTAATGGATATGCAAGCCAATGTTTATCCAAATCCGGTTTCTTCTATGCTTTATATAGATTGCTCGGAGCAATTTGATCACATCTCTGTCTATAATGAGCTTGGTGCTTTAGTAAAAGATATTCCGCACTTGAGTGCCCGTGCATTTGACATGTCTGATTTACCAAATGGTTTTTATATGGTGAAAATGAGTAGTGCTACTTCTTTTGTTATCAAGAAAATTCAAAAGAATTAATCCAAAATAGCTTTGAAAAATATTCTGATATTGATATTTCTAGTTATCATAGGACTTGAGTCTATGGCGCAGTATCCTCCTCCTGCCGGGGTGGAGGGTACTACTGCCATCTTTCAGGATAGTAATATTTTTGTGTCTTGGGCTGTTAGTTGCCAAGTGGCGAGAGGTTATTTGGATATTTCTGAACCTGATTTAGGTAGGGTAGATTTTGGGGAAGTAGTAAATGCAGTTGGACATGCAGATGGTATAGTTGTTAGTTTGGGAGATGGGGGGACTGCCATCTTAGAGTTTCCGCAAGGAATTGACAATGGGCCGGGGGCTGATTTCGCCATTTTTGAGAACTCTTTTTCCGACGATTTTCTTGAATTAGCACAGGTGTATGTGAGTTCCAATGGCCTAGATTATTTCCCCCTGCCTGCTATTTCATTAAGCCAAACAGAAACCCAAATAGAGGGTTTTGGTCATATTGATGCCACAAAAATTCATAATTTGGCCGGTAAATACCGCATGGGTTATGGAACACCTTTTGATTTGAGTGAAGTAGAAACCACTAATGGCGAAACTGTGGAGCAGGTGTCTTTCGTGAAAATTATTGATGTGGTGGGGAGCATACAAGAAGATTATGCAAGCTACGATTATCGAGGACATATCATCAATGATCCTTGGCCAACACCTTTTCCCTCAGGAGGCTTCGATTTAGATGCACTAGGGGTTATTCATCAAGCAACTGATATTCAGAATATTGATCCAACAACTGCTGTTTTTAATATTTATCCAAATCCTAATCATGGCCAATTTTACCTCTATGTCACCGATAACTCATCTATTCAGTCTTTTGAAATCATCAATCTTCAGGGGCAAATACTTTACCAATCTATTATTTCCCAGCAGCCTACATTTATCACATTAGCTTTATCAAAAGGGAGTTATTTGATCAAGTGCCATGGCATGCAGCGGACTTATCAAAAATTATTTTTAGTTGATTAGTTATCCCGTATAACATATTGGATTTATTTTCCTCAGGAAAACATTTTTTAGCTATTCTTGTTTATTCTGATTTTTTTAGTTAAATTTACAATAGAAATCAATAAAGATAATGTAATTATGGATAATTATAATATCGAATATATTCCGGGAAAGAACGACCAACCCAACCAGCTCATTTATAGTGGTGAGCTTACTTTCAATTATATTCAGTATATTAAGGATGAAACAGTAGAAGCAATCAACTCGAATCAGAGCCTCTCTATTCTGGTAAAAGATGTTGATATGTTGGACTTGAGTTTTATCCAATTACTCATTTCTATGAAACATATGAATCCTGATAATTCCATCAATTTAGATGTGAATAAAGAGGTTCTTGATTTGATAAAAGTTTCGGGATTTGAAGATGTTTTAGTATAAAAATAAATATTTATATAATGAAAAAAACCATTTTAATCGTTGATGATTCTGAGAGTATTAGAAACTTAGTGCAGTTTACTTTGGAAAATGCCGGCTTTCATGTTTTGGTAGCAGAAAATGGCAAAGCTGCTTTGGAGTGTTTTAACGGTCAAACAATTCACTTGCTGCTAACCGATTTGCATATGCCTGTCATGAGTGGTATGGAATTGATAACTGAAGTGAGAAAACTAGAGGACTATCTTTATATACCCATATTGTTTTTAACTACAGAAACGCAAGTGTCTCTTAAGCGCGAAGCTAAAGAAATAGGGGCTACCGGATGGATAGTTAAACCATTTAATGCTGACAAATTAATTAGTACCATTAGGAGGGTAATTAGATAGCTTATGATGGATATGGATAATCTTGTACAGGGGTTTATGGATGAGGCTGCTGAGCTCATCAGTAGTATGGAGGAATCATTGCTGGCCTTGGAAGCGAATCAAAGCGACCAAGAGGCTATCGCAGCAGTTTTTCGTGTGATGCATACCTTAAAGGGTAGTGGTGCTATGTTTGGTTTTAACTCGGTGACTTCCTTTACCCACCTTTTAGAGAATATTTATGAAAGCATACGTTCCGGTAAGATAGAATTAAACGAGGAGATTTTAAATCTGACTTTTGAGTCGGTAGACCTCATAAAAAATTTGCTAATTAATCCTGAAGAGCCTCAGGGAGAGGTGAAAAAGGAATACGATAGACTGATAGCCATTTTTGAAGATGTGGTGCAAAATAAAAAGACAGAAAAGTTGGAGGAAACAATTATTTCTTCAAATAAAATACCGGCAGAGGCATTAAAAAATCCTACTTATTATATCTATTTTGCCCCTAATGAGGATATCATGAAAAATGGTACCAATCCGCTGTATCTGATCGATGAATTGATGTCTTTAGGCGAAGGTGTCATCTTTGTTCATGTGGAAGATGTTCCTGAATTTTTGTATTTGGAGCCTCAGAAATGCCTGACAAGTTGGGATATTGTTTTATCAAGTGAAGTGGATCTAAGTGAAATATTAGATGTGTTTATTTTTGTTGAAGATGATAGCAAAATAGATGTTCAGAAAATTAGTGAACATAATTTACTTACCGAAAAATCATTTGTGGATCAGCTACCGAAATATGTTGGCACCGCCTACGATTCTGCGATTGTTGAGCTACAGGGATTAGCCGAAGAAATTGAAAAAAATATCGAAAAAACAGCTCCAGAACCAAAGCATATAAAAGCTGAACCCCTTTCTCAAGCTACTCAACAAACTCATGAAGAATCTGAACCCATGAAGCAAAGTGCTGAACATCAGTCGGAACAGATAAGATCTGAAGAGAAAAAACAGCCGGAAAAAGAAAAGCCTTCTCCAGCACCGGTTCAATTGGGCAAAAGAAAAGAGGTTCCTCATAGGAGCAAAGTGAGTAGCAGCATTAGAGTGAGTAGCGAGAAAGTAGAAACCCTCATAAACCTAGTGAGTGAGATGGTGACTACACAGGCTCGATTGAATTTATTAGCATCGGAGCAGCAAAATCCTGAGATTATTGAGGTAGCCGAGATTATGGAAAAGCTGACACGACAACTTAGAGATAATGCCTTCGAGATTAGCTTAATCCCGATCTCTAGTTTGGTTACTCGCTTTCAACGATTGATACGCGATTTGTCGAAAGAGTTGAATAAAGATGTACGATTTGTAACAGAGGGAACAGATACTGAATTGGACAAAACCATTATCGAAAGCTTGTCCGATCCTTTGATGCATATTTTTAGAAATGCTATAGACCATGGCTTCGAGAGCAAAGAGGAAAGAATAGAGGCAGGAAAACCGGAACAAGGCCAATTAAAATTTAAGGCATACTATTCGGGAACCAGCGTCTATATTGATATTTCTGATGATGGCGGAGGAATTAATACCACCAAAGTAAGACAAATAGCCATAAAAAAAGGGCTCATCTATGAAAGTCAACAAATGAGCAAACAGCAGCTAAATGAACTAATTATGCTCCCCGGATTTTCCACTTCCGAAAGCATTACTGACATATCGGGCAGGGGAGTAGGAATGGATGTGGTGAAAAAGAATATCAATAAAATACAAGGTGAGATTGAAATATTTAGCGAAGAAGGAAAAGGGACAACATTCTCTTTAAAACTTCCACTCACATTGTCCATTATTGATGGACTCGTAGTGCGAATTAATGACATCGAGTATATTATACCCATATTGGTGATAAAAAAGATTAAACCCATTAAGCATAGCGATATTCAAAAATCCTTTAATAATATGCTGACGGTCGATGGAGAACAAATCCCTTTTCTCTATCTGCGCGATAAATTTCAAGTAGCAGGTGATGCCCCGGAGCAAGAGGAAATAGTGGTGGTTCATTACGCCAGTATTACCATGGGCATTATCATCGATAGGGTAATAAAAGAGTCACAAGTGGTGGTGAAATCCATAGGAAAACATTTTCATGGGCAAGATATTGTTTCTGGAGCCTCTATTATGGGTGATGGCACTGTGGCATTGGTTTTAGATACGAATAAAATTATTGATAAATATTCAAGGTAAAATAAAGATATGGAAAAACTATCATCATATTTAACGTTTAAGCTTGGCAATGAGGATTTTGCGGCCAATATTGCTAATGTGCTGCATATATTAGGTGTTCCTCCCATTACTGAACTGCCCAATTCTCCCGCCTATATCAAGGGAGCTATTAACTTAAGAGGAAAAGTATTAACGGTGATTGATCCTCACTATAAATTTCAAATGCCCAGTCAGCCTATCACCAAGAACTCATGTGTTGTGGTGTTGGAATTGGAGAATGAGAACGAAAAATTAGAAGTAGGAGCCTTGGTGGATTCTGTGCATGAAGTGGTAGAGGTAAATGAAGAAGAACTGCTGCCACCACCCAATTTAGGATCGAAATTTAAGTCGAACTTTATAGAAAATGTCATTAAAAAAGGTGAAGAATTTATTCTTGTACTCAATATACAAGAGGTTTTTTCATCAGATGAATAAATTGTAAACCAGTAAAATCTAGTCATATGAAAAATTTTAATGTTTCAACAAAACTAATTATCTTAATTGTCACCATGGGCATTATGGGTGCATTTGTTGGCATCTATGGAATTGAAAAAATACAAGAATCCAATACTAAACTGGAGCAGACATTTAAAAATGCTCTGATTCCTTTTCAGATTCTAAAAAACATTTCGGATGTTTATGCCATCACAGTGCCTAAAACTGTTGATAAAATATATTCCGGTGAGTATAGTTGGCTTTCAGGTAAAGAAAAAATAGAGACTTCGCTCGATAAGGCCAATAAACAGTGGACTAAATATAAGCAAGAGCCTAAAGACGAGAAAGAAAACCGCATTGTATCTGAATTGGAATTACAGTTTATCAGTGCGCAAGCGAATTTGGAAAATCTTAGACAAATCCTTTTATCGAGAGATACCACAGCACTAAAAAATTATAATACCAATAGTTTGAATTTGGTGATTACTCCTATCTCAAAAAAGATTCAAGAACTAAGTGATTATCAAATTCACAAAGCAAGTAATATTTATGAATCCAGCTTGAGTAGTTTTCGGAGAGCCGTACTTACATTCATTGTTGTTTTGTCAATAGGGGTTATTTTATCCATGATGATGGCAGTATATATTATGAGAGGAATCAATGGATCGCTGGCAAAAGCTAATGATACTATCGATCATTTGGCCAAAGGGGATTTGACTGTGGATATACCTCAAGAGCCGGATAATGATTTCGGTAGGTTGATAAATAATTTAAAGCGTTTAACGGATAAGTTAAAGAGCGTCTTAATAACCGCTCAAACAGCCAGTGCCAATATTGCCATTACTAGCAACGAGATGAGCTCTAATAGTCAACAAGTAAGTCAAGGTGCCACCGAACAAGCAGCTTCTGTGGAAGAAATGGCTGCTTCTATGGAAGAGATCTCTAGTAATATTCAACAGAATACTGATAATGCTCAAAAAACCAAGAAGATTTCCGCCAAAGCAGCTATGGAAATTGATAAGGGTAGTGAAAATATCAATACAACGGTAGATAGCATGCAGACTATAGCAGAGAAAATCAGCATCATTGGTGAAATTGCTTTCCAAACAAATATCTTAGCTCTGAATGCGGCTGTAGAAGCAGCAAGAGCAGGTGAACATGGCAAAGGCTTTGGTGTAGTAGCTGCTGAAGTAGGTAAGTTGGCCGAGAGAAGTAAAATTGCAGCAGCAGAAATAGATGAGCTGAGTAAGACAGGTGTGGATATTGCCAATAAATCAAGACAAATGTTGCAGATATTCGTTCCAAGTATCGATGAAACATCTAAACTGGTGGAAGAAATATCAAATGCCAGCCTAGAGCAGAACGCCGGAGTGGAACAAATTAATGATGCCATTCAAATGCTCAATCAGGTTACGCAGCAAAATGCTGCTGCCAGCGAAGAAATGGCTACGGTATCAGAAGAATTATCTGCTCAAGCAGATCAATTGCGACAAACTATTTCCTTCTTCCATTTAGGTGATGATGTGGAAATTCCACATCTGGATTTTTCTAAAAAGAAAGCACATAAATATATTGAGCCGGTGGCGCAGTCTTATGCTGCCCCTAAGTCACAGAGCAATTCCGGCTTTGATTTGGATATGAGCAAGAAGGACAAGACCGACGATGAATTTGAAACTTTTTAAAGAAAAAAGGTGAATACTAGTTATCAAAAATCGGCTGCTTATCAAGCACAAATGACTAGCTTCGAGTTTAAGCGACTGGGTAGTTTCATACAGAAAAACTATGGCATCAAGCTTCCTCCACAAAAAAGGATGATGGTTCAGGGGAGATTGCATAAACGCTTGATAGCAAATGATATGGATAGCTTTTCTGATTATCTGGAATACGTATTCTCCGATAAGGGTATGGAAGTAGAATTGCCGGCTATGGTAGATATAATTTCAACCAATAAGACAGATTTCTTTCGGGAGCCTTCACATTTTAATACGCTGACAGATTTGGTTTTGCAGGAGTATGTAAAATCGCATTCATTCAGCAGCTTTAAGGTATGGAGTGCCGGCTGTAGCAGTGGCGAAGAAGTCTATACTCTGGCAATGGTGATCAACGAGTTTTTTGAATCGCATAAAGGATATCTGTTTCAAATCTTAGGGACAGATATTAGCCATCAAATGCTGGAAAACTCACGAAAAGCAATCTATCGCTTCAAAGATGTTGCTACGATGCCTCTTTATTTAAAGAGAAAATATCTTTTAAAGAGCAAGAATAGGGAGCTTCAGCAGGTGAGAATAGTGCCTGATTTAAGAGCGAAATGTAAGTTTCAGCATTTAAACTTTATGGATGAGACTTATGAGCTGGCAGAGACTTT
>Ga0256913_10001468_pt1 | contig 12114 bp, 6 predicted proteins | sample Axial_MatmetaG_FD_185970 | JGI IMG/M metagenome (GOLD analysis project Ga0256913, IMG submission 185970) | Deep-sea worm associated microbial mat communities from Axial Seamount, Juan de Fuca Ridge, Pacific Ocean - Axial_Mat | ecosystem: Environmental > Aquatic > Marine > Oceanic > Microbial...
TAGATATTTCAAGCGTGGGATTAACTTAGTAGCGCGTCTCTGTATTTTCTCAATTTGTAACTTATCGATTCGATGTCGGGGAATTTAAGATATTGTTCAATCACCTAGTAATACCTCGGAATTTTTGTTAATGGTATATGACTATATAATATTGAATTAGCCTACCCCTGAATCTGACAAAGCTAAGGCTTAGATTCCATATACGCGGTGTGCGGTATGCGTGATGAGGTATGCGTGATGCGGCATGCGGTATCCTGCTTGCGATTTGTGTGATTCCATATGTGCGTGCGTTCCCATGCGTTTTCAGTCTGCCATGCTAAAAATATGGCAATACAACAGAAACACAGATAGCAAAAAAAATTATTATTAAAACTATATCCTGTTTTTACAGCCTTACAATGCTTGTTCAGCAATAGGCCGAAGTAATCTAAAATCAGGCCAAATTGTTCGGGAAACACCTGCCTCTGACGTCATATTCGGGATTCCCCCATCCGGCTTTTATTTTTTGCCGTACGAATCGCTACATGGAGCGATTCAGTTTGCCGTATCCGCATCGGTACGCAACTGCAGGACAAATCACATACCACATCCAGACATATGGAATCGAGCACGTCTGTTTACATGCTTTTCCATTTTTGCCGTATCCGCATGCCGCATACCGCGTATATGGAATCTCAGCTTAAGTCAGTAACAACCACGATAACAGTCATACAGACCCACATATGTCAGTCCAGAATTTTAACATGCCATAAACGCATATACAGTTACGGAGCGTGACGATCATATCGGTGAGTTAGATCTGGATATTGTATTTCTATTTATTATATAAATAACTGATCATCAAATCAGTCAATTTCAGGATATATGTAATTAGGCCGGATTTATGGCTCAGTGATCTGTTATAAATAAATCTTTTGACCCTCTTCTCACAATCACACAATTGCGAGTCACCGTGACTGGATGGTTGTGTGACGATACCAAAATATGTGAAGATGACCTTTAGTCAAGTTTAGATCTAGATCTACCCTTCTGCGTAATTCACATTAATTTAATTGATATATTTTTTAAGTTGGTGATTTTCTTATTATGTCTGTCTGTTTTTTTTTTATAAGTAGAGGTTATAGGGTCTATCTAGACTTAGTAGTTTGTTTGAGAAAGTAACATGATTAGGCTTACTGTCAAACCGTACGTCACATGTTTTGGGTGATAATGCGGTGATGATTGGGTGTACCCTTGTACGGTCCTTAGACTCTATATCTAAACAACAGGTGAACAGCTGAGAGATTAGATTACAAGCAATCATAGAAAAAAGCGTGATATTGGCCAACTTGAAGATCTACACTATTTGGTAATATCTTTTGCAGCCCACGTAACAGTAACACTAACACCTTACTAGTTACTGCCTTAGCCTCGCTTAGGCTTAGCCTTAGGAGTTAGGCAGTTATGCTTAGATCTATAACGTTATCTTACTTTTTTTAATAATTTATCTCAATAGTACAAAGTTATTGACAATGATTAATGAAGCATTTCTCTATGGTTTTCTATCCACTAACTCTAACCTTCCGATGCATTTATTAAAAAACTTATTTACTTCTGTTAAATTATTAGTTACAATCCTTACATAATACAATGTTTATTTTCTTCTAGAAGTAGAAATATGGACAGGTTTAAAGATATATAAAGACATTATAATTTTTCATTATGTATGAATATGATACCTGATCGTATACTTCACAAAATAGTTTTGTTCAGTGTTAAAACTGTTATTAGAAAATTCAAGAAATTTTAATTTAATAAATATAAGTTGAAGTGTAATATTTGAAGTGTAAAATATCTTGGAGTCTCTGGCCAGAATGGGTTTTAATGAAGAACTCTACAATCCATATTAAATAATAGTCATTGGCTCACATCATATAATTAATTCATTGATTTTCAATTTCATTCAAATTGTAATGGTTTTCTGTTGATGCTATGCGTGGATGTTCGTTGATTATTCTTTTGTGTATGTACACAAAAGAATAATATCCAATTGATAACCATGCACACTTTATTCTGGAAACTATCACAACACTAATAACCATACAGATTCAAAATACAGAATAGAAACTTTTAATATCAATACCAAATGATACTTCTACATCTCCCCTTTTAGCTATGTTACAAGAACACAATACTCTATAATGAACATTTTCAAAACGGGTAAATTTTATATTGGAAGAAATAAATTTACAGTACATCAGAAAATCTCAAGGATCATTAATTTGAATTTTTGATAATAATGTAAATAATCTTCTTTCATTTAAATCACCTCCAGTTAAATAATTTTACTGTTCATGATATAAATTAAACCAAAATCTTTCGCAAAATGTTATGGAAGAGTTCACAGGTCACACATGGTATATAACCCAGAAATCGTTGTGAATCTCTGGAATGTCCACTGAGCAACCATTTCTAGTACATGGACGATGACTAGGTATGTTCACATCCACTTTCCTTGGTGAATCTTTCTTGGGCAGCATCATCGGTGTTAAGTTTGGTGTTTCAGGTACGATGGTACAAGTAAACATTTCTATCCGTGGATTGACATCTTCATGTGGGAGACTGTTTGTTTGACTTCTGTTTCAACAAAATATACATGTCGGTGTTCTCACGGTATATGATCGACAGTGAACCGAATCAGCAACATATCCTGCTTCGTGATGATCTGGAAGCCATACTTCATCTCCTGTATTTAACCATGGTAACGATCTAGCAGCATGATGTCTATCAAAGTTATGTTTTTGATCAGCACATGCTGATTGTTCACGTTGACTCAATAACGATGGTCCTAAGCCGTCGAGACATCAAAACTTCAGCTAGGCTGAATCCATTTGCTAGAGGTGTAGCATGATAATTCAACAATGTTAGATAGGGATCAGCACAACTCTTTAGAAGATCTTTCATTGTTGTTACTGCGCGTTCTGTAGCACCATTACCAGAATAATGACTAGGACTCCTTGTGATATGGTTGAAACCATAAAATTTGGCAGATGCAGCAAACTCATTTGCTGAATATTGAGGTCCATTATCTGAGTATATGGATACAGGAATTCCAAGCCTGGCAAATATTGACTTCATATGTTATATAATATCGGTTGAATGAGTATAGTCAGTTGTGCTATCTCAATATAGCGTGAATATAAATCGACAAGGAGCAGGTATTTTTTCTGTTTGTACTCAAACAAATCTGTAGCAATTCTTTGCCATGGGTACTCTGGTAGATCACTTTGCACAAGTGGTTCCACAGGATTTTTGTTATTTTGACAACACAAACGATAGTTATTTATCAGATCACCAAGCTGCTTACAAAGTCCAGGCCACCATACAGATTGTTTTGCCCTTTGCCTGCATTTACTGATTCCTTGGTGACCATGACGGATTTTGTCAAGTATATCTAGACACAGAGCAGATGGGATAATGATATGTGCTTCATGCATGATAAGTCCTTCCTGGATGGTTATCAAATGTTTATATGGCCAATACTGTTGAAGCATACCAGTGATAAGTGATTGTGCACACATTTAATGCGGCGTAATAAACTGGTACTCCAACAGAAAGCCAAGATCTGCTAACGCCTTCCCGCTGACCTTGAAGAGAATATTACTTCCTTCCAACACTTCGTGATACACCAGAGACTAAGACATTTGTATCCGCTATCCCAGATTGGAAATATGGATGAGACACCTGTGTTTTTTTCTTGCGGTTAAATAGAACTGTGGATTCTGTAGGTTCAAAGTCAGTTATCATCTGTACCACAGGCCATGATAAAAACAATTCACTGCAGTCCTCGCATGTATGGCTGATGGAACCAAACTGGCGCCAATGGTCATATTCAAACGAAATACCATGCTGAAAGAAAAGTTCCAACTAGTGTCATCGTTTACGTTCACCCAAAAGGGTGGATGGACACTGATGGGATGTTAATTTGGCTACATAAAGTTTGGGGTAGACGCCCAGGCAGTGAACTTATAAACACCAAAAGTCTAAATGTCTGGGACCAATTCCATGCTCATCTCACTGACAAAGTGAAACAGCGTACCACCCGCAGCTTCAACACATATATCGCTGTCATATCAGGGGGGCTGACATCAATTCTACAGCCACTTGATGCGTCCATCAATCATCCATTCAAGTGCAAACTTTGTGAGCTCTGGTCAGCCTGTATGTTGTCTGGTTCTTTCAAATGAACAGCAGCAGGCAACCCGAAGCACCTGTTGTTACCAGTCATCTCAGAGTGGGTGAAAACGGCCTGGGATTTTATCATTACAAAATCATTCAAAAAGTTTTTATCAGCAATGATTTAGATGGCACAGAAGATGATGTATTGTTGGATGAACAACATGTCAAATCTGACTCTGATGAAGAAGGCAACGAGATATATGATGACATGATGACACACAAACAGATACAACAGATGTTCATTCAAGATAGTGATGATGATGAATTTTTGGGTTTTGAATAAATTTGCTGATTTTAGTGCATCTTATACATGGGTTCAATTCTGGGGGCGGGGGTTATTGGTCCTAAAATTTGGTGCGGCCTATATACGAGTATATACGGTAATCAAGATATTACATAAACTCTAGTTAGTTAGTGTTTTTGCAAAAGTAAAATCTTCACAGCTACAGGTGAGATTTATTCATGTAATGTTGGAGGTTAGAAGCTGTATACATAAAAATAGGATGATAGAAAAATAGCATGCAATAAAATTTTTACTACATGTTAAACTAAAAAGAATTTAAAATTTATAAATGATAGAACATATTTAACGAATGAATCATCCATTTTTATGTATTTTAAAGAATAAAGATGTACTCACAAATCTCAGAACCCTAGTTATCCAGCAACAATTTAACATTTAAAATAATAGCAATAATGATACTATTTGTTTTACACCTTTTTAACTACAAGTAGCTCTACTTTATAAACCTAAAGTTCTTTACAGCTTTTTAGATTTATTAAATGCAATTTTTTCATCTTTATAGACGTGATATATTATGGGGGACACTGAGTGTAGAGTACTGTCTATCCAAAGCCATGTTGTTTCTGGTTATGTCGGCAATAAAAGTGCAGCCTTTCCACTTCAGGTATGTGTGATCTTAATTTTATATTTGCATAACATAATGTTATGTACAGCTCACTTTTGTTTTTGGACTTCGGTTAACTGCTTTAAAAAAAAGGCTCGGAGTCAGAATTATCTGCAAATATTTCATAATAACAGAATGTGACCATTACATGGTGTAGTGGCCAGTAGGCAGCATTCCAGTATACCTCTTCCTATCCATTTTGACAATATTCAGAATGTTATACTTACAATTTGGTTTTATATATCTATTTTCTGTTTTTATTTTATAATAATGCATGTCTAGTTTTGTAGAAGCTCCCACCAGTTTAGACTGTCCTTGATCCTATGTAAGGGCTTTCCATTGGTGCAGTGATTAAACGAACAGTTCGGCTGTCAGCTTTATATAAATCTAACAGTTCGGTGTATGCTTCGTGTTATGAGAATAGAAAACAATCTTCTTAAAGAATTTCACTGTATAGTTTCTTTAGCCATATCTGTAACATATGACGTTGTTTGGACCCACCGTACTGTAAAGTGATTCAGAAATACGCTTTTGTTATGAAATTACATGTTTGGCTGATTCCTGTTTACCTTGTTATATCCAGATTATACAAACAGCTTGTATTAAGTGATGTCAGCTTTAAGTAGCATCTGATCTCTCTCTATCTGGCTTCAAAATGACAACTCCCACTTACAAGTTATGGTCAATTCATCAACACCTTGAAATGGAATATATAATATGTGGTTGATTTTGTTCTTATTTTAATATCATGTATAATTTGTGTGAGTATATTTGTATTAGTCCTGAACATTTGAAATGAAGGTGAACTATTCCTTTAAATTAAAGGTCACAGCAAAAGGTTTCCCAAATTAGTCAAAATGTTAGTGTTATATATTAAAATCTATTTCACTCAGAGACATATTTTATTTTTTCCTAGAAATAAAGTTACAGTGGTCTTAAAACTTGCTTTGATAGCATCTCACATAGCCGAAACTTTAATTGAGAATCTTCCAAAAACTTCGGAATGTGACGTCATCTTTGCCAAACAAAGACCCCAAACACTCCATGTGGCCTTGTTTAACCTGTGTTACCTGTTGCATACAATTATGCAAAGAAACCTACATCAAATACCAATGATTATATCTGACATGTAAGTACCATCAATACCTGGTCCGAAACCCCCCCCCCCAAAAACAATTACAGAATAAATGGCTAAAAAACACAGAAGGTGGCACATCCCTGTATAGACTGCTATAGGCCACATATGGGAGAGCCCCTTGCACTCACTGGGCTCCTGTGTACAGACAAATACAACTATTTTAAATGAAGTTATGCGATATGATGAGGGAAATACTCACATTCAGGCCCAGTGTGTTATCTTATCAATTAAACTTATACCAACACAAACAAATACACACCAATCCAACTATTGTTGTGGGCCTGGTGTTGGCAGCACAGTCCTCATAATTAATACTATCTGTGACCTTTTCTGCTTGTGGTTCAAAGCTGTAGGGTTTGATAACCCTCAGAATGTCAAAACTTTTGTTGGAATCTGACAGTTTGTCTTTCAACTGGTCAAGACGCTTGTAAACAAGCGTGGCACTACGTGATGTTTGGCAAAGATGATGTCACACAATAACCCCTAGCGAGTGTAGTACACACTAGCAATGGCTCGTGAAAGTTAGGAAATTAAGGATTTGGTGATCATTTTAATGGAAATATGATAGTTAGCTGGTGGTTAGAATTAGTATTGCATCTGATAGGAAATAAAATAATTGTTTGTTACGTTATATTTACTTCAAATGTAAAATTTCTTTTCCCATTACCTTTAAGGTAATGTGCTACAAACTTTCAGGTTATGGGTTCAAATCTAGCTCATACTTGATTTTGTGGGTTATATTTCTGTAGGGAATTAGCACTTGGCCATACATCCCAGAGTTGACCAGCGCTGAGACCAAATAACTCAAATCCATTCAACTGACTGATCATGTTTTCTTACAAACCTACAAACAAGTGTCAACTATCAATAATATTTGTTTTCTGTGATCTAACAATTTAAATCGGAATTAGCTTTTTTCAACTAGAAATTCCCTGATTGTGTATTCTGTTGTTAACACTGTTACATCACAAGATTATTAGATGATTATTCCAGAAGTGTCTATATCAGCTGATGGTGTATATATGTGAGTGTTTGTGTAATTATGTACTGGTCATGCCATCATCTAGGAAATGATCATTATTATACTGGCGCTATAAGTACCAAATATCAGTATTATACTTGTATGCTGTTATTATCAAATATCACATTATGTGCTCACCCAAAAGGAACATTCTCAGGTGTGTAATTCTAATTGTGGGTTCGGATCACAAAGACTACTGTAAAAGAAATAGAACTTAATTAGAAAACCCTAATATTTCTAATGCTCTACTAAATGCTAATTTATCATTGACAGTAGCCATCTTGAATATAAAATGTATCAAAATTACAATTGTGTAAATTTAATTAAAAAGCTTACATTAATATCAAATGGATATTTGATGTATGAACTATTTTATACATAAAGAATTGACCTTATTTTTAAATGGAAAATTAATATTGCTACAAATATAACCCATTGATATAATATATATCATTTATAAATCATGTATTCATACTATATATATATATATATATATATATATATATATATTAGTACTATACACTTATTTGAAAGGTTGATGGTAATATGTAACATCAGAGTGCTGAAAAAAGTTTGATCAATAATATATGTGTAGACACCTTCTTGTTTCATTTACATTACTGTGTACATAAATTATGTAACAATATAATTATTTCATTTCTATTCAAGTCTGTGTTAATTATGCCATCTCTCATTCATAACATCTGCATGGCTGCAATCTATAACAATGCTGTCTTTAGAAAGAGGTTCTTTCTTTATGAGAAGTAGCAGTTTCTCCAGAATCTGACTGTCATCATTTAACTCGGACAGTAGTTTTTATCTATTTTTAGCTGCGATGGAAAGAGAAGTTGTACCCAGATTAGTAGACGTAGATGTGATATAATAAAATATTTGTTACCAAGAAATCTTGAGATTGTTTATGTTGTATGTTCTATCACATGGTTCTGATTGTTACGTAGACAATAAATATTTAGATAGATATAGAAGAAACTGTAAGTATACCTCCACATGATTTCCTATTTAACTGAATTGGGGTAAATTTAAAGGGATAGTCCACCCTCAGAAAATATGAAAAAAATATGTAATGCTTAGAACGGTAACCAAAAATTCCACAATAATAATCACGAAATATACCTCATATGATAGATATAGGGAAATAATCCAAATTACTGGAGGGCCGCCATTACGGCTGAACCGGAAGCCAGATTTGAAGGCGGGAAGGAGCAAACTGAAATGCTCCGACCTCACATCAGCAGCGATCTCTATACTGGTGCAGATTATAGTTTCTCTTGAGTGTTAATATCTCAGCCATTTTGAATCATCTTCCTCTTGTCAGGTTCCTTCTGGCTCAAACTGATATGGTTGTATGTCATTCATGATGTAATTTTAACAATGCAGTTGCGTTATGTTCTGGAATAATGCGCCATCTTACTGTTACTGAGCCACTACACGAAGTAGTAGTTTGTGTATCATAGTTAAGCAGCATGTTGACTGTCACCCCATCCATTAAATGTACAAATAATTTAGTAACAGAATTTCTGTTTTTCCAGGTTTTAGGATTTGAGGTTGATACAATAAATTCTGTCCAATTTTCTAACCACACAGGTAAAGTTAGTTTTATTTGTTGTAGTATTGTATCTGATGTTTTATAGTTCAATCTATATTTAGAAAATATTGCATTGCTTCTAATAAAATAATAACTGAAATTTCTTATATAGTTCTTTGTTTTGTTTTTAGTATTTTCAGAAGCATGATTACAGTTATTTATTTTACTAGTATTAAATCATGTTAATTTTTGTTATATTTTAGGTAGTTAACTTTTTGGTTATCAACCCAGTATTTAATAATCAGAGGATTTCACATAATAAAATGTCAAAAATGTATAGCATATTTTGGTTTATTAATTTAACTATAGTTATAGCATACTTGATAATTGTATATGTTATACTATTTTTAATATTCATATATGCCACGTATTTTATTAAAAAAAAATAACATATTGCATCTACTCTAGGGTATCAGGAGTGGAAAGGTCATATATTAAATGCCGAAGTGTTGGGAGATCTGTACAGTGGACTAAAAGCTAATGATCTTTGTCATTACACACACCTGCTTACTGGTATGTTTATAATCTGGTGATCACATCACATGATCACTGTCTTAAGCTAAATATTTGTGGGGTGGATGACTCTCACTTGGTTCAAAACAAGACTTTCCAATTTGGTTAATCTAATTGTTAAACAGTCTTGTATGTGTGTGTGTGTGTGTACTAGTGAAGGATGTGAGTTGCTATTATGTTTCACACCTTATTATTTCACCTTTTAATATAAGTGATATGATTTCTACTTTCAGGTTATATTGGTTGTGCCTCTTTTCTTAACAAGGTAAAGGAGATGGTCATTGATCTCAAGAAGCTAAATCCTGGTTTAATATATGGTGAGAATCTTTTAGGCTGACCTAATATACATTGAATAACCTCCCTTGTACAACCATCTGTCTTAAAATGCTATGAATGGTGCCTTGTCCAATTTTTCTACAAGCGTCCAGTACAGTATAATACCAAAACCCTCCTTAGGCAACCACATGTAGATAATCCATTCTTTCTCGACTGTTTTATTGAAATTAGTTGTATGATACATTTGTTGGTATTACTCATTTACTGCTACTTATAATATTAACACTTCGTGGATTTACTTTGATAACAGGACATACATGAGATAATTATTTTAGTCATTTGTAATCATATATATGAAGAATAGTTATTTAAATCAACCAGTTGCACATGGAAGTATATAGTTTAGAAAACTATCTGAAAGATATAATTACATTTTGGGACCTTTACTGATTACTGTCTCATATGATAGTGTCAGAATTTATTGTTACTTAAATGTTGCCTTCACATCGGCACTTATCTCATTTTGGTGTTATTTTAAGATAATAGAAATTTGCAAGAATTATTAAACAAGATTTTGGTTGATTACTATATGGAACTTATTTGATGACACCTGCATGTGGATGTTTGAAATACATTTAAGTCGGCACCTTTATTTTAGAATCATAATGAGGGGATTCTTAATGATCTCTACACTGTGCCAGTTTGCTATATATTTGGATCCAAAGTGATAAAGGTCTACCTGGCTCCATGTAACATAGTGAAACCAGGATGTTACTGAAAATTTTATATTTTAAATTGGTAGACAATAATGTAGAGAAATGAGGGATGGGTTGTTAATGTGATATTATTGGCCTACAAAGTCGTACTGAGTGATAATTGAGAGTTTAAATTTGGTAATAGACTGTTTACGTGAGACAGTTACCAACTCTAAAACAATGTTTTATGAGAGGATTTATAAGATATGTTTGTATTAATTTCATTATCAGTAATGCATCTTCTAATTAGATAATCAAGAATAGGATAAATTAGCAAAAGTGAATGTTTATTATAATTTCTACGCATTTAAGAACTGTTTTGTTTTGGAATAGCTGTATGTTCTGGATAATGAGATACTTGTTATGTCGGACAAATAAGATAATTAATTTGGTAGTATATTTTCAAATAAATTTTACATCATAAATGTAAATGTTGCTGCTTTATGATTGCTTTTATGTACAAGGTAGACTCGAGAGGTAATAAGGCCAGGTGAAAGATGAAAGACCGTTCAGACATAGTCCCAATTAGCCCCAACCACTCTACCAGATAGAAGATGAATATATATATATATATATATATATTAATATATATATATATATATATATATATATATATATGATTACAACACTTGCTATCTTTGGCTAAAATGTAAATGCAACCCACATAAATACATTATGCTGGTACCTACAGCTGTTACACAAGATAAGTTTTGTAATTATTCTGATATACATCACATTGTGGGCCATTACTGACTATAGTCAGTCAGTTTCATGTACCATAGTATATACCTGTGTATAATAAGTCCACCCGGCAGATAAGTAAGGTAAATTTTCGACCCTGTAATTCTCTCCTCGGGCATATGCTCACCGTATAGGTCGAGGTCAAGTATTGGCTTAAAATTCCTCAAAATCCGAATCATTGTCATCATTTGAGAAAAAGTTAACCCAGTTATTTAAAACTCATGGTGTCAACAAGTTCCTCGTAAATATATTATTAATATTAATATCAATTTTTTCACCGGCAGCGACACACACACACACAGATTTCTCTTTGGTGTTATAACTAATATAAATATACAAATTTGTCACACCAAACACACCTGATTGTAGACTCCCTTCAACTGGCAAATGTTATTAATTAATTGTTTCACAGCAAGTGGTGAACAAGGTTTGCAGTGTCAACAGTGATTTCTATGTTATCGCTAATCATCTGGAGGTACTGATAGTTAACAGCGTGTGACTATCAATTATTATTGCATAAAGACTGACATGTTTGTGAGATCCAAATAACAGTTCCGTGAAAATGAATCTTAATTTATTGAATAAGACTAGTAGGCAGAGATGTGGCGATTTTGTTCCATCTATGGCTCATACAAACATGCCTGATTGTAACTTCAATAAGGCAAGTGTTATTAATTCATTGTTTCACAGCACATCTGGAGGTACTGGTAGGTAACAGAGCATGACTATAAAGTACTATTACGTAAAGACCTGCATGTTTGTTGACTTCCAAATAATAGTTTGGTGGAAATTATTTGTTATTTATTGAATAATAATTGGCTCTTATTGGGTTGAATCCTATAGTGCTGTGTATCAACGATGGCTGAAAACATCTTTACTTCAGCTGGTAGGAAATATGACACACATATAAGTTGAGGTGCTTTTGGGAACTCCCTTTT
>Ga0256913_10001469_pt1 | contig 12112 bp, 10 predicted proteins | sample Axial_MatmetaG_FD_185970 | JGI IMG/M metagenome (GOLD analysis project Ga0256913, IMG submission 185970) | Deep-sea worm associated microbial mat communities from Axial Seamount, Juan de Fuca Ridge, Pacific Ocean - Axial_Mat | ecosystem: Environmental > Aquatic > Marine > Oceanic > Microbial...
CAATTTTGTCTATCCGGTACATCTCAACCCAAATGTCCAGAAACCTGTACTGGAGCTGCTCTCCGGTATGAAAAATATCTATCTTATCGCTCCAATGGAGTATGAATCTTTTGTGTATCTGATGAGCAAGTCCTATCTTATTCTTACCGACAGCGGAGGCATTCAGGAAGAGGCACCCAGTCTGGGTAAACCCGTACTGGTCATGCGTGATACGACCGAACGCCCGGAAGCTCTGGAAGCGGGAACGGTCAAGCTGGTCGGCACAGATGCAGGCAGAATAGAAGAGGAAACATCCAAACTGCTTACAGATACAGTATGCTATAATAAAATGAGTCAAGCGTCCAATCCGTACGGAGACGGAACGGCATGTCAAAAAATCGTAAAAACAATCAAGGAAGAAGATGCAAAGTAAAACAGTATGTGTAATGGGATTAGGGTATATAGGATTACCGACAGCAGCGCTATTGGCAAACCGCAAATATCAGGTGCACGGTGTGGATGTCGTACAGAGTACGGTCGATACGATTAATCACGGAAAGATCCACATCGTTGAGCCGGACCTCGATACCTTCGTACGTTCTGCAGTGAATTCAGGAAACCTCATTGCAGATGTAAAACCACAAGAGTCCGATGTATTTATCATAGCAGTACCAACACCATTTCATGAAGGGTATGTTCCCGATATTGATTATGTAATTGCTGCGGCAGAATCGATCGCTCCTTATGTAAAAGAGGGGAATATTGTTATTTTGGAATCCACCTCACCTGTAGGTACGACTGAAAAGATCAGAGATATACTGGAGGAGCATGGTGTAGATACCTCTACCATATATATTGCTCATTGTCCTGAGCGTGTACTTCCTGGACAGATCATGAGAGAGTTGGTGGAAAACGACCGTATCGTTGGAGGGATCAATGAGGCATCAACGAAAGAGACCGCAGCATTTTACAGAACTTTTGTCAGCGGCCAGATACTTGAAACCAATGCCAAAACAGCTGAAATGTCCAAACTGACGGAAAACAGTTTCCGTGATGTGAATATCGCTTTTGCCAATGAACTCTCTATTCTCTCAGATAAGTTCGGTATCGATGTCTGGGAACTGATCTCACTGGCAAATCGTCACCCCCGTGTAAATATCCTGCAACCCGGTGCAGGGGTCGGGGGACACTGTATCGCAGTAGATCCATGGTTCATTGTGCATGCCGGAGGAGAAGATGCTAAGATCATTCGTGCAGCGAGAGAGGTCAATACCCATAAAACAGAGTGGGTCATCGAAAAGATCCTCAATAGTGCAGAGCAGTTTGAAAAAGAGAATCAACGGAAAGCAAAAGTAGCCTGCATGGGCTTGGCTTTTAAACCGGACATAGATGATATGCGGGAATCACCGGCTCTCTATATCACACAGAGATTGGCACAGGAATTAGACAATGTTATGGCCGTTGAACCTAATATCCCTCTTGACAGTGATGTAGAGAAAAAACTTGGTATATCCAATGAAAAATGTCAGCTTACAGATATCTTTGATGCTATTGAAGAAGCGGATATCATTGTATTCCTAGTAGCACACAAACAATTTAAACATCTCGACCTGAGTGATCTGAATTTTATGGATTTTTGTGGTTTGATGAATAATAAAAAACATAGATAATAAGAGGAATGATAAAAATGATAGAAGCAAAAGATATAAAAATAGCAATTGTGGGACTTGGATATGTAGGATTGCCATTGGCAGTAGCCTTCTCGGAAAAATATCAGGTTGTTGGTTTTGATATCAATACAGCACGTATTGAAGAGTTAAAGAATGGTCATGACTATACACTTGAAATGAGCGATGAGAAACTTAAAAGAGCGGAAGAGAATAATATCCTTTACTCTGATAAACTTGAAGATATAAAATCCTGTAATATCTATATCGTTACAGTACCGACACCGATTGACGACAGCCATCGCCCGGATCTTACACCATTGACTTCTTCTTCCGGAATTGTTGGAAAAGTTATTACAAAAAATGATATAGTGATTTATGAATCAACAGTTTATCCCGGCGTTACAGAAGAGGTTTGCGTTCCTGTGATTGAACAAGAGTCAGGTTTGAAGTTTAACCAAGACTTTTTTGTTGGCTATTCACCGGAACGTATTAATCCAGGTGATAAGGTACATACTGTAACCAAGATTTTAAAAGTAACTTCCGGTTCAACACCTGAAATAGCCAAACAGGTAGATGAGCTTTATAAAAGCATTATTGAAGCTGGTACCTTTCTTGCTTCAAGCATCAAAGTAGCTGAAGCTTCCAAAGTTATAGAAAATACGCAACGTGATGTGAATATTGCATTGATCAATGAACTTGCATTGATTTTTGATACGATGAATATCGATACACATGAAGTGATCGAAGCTGCATCTACAAAATGGAACTTCATTAAATTGTATCCGGGCCTTGTTGGAGGACACTGTATTGGAGTGGATCCTTATTATCTTACCTATAAAGCGGAAGAGATGGGGTACAAGCCAAATCTTATTTTAGGTGCACGACAAATTAATAACGGTATGGCGAAATATATTGCAGAAAGAACGATAAAAGAGATGATCCACGGTGATAAAAAAATAAAAAATTCAAATATACTTGTATTGGGACTAACTTTTAAAGAAGATTGTCCTGATATTAGAAACAGTAAAGTGTATGATATTATTGATGAGTTGCTAACATATGAGTGTAACGTAGATGTTTATGACCCATGGGTTGATGCAGATATTGTTCAGCATGATAACTTTGAACTCATCGATAATCCATTTGAACAGGATAAAAAATATGATAGCATTGTTTTGGCAGTAGGGCATTCCAAATTTAAAGAAATAACAAAAGAGGAATTTGAAAAAATTACACATGAGACATTGGTTACTATTGATGTGAAAGGAATTATGGAAAATCCTACATGGAGACTCTAAAAATATCTTTCAGCAAGATAAAATATATTAAAAAGGATAGCAAATGAAAGTAGTATTGTTGGCAGGTGGATTTGGTACAAGGCTGAGTGAAGAGACAGACATAAAACCAAAACCTATGTTGCAGGTAGGCGGGCATCCGATCCTTTGGCATATTATGAAGATCTATTCTCATTATGGATTTAATGAATTTGTGATCTTGTTGGGATATAAAGGCTATACGATCAAAGAGTATTTCGCAAACTACTTTTTACATCAAAGTGATATTACGATCGATCTGAAATATAATTCAATGAGTGTACTGAACAATACAAGTGAACCCTGGAAAGTGACTCTGCTGGATACGGGGCTTCATTCAATGACCGGAGCAAGGATCAAAAAAGCAAAAGACTTCTTGGGTAATGAACCATTTATGCTGACGTATGGTGACGGGGTCGGAAATATAGAGATCGATAAGCTTTTAGAGTTCCACAAATCACATGGCGGGGCAGTGACTATTACCTCCACTCAGCCGGAAGGTCGTTTCGGTGCCTTAAAACTGGGTGAGGACAATCTTGTATCGGAATTTATGGAAAAACCAAAAGGCGATGGGAACTGGATCAATGCCGGATTCTTTATCTGTGAACCGGAAGTGTTTGATTACATCCCTGAGGGAGATGATGTGATCTTCGAACAGGAACCTTTGAAAAATTTGGCAAAAGATGGAAAAATCTTTACCTATCAGCATAGCGGTTTCTGGCAGCCAATGGATACTTTGAGAGATAAGAAAAAACTTGAAATGATGTGGACTGAAAATAAAGCAGAATGGAAAATTTGGAATGACTGATCTGTTTGGCGGTATATATAAAGGGAAAAATGTCCTGGTAACCGGACATACCGGTTTTAAAGGTTCCTGGTTATGTTATTGGCTTACCCAAATGGGTGCGAATGTAGTAGGGTATGCAACGGAGGCACCAACCGATCCAAATCATATAGGTTTATTGAATATGGATATGGTTTCCGTCAATGGTGATATCCGTGATCAAAAGAGACTGGATGAAACGTTTGAAAAGTACCAGCCTGAAATTGTATTTCATTTGGCTGCCCAGGCACTTGTCCGGCTTTCATATGACGAACCTGTCGATACTTTCGATACCAATGTTATGGGTACATTGAAAGTTTTTGAAGCTTGCCGAAAAACGGAGTCTGTCCGTGCAGTTGTCAATATTACCAGCGATAAAGCTTATGAGAATAAAGAATGGGTATGGGGCTACAGAGAGAATGACCCTATGGGCGGGCATGATCCATACAGCGCTTCCAAAGGATGTGCAGAGTTGCTTGCAAGCTCTTACCGTAATTCATTTTTCAATCTTTCCACCTACGGTACGGAACATCATATTCTGCTGGCAAGTTGCCGTGCAGGAAATGTGATAGGAGGCGGAGACTGGGCAAAAGACAGGCTGATGACAGATATTATGCTCTCTGCAAGCCGAAATGAAAAAGTCAAAATAAGAAATCCCCATGCCACCCGTCCGTGGCAGCATGTGCTGGAACCTCTCAGCGGATATCTTGCAATCGGGCAAAAACTGCTTGAAGGGAAAAAAGAGTTTGCGGAGGGATGGAATTTCGGTCCGAGTGATGAAGGATCCATTACTGTAGAAAATGTGATAAGGCATATTCAGAAATATTGGGATACGGTAGAATATGAAATCGACCGTTCCTCCAAAAATCCGCATGAAGCCAACCTTTTGAAACTGGACTGTTCAAAGGCACATATAAAGTTACATTGGAAAAGTGTCTGGGAAAGTGAAACTACGTTTGAAAAAACTGTGACCTGGTATAAGAATTTTTATAAATATGGAGAGATTTTGACAGATAAAGATCTTGAAGCGTATATTGCGGATGCCAGGAAGAAACAGTTGGAATGGAGTTACTGATGGAGTTTGTCAAAACAGATATCAGTGGCCTTTTCCTGATAAAACCAAGAAAGTTTGAAGATACAAGAGGTGCTTTTGTCAAAACCTTTCATCAAGAAACATTTCAGGAACAAGGATTAAATAGTACATTTGTAGAGAGCTACTATTCTGTTTCCAGAAAAGATGTGATCAGAGGGATGCATTTTCAGACTCCTCCACATGAACATGAAAAACTGGTATATGTTCCTTACGGAAGTATTCTGGATGTAGTTTTGGACATTAGGAAAAATTCACCGACATACGGAAAATATGTTACTCAAATGCTCAACGCAGAAAACGGTTATATGTTTTATATTCCAAAAGGATGTGCGCATGGGTTTTTATCTCTGGAAAATGATACGATTGTCACATATATGCAGACAACTATGTATGCGGGTGATCATGATGAAGGTATTCGATATGATTCATTTGGATTTGACTGGAATGTTTCATCACCGGAATTATCTTCAAGAGATCAATCATTTACAGGTTTTGAAAGTTTTATTTCTCCTTTTTAAAAAAAGGCAGAAATAGTAAAAATTATTAAGAAAGGAAATGTCATGACAAAAGAAGAAGCTTTAAAAGCAGAGATCTTACAGAAGACAAAAGAGTATTATGAATTGGTTCACAAACCTGCACAGGAAAAAGCGTTTGAACCGGGCAAAAGCAAGATCCATTATGCGGGACGCGTATTTGATGAAAAAGAGGTAGTTAACCTTGTGGACTCTTCATTGGAATTCTGGCTGACTTATGGAAGGTACTCAAAAGAACTTGAAAACAAACTGGCTGATTACCTTGGTATAAGATGGGCTTTTCTTGTAAATTCCGGTTCTTCTGCAAACTTATTGGCATTTATGACTTTGACTTCCCATTTGCTAAGAGACAGACAGGTAAAAAGAGGGGATGAGGTCATTACCGTTGCGGCGGGTTTCCCTACGACAGTTGCACCGATTGTACAATATGGAGCCGTCCCCGTTTTCATTGATGTAGATATAGAGACATTAAATGTGGATGTAAGCAAACTTGAGGATGCACTCAGTCCGAAGACCAAAGCGGTTATGATCGCGCATACACTGGGGAACCCTTTTAATATCAAAGCGGTAAAAGAGTTTTGTGACAAGCATAACCTCTGGTTGGTAGAAGACAACTGTGATGCCCTGGGATCTACTTATGATGGAAAAGTGACAGGAAGCTTTGGTGACATCGGTACAAGCAGTTTTTATCCTCCCCACCATATGACAACAGGAGAAGGTGGTGCAGTCTATACCAATAATCCTTTGCTCAAAAAGATCATGGTAAGCCTTAGGGACTGGGGAAGGGACTGCTGGTGCGAAAGTGGTGTGGACAATACCTGTGGAGCACGTTTCAGCCAACAGTTTGGTACACTTCCGTTTGGATATGACCATAAATATGTATATGGACATTTTGGGTACAACCTTAAAATATCGGACATGCAGGCAGCTGTAGGTGTGGCACAACTGGACAAGCTGTCACATTTTACCGAGAGAAGAAAAGAGAATTTCAATGCTTTATATGAAGGGTTGAAAAAACTGGATCAGTACTTTATTCTTCCTCAGGCTACGCCAAACAGTGATCCAAGCTGGTTCGGTTTCCTTATGACCATCAAAGAGGGTAGCGGTTTTACACGGAATGATGTGGTTGAACATCTGGAAGCGAATCATGTTCAGACAAGAAATCTCTTTGGCGGCAACATTACACGACATCCGTGTTTTACTGTTTTGGAAGAGGGGAAAGACTACAGGATCGTTGGGGAACTCATAAATACGGACAAGATCATGAATGACAGTTTTTGGGTAGGTGTGTATCCCGGTATGAAAAAAGAGGCGATCAATTATATGATCGATACGATCACAGAGTTTGTAAAAAGTAAATAAAGAGTATATAAGAGAGGGGGAGACTATGTCTGAAATATTGATTACCGTAGCAATTCCAACATACAATAATGAAAAAACGATTGGTGATACGATTGTATCATGTCTTAATCAGGAAACAGATGTACCTTATGAAGTACTTGTTGTAAACAATGCCAGTAAAGATGGGACGAAACAGGTTATTGAATCATATATGAATGATCCTAAACTCAAGTATGCGGAAAATGACCATACGGTGACTTTGTATGAAAATCATAATGCATGTTTGGAGCATGCAAATGGACGTTATGTGATTTTCTGTCATTCAGACGACAGGCTTGAGAGCCATGCCGTTGAAACATTTGCACGTAAAATAGATCAAAGAAACTATCCTAAAAAGTATATTCTTTTTGGACATAGTATGTTTAGAGATTTTTCAATCTATCTCAATAATGGTGGGTTCCACTTGAATGAGATGATTGCAGGAGAAACTGCACCTATGCTTTTTATGTATTCAGGATTGACACCGTCAGGTACCTGTTTTTCAAAAGATTCTTTGTTGGAACTGAACGGTTTTCTGAGAACCGAGCATAGACTTGCTGCTGGAGATATGACATCAATGCTTTATTATGCACTGAAAGGGTTTAGGTTTGAAATGACCGATGAGATGATTTACAACAGAACATTTGCATCTACCGCAGTAGAAGGCAGGAAACTGCAAGATACACTTGATTCAGTAGATGAAGCATTTGAACATTTCTTTAAAGAAGTAACAGATAGCGATATTGAGAAATTGCTAAAAGTCTCCGTAAGATTGAAACAGACACCTCTTCTGCTCTATTTTGCAATTGCAAAAAAACCTTTATATAAGGGAAAAGTAGCACAGGTTTTATGGAAAGAGATAGTAAAAAATCCTTTGCTTTTGAGAAAAGAGATGTTATATAAAGTTATTAAAAGAGTATACTTTTAATTAATAAAACTATTTACTAAAAAGAGAAAAAATGTTATTTAATAGTTACGAGTTCATATTCTTATTTTTACCGATCTCATTTTTTATCTATTTCTATCTCAATAAAAAGAGGTTGGTAGAAGCAGGGAAAGGTTTTTTGGTATTCTCCTCACTCTTTTTCTATAGCTGGTGGAATATCATCTATTTGCCTCTTATTCTGGCATCGATGCTGTTCAACTATATTGTAGGAAGACAGTTCTCAAAAGATATACTGAACCAAAACGCTTATTTCAAAAAAATGGTTTTGATCATAGGTATCGCTGCAAACCTGGCACTGCTTGGGTATTTTAAATATGCCGATTTTTTTATTGGTAATGTAAATTATCTCTTCCATACAGATATACCGCTTTTGCATCTGGCACTTCCTTTGGCTATCAGCTTTTTCACATTCCAGCAGATCGCCTATCTGGTGGATAGTTATCGTGGTGAGACTGAAGAGTATGACTTCCTGAATTATGCCGTATTCGTAGCCTTCTTTCCTCAACTGATTGCCGGTCCGATCGTGCACCATAAAGAGATGATGCCACAGTTCGCCAACCTGAGAAATAAAGTCATCAATTATCATAATATTGCTTTGGGATTTTTTATTTTCTCTATCGGCCTCTTTAAAAAAGTGATCATTGCCGATACATTTGCCACCTGGGCAACACAGGGATTCGATGTGGCAGATAGACTGAATATGGTAGAGGCATGGATTACATCGCTCTCCTATACATTCCAGCTCTATTTTGATTTCAGTGGCTATACCGATATGGCTATCGGTACGGCACTTCTGTTCAATATTAAGTTGCCAATCAACTTCAACTCTCCATATAAAGCACTTTCCATTCAGGATTTCTGGAGACGCTGGCATATGACACTGTCGCGCTTTTTGAAAGACTATGTCTATATTCCACTGGGCGGTAACCGTAAGGGAGAGGTAAGAACCTATACCAACCTTTTCCTGACATTTTTGCTGGGGGGCATCTGGCATGGCGCGGGCTGGACATTTGTTCTCTGGGGGGCGTTGCATGGTATTGCTCTGATCATTCACCGTGCATGGAACCAGCTTGGGTTTAAAATGAATACACTTCTGGCATGGTTCATTACCTTCAATTTTGTCAATATCGGTTGGGTATTTTTCCGGGCGACAACATTCGACGATGCGATAAAAGTTTTAAAAGGAATGTTTGGAATGGATGCAATTGTCCTGCCTAATGCACTGGCTTCGAAATTGGCATTCTTAAAACATTACGGTATTGAATTTGGAAGTTTTGTCAATGCGATCAATGGAGACTTATATACATTGATATGGGTTATGGCAGGTTTTGTAATGATCCTGCTGTTCAAAAACTCCATAGAGTTAAGTAGAAGCTTTACCGTGAATAGAAAATATTTTCTCTTTACAGTATGTCTCTTTTTTGGAACGGTTGCCTATATTGGTAAGGTTTCCGAGTTTTTATATTTCAATTTTTAGGTATGTGAATGATGAGCAGTAAAGAATTTGTTAAATATTTTATGATTTTGGTGGTACTGTTTTTGGTTTTCCATATCATCATGTGGGAGACATGTACCAAATATCTTCTCGACGAACCGGCAAAAGTTGGTGATCTGGCTCGTTTGTCATATTCTGAAGATCTGGCTGACAAACAGCATAAGGATTACAGTATTGATCTTCCTAAACGCCATATTAAAAGTTCGCAGTATGATTATAATAGGTCTATCGACCTTATTACGATTGGTGACTCTTTCTCTAACGGAAGGGCAAAAGCGAAGAACAGGTTTTACCAGGATTATATTGCAACATACAGTGATATCAGTGTATTGAATATTGAAACAACCTACCTGAAAAGAAATACTCCTTTGCAGACAGTTGTCTATATGCTTAACAGTGGGCTGCTCGATGAGATCAAACCAAAATATCTTCTTATTGAAAGCGTAGAGAGGTTTACTATCCAGAGGCTGGCTAAGAAAAAGGTCAATATGGAATTGAATATCAGTAAAGAGGTATTAAAAAAATTCTTTAAAGAACATCCCTATACTTTGCATATTCCTGAGAACAATATGATCAATACAGGTAATTACAAAGCATTGCTTTATAAGATTCTCTATAAATTCCGTGATGACGCATTTATATCCCGGATCTTTAAAGAGAAGCTATCTGAAAAAAAATTTAGTGTAAGTGACGGTAAACAGATTCTTATCATTAGAGAGGCGATCGAGAATATCAGAAAAACAAATGATAAAACCATCACAACATTAAATGACAACCTCAATACACTCTCCAGGGCATTGGCAAAAAAAGGTATTACTCTCTACTATATGCCTGCTGCGGATAAGTTCAATGTATATAGAAAATATATTCTGAACGACAAGCTCCCAAAAAGCACTTTTTTTGAAATGCTCAGGGAACAGAAGAGAGACTATGTACTTATAGATACAAAAAAGATATTGTCCAAAAAAGTCGATAGTGATGAACTGGATGTCTATTATGTCGATGATTCCCACTGGAGTTACAAGGCCAGTGATGAGATCTTCTCTAAAATACGTTTCAAATAAAAGTATGACTTTTTAAGTGAAATAAAGAGTGAAGGAGCAGACTATGAATAAAAAAATGAAAATATCTATTTATGTTGTAATGGTTTTTGCGGCAGGGATGATGGTGGGCAAATCACACTATGCCTCTTTAGATTTTTTTAGATCTCTGTTTCATTCCTCAGCTAAAACAAAGCAACTCTCTACGTTTGAATCTTTTTATGTACATAAAAGTTCTCTTTTTAAAATGTTAGCCTCGGAAAATAGCACTGGTAAATATAAAATAGCAATGCTGGGAGACTCTATTACGGATTGGGGAGAGTGGAATGAACTTCTGAAGCGTGATGATGTGATCAACAGGGGTATTAGCGGCGATACGACAGAAGGGGTACTGAAAAGACTGGATGGGATCGACAGCGGCATATCCAAGGTATTTATTCTTCTTGGGGTCAATGACCTTGGAAAAGGCAAAAGCGTTGATGAAATATTTGAAAATTATAAAAAAATCATTTTTGCATTAGAAGAGAAAAAGATGCAGCCTGTCATCCAGTCGACCCTCTATGTAAATCCTTCCAAAAACAAGAGGATCAATAATAAAGATATCGAAGCACTGAATGCAAAATTAAAAAAATTTGCTTTGGAACAGGGGCTTACCTATATTGACCTTAACCAAAAACTTTCAAAAAATAAAAGTTTAAGAGCTGATTATACCTATGACGGGCTTCATCTGAACGCAGCTGCATACAGGGCATGGAAAGAGTATCTTATTCCCTATCTGTAGCTCTTTATTGGTGATGAAATTTAATACATCAGTAATTATTTGCTTTTCTCTTCTTTCTTATATATTTGTTATGTTACAATCAAATATAAAATCTTATATAAAGGATGAAGAATGAAGAGAATCATACGTTTATTATTCGTAGGATTGGCCATGATGGTCTTGACAGCATGTGGTGGAAGCAGTAGCGGTGGAGACAGCACCAAGGAAGCAGCCATTGCGACAATTGTGGATTATGCAAAAACAGATGGCGTATCTACTGCACCAACAGTGCAGGACTATAGGAATGCAGGTGTTAAGAGAGTAACAGATGGAATAACCATCTCTGGCCTGGCAAAACTAACAAATACAGATATTGCTGAAGGAGAAGAGGGTAACCTGGACGAGGTAAATGCGGCTGTGGCTGCATCTGAGCCGGAAGAGGTAGATACTACAGAAGAGATACAGGCTATAGTAGATGCGATCAACAGTGGTGAAACACCTCCTTCCAATGAAGAGATCGGCGATGTGACAGATAGCGATAGCGCTGCCAACAGCGTGGCGGAGAATGCAGCTGTGGGTACAACTGTGGGCATTACAGCATCTGCAACAGACCCGGATGAGTCAGACAGTATTACATACACTCTGACGAACAGTGCAAACGGCCTATTTGCCATCAATGCTACCACAGGTGTAGTAACGGTAAGCGGTACACTTGATTTTGAAACGGCTACAGAGCATACTATTACGGTAAAAGCGACGTCAACGGATGGTTCCAGCTCTACCGCAGATATGACAGTAACAGTAACAGGTGTTGCTGATGTTGTGCCAGTGTTGGCAGACTCTAACGGTACGGTGGCAGAGAATGCGGCAGCAGGTGCGGCAGTGGGGACAGTAACTATCACAAGTGCCGGAGATGCTCCTATTACTGCTATTGCACTAAGCGGTACAGGCAATGAGAACTTTGAAGTAGCGACTGACGGTGCCATTACGGTAAAAGCAGGTGCGGCACTGGATTACGAGACAACAACAAGCTATGCCCTGACAGCCGTAGCGACCAATGCTGCGGGTAACAGCAACAGT
>Ga0256913_10001470_pt1 | contig 12112 bp, 7 predicted proteins | sample Axial_MatmetaG_FD_185970 | JGI IMG/M metagenome (GOLD analysis project Ga0256913, IMG submission 185970) | Deep-sea worm associated microbial mat communities from Axial Seamount, Juan de Fuca Ridge, Pacific Ocean - Axial_Mat | ecosystem: Environmental > Aquatic > Marine > Oceanic > Microbial...
ACGAATCGCTAGCCGCATCGTGACCCCCCCCCTCCATCGGGACGAAGCAACACAGGCGCAAAAAAGCCCTCCCCCTAGGGACAGGAAGGGCCGTTCAGGTCAGCACTGGTTCCGCATCCGTCAGGGAAGCGGATCGGGGCTTTTCTTCTCGGAGTCGAGCAGGAACTGGTCGAAACCGTACTTGTTGGAATCGAGATCCTTCGTCTCTCTGGATATCTCCGCTTTCGCCTTCTCGAACTCGTCTGACGTAAGCTCTGCGGGAGCCTGGTGCTCGCAGCGCACGACCGCGACGAGCTGGTATTTTTTGGTCACTTCCGATTCGCTGGAGAAAAGATATCCGAGCAACGGAATGCTTCCCAGCCACGGCACCTTGCTTACGCTGCGCACCCTGGCTAGCTTCTCCAAACCGCCAATGAAGAACTCCTTGTTGCCGTTGTCGCACATGACGGTGGTGTTCACCTCGCTGACGGAGGTCCTAGGCATGGCGGCGACTCCCGTGGCGTTCTCAGTGAAGCCTAGAAGGCTCGTCTCGCGCATATTTATCCGCAACGTCGTGGCGTTCTCGCAGATAGAGGGGGTTACGGTCATCTCGAATCCATAGGTTCCGAAGCGGGTGTCCCTCTGGAAAGAGCGTTGGACCATCATCCCCGCTCCAGTGTTCCAGTTGTTGGTGTAGCGCTCCCATCCGGTGAAGGCGCTGTCCGTACCTCCGGAGTCGCGCATGATCTCCAGATTGTAGCACTCGTTGACCTTTCTGCCCAAGTCCTTTCCGTTCTTGACGAAGTTTCCGGTCCCCTCGACGATCTGGAGGGAATATATGGTCCGGCTGTCGCCGGTGTTCCTGACGCGGCAGACACGTATGGTGCCGGGAATCATGTTGTTCGCCAGAGTTATCATCGTCCCCTGGGAGTCGAACGCCCGGAGGGTGTGCTCGGTGTATAGCGCGTCGGCAGCTCCGGCAACGCCCCAGGGATACCATTCGCCCAAAATGTCCTCGTAGTCGAAAAGGGCGTTGTTCGCGACGGACGTCCCGTCGGTGAAGTTGGGGACCGAGGTCGTATTGCCGAGGTAGCCCTGGGTGTTGTTGCGTATGTTCAAGACACCTCTCACTATCGTCTTCGCCCGTCCTTTCGACTCGAGGAAATCGAGAAACCGAGTGTTCCACCTAGGACTGAAGTTGATGTATTTCGCGGATCCCCATTTCGTGGCGTTCACCAATCCCGCGGAGTTCATTCCGCGTCCGAATTGAGACGATATGGAGAACACCTCGGTTCCCGGGCCGTTTTTCCAAGCCTGGAAATCGACTCCTATCTTTCCGTCGTTCTCGGTATCCAGCTCGTAGACAGTGACGGAAACCTTGGCCTCGGGAAGCGGACGGTCGTAGAGAGCGAGCCGCTCCTCGATGTTTTTCATGTTGTACTGGTTGGCGAAGAACAAGACGGCGTTGAGTCCCGGATCCACGGCGAAGCGGTCGGACCCGTACATCAGCTCGCTATAGTCGAGCAATCCGTTCAATCCGACGTTGCGAGCCATGACCGCGACCTCCGCGGCGCTGCGGTACTTCGGAAAAAACATCAACTTGGGCTGCCCCGAGGAGGACGTGATCTTCGGTTGGTCGAGCATTTCGACGATCTCGTCGATGCATAGGCAGTCCTTGCCCGCCATCTCGGTCAGCTTGTCGTGGTCGAATTTGTAATCCTCTCCGGAGACGATCAACGCCCCGGTTCCGTCGTTGAATTTGAGGCATTCCACGAAGGTCGGCGACCCGTCGATCCTGTCCGCGCCGACCGCGGTCCTGATATAAGGCCGCAACTCATACGGGTCGGCGTGCTTCAGGATATAGACCTTCGTTATTATGTCCGGATCGTTGGTGCTGGAAATCAAGTGCACCGTGTCGGTTTTCTTATCAACGTCGATATTGATCCTGGTCTCTATGTTGCTACCGTTCGGCGCCGGATCCGGTGTGGGCGGATCGGCCCTCAAAACCAATGGCGTTCCGAAAAGGAGCGACGCCACAATAAACGCGTATTCTTTTCTCATCTTAAAAAACCTCCTTGACAATGTCCCGTGGCGGACAATTTATTTCACTTCCTGGATATCCCCGGCTTCCTCCGGCGCCAGAACCTCCGGCTCGGAAGCGGCTCCGGCCTTCCCTTCCTTCTTCCCTATCTCCAAAGCGGTTTTCGTGACGTCTATCACGTGCCCGGCCCAGGCGGAGAGGTCGCCTCTCGGGGGCAACGGCCTGGTCTCGATCGTCACGAATATCTTGTAACGAGCCTTCGAGTCGGTCGTCGATCCGAAGATATACTTCAAAAGCGGAATGTCGGAGAGAAACGGCATCCCGTTGTTCTGGTTGACGTCCTGCCGCCTGTCGAAGGAGGCGATGAGCTTCTCGCCGCCAGGAGCGATGGTCAGGAAGGACTGGATCGTATTGGTGTTGACGCCCTCGCGACCGGTGTTGTCCCTCTCGACGACGGAGGAGTTGGTCAGCACCCACCCGAAAGTCATTATCGCGCCTTCCGGGGCGTCGGCGCCGCGATAGCAGATCACCGGGCTGCGGAGGTGGAACCGGAAGGGAACGTTGGTGTCGTTGGCTATGGCGATCTCCTGGCGAGCGTTCTTGCTGATGTTCTGAAACTGAGGTGTGAAGCCCAGCCTATAGGCGGCGACGTTCCAGTTGAGTCCGGGATCAGTGTAGTCGTTGGCCACCGTTATAGACCCGGATGTAGCGACCCTCGCCTTACCCTTCTGCGCTAGCATCCTTAGAAAGCTGGCGTCGAAGTCGGGAGCCACCAGGAATCCCGCCCAGGAATGGCTCCCCTTGGCGATCAAGTCGGCGACGCGCCCCATGAACTCGTTGCTCATCTTGAAATCGAGCAAATCGGCCCCGACGTTCAGTATATCGGCTCCGGGGCCGTTCTTCCAGCTAACGTAATCCAACCCTAGCTCCTTCAAGTCGCTGACGTTGACCTCGTAAAGCTTGATTGTCAGCTCGACCTGCGGAATCGGACGGTCCAGAACCTCGACGTAATGCGCGACGTCCGCGTTGTCGGACGCGGAATTCTTGCCATAGATAAGGTTCGACGCCGGGTCGAGGTAATACGCAGCCTCGCCGGTCTGGAATATCGCGCTGCGGAGGATGTTCATTATATCCTGCGTGGCGCGGTATTTCGGACGATACGACCAACGGGTGATTCCCGTTCCGGCTATTATCGATCCCTTGACCGTGTCCTTCTTGGGATTGGCGGGGGCGCGGTCGAGCTTCGCGACCATGTCGTCCACATATTCAACCATCCATGTGGGCATGTTGACAACGAGATACTGCTTCCCGCCGGCCTTGTAGTTCAAACGCTGGACGTTGGAGTTCGGATTGGCCCTGCGGACCGCGCCCAGCACGAAAGGCCTCAAATCGGCGGCCTTCACATGTTTTAGAATATAGACCTTGGAGGTCATGTAGTCCTGGTCCCTGTCCTCGAGAACCGTTATCTCGCGGGTGCCATGCTCCAAGGTTGCGAACTGCCCAGAGCCAACCCCGGCCGCCGGGGATCCAGATTTAGCGTCCACGCTGACCTTGGGCGATCCGTCGCCCCCATTCTGGGCGAACGCGCCCAGAGCCAAGCCGACGGCCAACGAAAACGCCAGGCCGGCCTTCCATCTCTTCGGATTCATTGCGTTTCCTCCTCGCGTTTCATCCCTTCATTCCGCCGTGTATCTGTGATTAATCCACTTTTTTACAAAAAAAATAGAGCGAACCACAAATCCAATTCAGTTTGTTTTGTCAAGCCACCATACGACATAGCGCGGTGCGCTCGAAAAGTCAAATCGTAACATAAAACTCCATTCCGTCAAGCGTCTCTAGAAGCCCGCGTGGTTGATATTACGAAAAATAAAATCGTAACATCAACATCTTTCCCGTCAAGCCGCGAAAAAATGTTTTCCCATGTTCCCGCATCCGCCCTTCCCGGCAATCGCGGAAACAATGGCGATGCGATATTGGGAAAATGTTAACGCCGCGCTCGTTTTCCGTTAAAACAGAGAAAAAAGCGTCCACCGCGGCACTGCGGCGGACGCCCTCCGTTCCCCACGCCTTTTTTATTGCGTGGTGAAAATCTGGAAGCTGGGATAAGCCTCCATTCCATGCTCGCCGATATCGAGTCCGCGGAGCTCCTCCTCCTCGGAGACGCGGATACCGGAAGCCATCCTCATTATTCCGAAGATCGCGAACGCCGCGGGGAAACAGAGCGCCCCGGCCGCGGCGACGCCGGCCAACTGGGTCGAGACCGAGTAGTCGTCGGAAAAGAACCCCACGGCCAAAGTCCCCCATATCCCGCAGACCAAATGGACGGACAGGGCCCCGACCGGATCGTCGAGCTTTATCCTGTCGAAGAACTCGACGGAGAAAACAACCAAGACGCCGGAGATCAACCCTATGAACATCGAGTCGGACACGGACACCGCGTCGGCTCCGGCGGTTATCCCCACCAGTCCGGCCAGACATCCGTTCAAGACCATCGTGAGATCCGGCTTTCCGTGGACGAACCATGTCGTAGCCATCGCGCCCATGATTCCGGCGCAGGATGCCATGAACGTCGTCACGAACACGAACGAGACCTTTTCCGGATCGGCCGACAAAACGCTCCCGCCATTGAACCCGAACCATCCCATCCACAGGAGGAACACGCCTATGGTCGCCAACGGCATGCTATGGCCGCGAATCGGATTTATTCTGCCGTTCACGTATTTGCCGAGTCTAGGCCCAAGGAGCAGAATCCCGGCCAAAGCGCCCCATCCGCCAACCGAGTGGACGAACGTGGAGCCGGCGAAATCGTGGAACCCCATGGCGTCCAGCCATCCCTTGCCCCAGCCCCAGGATCCGGCGATGGGATAGACGAACGCCACGTATATGGCGGAGAAGATCAGGAACGCTCCTAGCTTGACGCGTTCGGCCACCGCCCCGGAAACGATCGTCGCCGCGGTGGCCGCGAACATCCCCTGGAAGATAAAATCGGTCCAATACGTGTACGCGCCATCCGCATAGGCTATGGCTCCGGCCGCCCCGGCGGGGGCGTCGACGCCTATCCCCGAGCATCCCAAAACCCCTTTGATGAACCAATGCTCCGCTCCTGGATACATCGTGTTGAAACCGACAATCGCGTAAGTGAGAAAACCTATGGCGACTATCACCGTGTTCTTGAACAGAATGTTCACCGTGTTCTTCGCCCTGGTCAATCCAACCTCCAGCGTGGCGAATCCCAAATGCATCACGAACACTAGGAACACCGACACCAGCATCCAGGCGTTGTTCACCGCGAACATCGCGGGCGAAACGCCTCCTCCGGCCTCCGCGTCGGCGGCCACCAACGACGGCCCTACGGCGAACACCAATAAAAACACAAACGAAAACGATCCAATCCTCAACATGGGAAAACTCCTTTCAAAATCCGTCATCCGATGGCCTCGCCGCCTTTCTCTCCCGTCCTGATGCGGACGCACTCGATCATATCCAACACGAAAATCTTCCCGTCGCCTATCTCTCCGGTCCGGGAACCCTCGATTATCCCGTCCACCGCGGTTTCCAGAAACTCGTCGTTCACCGCCACCTCGATTCGAATCTTCTTCAAAAGATTCACCTCCAAGTCGCTTCCGCGGTAGGTCTCGGTGTAGCCTCCCTGCTGCCCACAACCCAATGCGTTCGTCACCGACATTTTGCGGATGTCGCGCTTGAACAACGCCCTCTTCACCGCGTTCAACCGTTCAGGCTGCACGTACGCGACGATCAATTTCATCTCTTCTCTCCTTCGTTTTTACTCCTTCACGACAAAACCTCCGCCGTCCTCCGACGGAAAAACAACGCCCGCGGTTCATGCGGACGCCACCCCTTAGCAACACCCGTGCCACTCCAATACCGGCAAACACAACTTCTTGAAAACCAATGATATAAAAATACACAACGCTAATAGAAGAGAGAAAGAGATGGAAAAAATCCAGAACAAAATTGTAACTATCACATTTTCGCACCAAAAAGAAACGGAAATCCAACGGGCGGGGTGGCCGGAGGCGGACACGGGGGATAGGAGAAAGGTGGCTATGAAACAGGGGGAAACGCTTCTTAGGAGCGGCCGCGGACTACCGAGCGCGCTGGTTCCGGGATTTTCCGGCCAGCTTCAATCCTCCCGCGAAAAGCGCGAGGGCCGCGGTTCCCCCGGCGAGCCATGCGAGGGCGGACGCCGGATCGACGGCTAGCCTGCTGGCCTGGTAGAACATAGTGGCGATGATCCACGCCAAGGTGGTCAGATAGGCGACGGAGAAAACGGCCCAGCGCCAGCCGGCCTCGCGGGCCGTCGCCGCCATCACCGAGACGCACGGGACGTATATGAGGACGAAGAGGACGTATGCGACGGCGGCGGCCCTGCTCGGGAACCGTTTTTTCAGCTCGCCCAGCACGTCTCCACCCGTGTTGAGGACGCCGGGTTCCATTTCGGCGTCGGCGTCGGCCACGGCGTTGGAGACCCCCAACGGATCCAGCATCGCGCTCCAGAATCCCTTGAAGCCTTTCGGGATCTCGGCGAACGCGTCGCCAACGCCGCCCCAGAAATCGAAAGAAGATGCCTCGTTTTCGGGCGTCTCCGCGGATCCCGCGGAATCCATAGAGTAAAGCGAGTTTATCGTTCCCACGACCGCCTCTTTGGCGAACACTCCGGAGAAAAGCGCGACGACCGCGGGCCAGTTATCGGGCTCGATTCCCATCGGTCGGAACGCGGGTGAGGCGGCTTTGCCGACGCATCCGAGGATAGATTTCTCCGTCTCGCCTCTGACTAGGGCTCCATTTGGGGCGATCGAGCTGAGGACGCCCAGGAACGCGACGACCAACACGATCGTTTTCCCGGCGCGCAGGACGAAGCTTTTCAGTCTGAACCAAGTGTGGAAAAGGATTCCGTTCAGTGTCGGCACGTGGTAGGGGGGCAGTTCCATCACGAAGGTGGAGGCTTCTCCCTGGAGTATAGTTCGTCCGAAGAGGAACCCCATCAGTATCGCCAACGCGATGCCGGTGGCGTAGATTCCGAAGAGCATGATGGCGGCGTCCCTTTTGAAGAAGGCGGCCGCGAAAAGCGCGTAAACGGGGAGTCTGGCGCCGCACGAGACGAGCGGGTTTATGAGGATTGAGAGGACCCTGTCGCGGCGGTTTTCCAAGGTTCGGGTGGCTAGGATTCCCGGCACGTTGCAGCCGAGCCCGACGATCATCGGGATGAAGGCCTTTCCCGGCAATCCGATAGTCCTGAAAAAACGATCCATCAGGAAGGAGGCGCGGGCCATGTAGCCGGAATCCTCGAGAATGGAGAGGAAGAGGAAAATCAGGCCAATGGGGGGGATGAAAGTGGCGACCGTCTGGAGGCCGCCCCCCACTCCGTCCGCGAGAAGCGCGACGAGGAAATCGGGAGCGCCCCACGATTCCAGGAGTCTCCCGAATCCGTCCACGAAGAGGACTCCGCAAAGCTTGTCGAAGAAGGAGATGAATGGCGCTCCGATGTTCATAGTCAGGGAGAACATCAGATACATCACGAGGAAGAATATCGGGAGGCCGAGGAGTCGGTTCAGGACTATTTTGTCTATCGAGTCGGTCATGGTCCTGGCGATCTGCTCGGAGCGGTTTATCACGTCCTTGGCGAGGCCGTGTATGAAACCGTAGCGTCCGTCGGCCACCGCCACGTCGGGATCGTCGCCAGTATGCCGCCTTATCTTCTCAGCATGTTCCTCGAGTAACGCGTCGAGCTTTCCATCCGCGATTTCCGCGGCGAGCTCGTCGCCCTCGAGGAGTTTCACCGCCAGCCAGCGTGGATCGACGGCTCGGCGCGCCGCGATTTCCGCGGCCGCCTCGGAAAGCGCGGCTATCGCTGTCTCGACGGGGAGGTCGTATTCGACTTTGACGTTCGAGGGGCGTCCACTCTCCACCGCCTCGTCGATCGCCCGCCTGAGTTCGTCCATCCCCTCCCCTCTTGAGGCGGATATCGGAACGACGGGGCAGTCGAGATGCCGGGCGAGGTGCTCCACCTCGATCTTCACCCTTTGCCTCCGGGCGAGATCCATCATGTTCAGCGCCACAACTATCGGGACGCGCATCTCGATAAGCTGGGTGGTGAGATAGAGGTTCCGCTCCAGATTCGTGGCGTCGACTATGTCGACCACTAGATCGGGCTTCTCGTTCAGTATGAACTCGCGGGACACCTTCTCGTCGAGCGAATACGCCGACAGCGAGTATATTCCAGGAAGATCGACGACGAGATATTCGTTTCCGCCGCTTTCGTATCCTCCCTCCACCCGCTCCACGGTCACGCCTGGCCAATTGCCGACCCTCTGGTTGGAACCGGTCAGAGCGTTGAACAGCGTTGTCTTCCCGCTGTTCGGGTTTCCGGCCAAGGCTATGACATGTTTTTTTTCCATAGGACGCGCTCTCCGGAGGGCGGACTCAATCCGCCTTCTCCACCTTCAACGCCGCGACCTCGTCCCCGCGGAGGCTCAGGCTGAAAGATCCCAGACGTATCTCCACGGGATCGCCCAACGGCGCGCGCCGGGTTATCACGAATTCGGCACCGCGGGTCAGGCCCATCGAAAGCAGTTTCTGCCTATAGGCCTTCCCGGAGGGCTCATAGCCCACAACGCGCAATCTGTCGCCGATATCGTGGTCGTTAACTCCCATTCGGGCCACCTCCAAACACGAAAAAACACCATCACGAGGAGCTAAATTAGGGCTCCCTAATTCAGAGTCAAGCGAGGACGGGAAAATATTATGGATATAGATGGTCCGCCCGTCTGGGCGCCGCATTTCTTTCGACACGGCCCGGCGGCCTTGCCTCCTCCGTATTCCAGGATATATTCTTCCGAGGACGATTCAAGAGAACGCGTGGATACGGGGACCGCGCGTTTTTCCGTTTATCGCAACCTTGGATTATCCGGGCTCCCTCCCTATGGGCGCCCAATTCCCGCGGACGCCGGAGCTATAGGAACGATGGGTGTTTTTTTTAGATATCGACGCTCGATGGCGGCGCTTTTTCTCTCCAGCGCGGCTTGCGCGTTGGCGTTGTCTAACGCCGCCGCGGGTGGAAACGGCGACCTTCCCTCCGGAGGGCGCGGCATCCTCAAGACGGCATGGCCCATCCTTCCCGCGGCGGTCCCGAACGGCGCGGATTTTTCGAAATCAAGAGTCAAAGGCCCCGGCTTCGACGCGGCGCTGAGGGTAGTGACGAAACAGATGATAACGTCAAGAAAACCCGACAACTACCCTCTCGCGCTTCCCCTTTTAGATGTCAAACCGGGAGAGACGGTGGTTTTGAGTTTCCAATGCCGGGGTTGGCCGGCGGATCCGAAGGTTGAGGCGTTCCACTCGCCCCCCCGGATCTCCGTCTCGATACGTTACAACGGGGTGGTCTTGTTGGATTCCCGCGGCCGTGGCCGGGTCGAACTTTTCCCATTTTGGAACGGATTCAAAATATCGGTTGGCGTTCCCGGGCCGGGGAAAAAGGCCGTCGGCGCGGTGAAAAGCCGTGGAAGGCGCGGGAAACGCGTTCCGATGGGCTTGGAGATAGTCCTCTATTTCGGGAATGAGCCGGAGAAGGTCGAGATAGGCGGGTTGAGCGCAATTGCGTTTCCCGCGGGAAAACTTTCCGCCGACGCGTTCGTTCCACCCGTGGCCGAGGGGAACAGTCTAATAGTCTTTCAAAACCACTCGAAAACCATAGACGTCCTTTGGAACGACACCCACCCGTTGAAACGCCCGCTCCACGTTTCCGCCGTCAGGCAGCCTAAGTTCGGGACCGTCACGTTCAAAGGAAAAACCGTGACGTACAAATCCACAAAACCGCATGAACTTGGATACGACTATTTCCACTACACTGTATCCGACGACATGGGGAACACGGCCACGGCTCCAGTGAAAGTCATAGTCGCGCCTGACTTTTTAGACGGCACATGGAACATCGGGCATGATTTCAAGACTTTCCCGCGCGATTTGGCTACGGACAACGGCACCCCCGTGGCGCTCCGGCGTTTCATCCATCCCACGGCGATGACGGTCAGTATAGCTAGAGTCGTGAAACTGCTTGAACAGAGGGAGAAGGCGGGGAAGCTCGAAGCGCCTCTGAAACTTACCGTGTTTCCGTTCGCCAAGAAAGGCCCCAACGGCGAGGACACCGAGCCGTTCGGCGTATATTGGGATTTGCCACACGAGATAGACAGCACGTTTTGCCTTCCGATAATGGACACCATCGGGAACGTCGTGAACGGCTCGTTCAAAGGCCCGCGCACGCATCAGCTGCGAAGTTTCAGGATGAGATTCTCAGTCAAGCAACGTTGCATAAACACCGACGACCGCAAGGTCCGTTTTTTCTTCAAGACCAACGACGGTCCTGGCGACGTGGGAATAGAATACTTGATGTTCGATCCTGGGAATCCGGGGAAGATATTTCCCCACCGCAAAGGGGCTGGAGTGACGGTCGAGATAGGGGGGCGTCTCTACAGGGCCAGCAAGCGCCAAGCCGACATAACGTCGAAAGACACCGATGGCGACGGCTACCCCGACCAGTGGTTCGCCCCCGGGGGAGAACCTATGAAAAGCCGCTGGGGGGGAGGTCGCATTGCGGCGCCGGTCAAGGATATCGAGAATGTTTTCGTGGATTTCGATATGAAAAAGTATTTCGACTGGTGCGAGGTCCACGGTTGGAAGGGTGGAGGGCGGATCGCATACCTTTTCAACGGCTCCGAAATGGGTAGCGAGCGGGCGTCGGGCGGGCGGATGAAAGGCGCCGGGATCATGATGTTCGAAAACGTGGATTACTGGATGTCCACCGACATACCCCCGAAACACAAACTCCCCGACATGAAAATCCGGGCGGACGGGACGGCGATCGAGATCCGCGTATCCAACGTTTTCGACAGGATATATCCGAAAGGTCTCGACGGCTCGATTCCCAAGCTGGAGTACTCGGTGGAAAAGGTCTCCCCCCAGGGGACGGTGGATGCCAGGATCAAAAAGTCCGCGCTTATTCTGAAAGCCCTGAAGCGTTCAGGGAAAGCGGAGGTCACAATCAAGGCGACGGACAAGTACTGGCATTGGGACGACATCGAAACATTTCGCGTGGAGATAGTGGACGCGTCGAAGCTCGACAACGACGGCGACGGATTGACGGACGCCGACGAGATGGCGAAATACAAGACGAATCCGGCGTTTCCGGATTCCGATTTCGATGGACTTAGCGACTCAAAGGAGATCCGCTCCACGAAAACCGATCCGCTCGCCTTCGACACCGATGGAGACGGACTCGCGGATGGCGCGGAATTGAAACACGGAACGAATCCAAGGGTCGCGGACACCGACAGAGACGGATTGCCGGACGGGAAAGAGGTTATGGAGGAGCATTCCAACCCATTGGTGAAAGACACCGACAAAGACGGGATCTCCGACGGGGCGGAAGCGGCGCGGGGCATGGACCCGACGAAACGGTACGCGCCAATCGCGAAGTACGCGTTCGACGCCATTGAGAACAGAAAATTCCGGGACGCGTCGGGCAACGGCCGCGATCTGGCGGTCCATAAGCGTCAACGCGTCGAGCAGAAAGGGCTCAAAGGGAAGGCGATGCTCTGCGACGGAGCGCACGTGGCGGAATTCCGTTCGACCGCGAAAGAGGATAATGAAAGAGCGGCGGAGCACCGCGGATTCACCCTATCCATCTGGGTCAAGCCGCAAGGAAAGTCCAAGGGGGTATTTTTCAACGCCCCGCTGTTCTCCCTGCGAAGCGACGGCGATCACTACATCTACCGAGGCTCCGCTCCGAAGGGAACGCCTCCCCGATGGGCTGGGAGAGGCCCCCACACGCTTCCCCCCGCGCCCGTTTCCCGTCCATTCGCCCCGCTGCGCCCGAACAAATGGACCCACATCGCCGTGACATCCAACGGAACCGACACGAGGATATACGTCGACGGGAAATTGAGGTCGACCATCTCCAAAGTCGCAGACGGCGTGTTCACATCGTTCCAAATCGGCGGCGAACCGGGGCGGAGAGGCGTCAAATGGCGCGGTTTGGTTGACGAGCTGTTCATCGACAGCCGTCCCCTCTCTCCG
>Ga0256913_10001471_pt1 | contig 12111 bp, 6 predicted proteins | sample Axial_MatmetaG_FD_185970 | JGI IMG/M metagenome (GOLD analysis project Ga0256913, IMG submission 185970) | Deep-sea worm associated microbial mat communities from Axial Seamount, Juan de Fuca Ridge, Pacific Ocean - Axial_Mat | ecosystem: Environmental > Aquatic > Marine > Oceanic > Microbial...
TTCGGGGTTAACGGCAAAGTCGGCAATACGCCCCGAGGTAAAGGCAGGGCCGATGCTGCGCCACTTCAATCCACGGAAAGTGCTTGCCTTTAAACTATCGGTTTTGGCTGCTCCTTTTTTGTTTTTGGCCTGAACAGGTATGACAAAATAGACGAAAGCCATGAGGAGAATGGCTTTGATGAGATGTGTATTTTTCATCCGTAAAAGTTTGAAATTAAAATTGAACGGTAAAAGTATGAAAAAGTTAATGTAAGCAGTGCCCTTTATCCTTTATAGTTTTTTTGGTTGAACCCTAACATTAAATAAAAACACCTTTTTGCAATACTAAAAAAGATATATTGCTTTCATTTTCAATTGTCAAACAAAACTCAAAAACTCTTTTTTTCTTATATTGGATATCGCTTAACTTAATACCCCCATTTTTTCAAAAGATACCGGGCAACCCTCAAATCATAGGGAAGAAAGAACTCATATTGTGGCCTGGGGTCTATCCCGTCATGAGCGCCCACTCCCGTACCGGGGAATGTACTGATACGCCCCAGTGTTGTGCTAAGGGTATCTGCTGCACGAAGCGGTCCCTTTTGTTTTAAACCGCTGAGATATCGATATCCGGGAGGGATACCGGACGGACGGGGATGTTGGGTCATTTGTGCAGTAAGGTCATCGGCCAGTTTCTTAACCACTGCTTTCAAAGCCGGATCCACATCCGACAGGGCATCTATACTGCCGAGGGCAAAATACCTGTCAATGAGTTGATATTTTACGGTATCCTGTAAGATATAGGCATACGCCTTGATAGCTGCATCTTTTTCGCCCAAACCATAAAGTGCCTCAGCCGCCAGGGTGGCCACAGCCCCCGATTCATCCCGGGAAGCATATACTAACTCGTCAATGGCAGGGCGAGCATTCTCTTTTAACATAAGCAATCCCGTAGCACCCCAATAACGCATGGCGCTGTTCTGGTTTTTCAGGTATTCTGCATAGGTATCCAAATTATCAGGCCCTCCCATAACGGCAAGATCAGAAGCTTTTATCAATTCCTCGAAAGGACATTCGTCTGACCGCACGTAATCATACAAGGATTGATTTCCTGCGAGTGTTTCGTATTCGGTTTCCGGGATTACACCGGCATCTTTTACCTCGAGCCGCCAATCATCCAAAGTTTTGCGCATCCGCTTCAAAATCTCCGCATAAGCCGGGTCACCTGCCAGGTTATTCACCTCCCAGTAATCGTTTTCCGTATCGTACAGTTCCTCTGCCGGTTTAGGCAAAAAATACCTGCTTTGCACCTCATTGGTCTGTCCCGATAAAAAGGTTTCTTGCCACGACCTGGCTGACGGCTGCATGAACATATAATCCACATGCTGCATGGTAATCCTGAAAGGCATATAATTTCTGATGTAACGGTACCTTTTGTCCCGTACGGCTCGAACGTTGTCGAACCGCTCATCCATGCGCTGACGGGTCATGAAAGTATATTCCGGATCGGCAGTTTTCTGGTCACCCAAAAAAGCATGTCCCTGAATGTATCCGGGAATAGGCAAGCCTAGAATACTATACAAGGTAGGTGCCAGATCCACAAAATTCACAAGCCGGTCCACCTTCATACCGGGTCTGGTAGCCGGATAGAGATATTTATATTTTTCAGGTATACGAATGATAAGGGGAACGTGTGTACCTGTTTCATTACAAAAACGTTTGCTTCGGGGCAAAACGCCACCGTGATCGGAATAATAGAATACAATGGTATTATCCGCCAGTCCGGCATCCTCAAGTTCTTTGAGCAACATACCCACTTCCGTGTCCATGTTTTCCACCCGGTCGTAATACTGTGCCCAGTCGTGACGCACTTCCTTTGTTCCGGGATGATAAGGTGCAATGACCACTTTATCCGCACTGTGTCTCAGTTTATCCGTTTCGGTATATAGCTGGTTGGCACTTTCGTGACTTGAAAACAGATTGAAGATGGCAAAAAACGGTTTTCCTGCCGGCCTGTTTAAATAATGAGCCCGCGGGCTGCTTTCATCCCAAATATCCGCTGTCAGCGTACTGCTGCAATATGCAGTCTTGGCATTATTTGTACAATAGTAACCTGCCTCGCGAAGTACCTCAGCATAGGTACGGATGAGCGATGAAGTCGGATATCTGCTGTCCATATTCTCGTTTCCGTTTGAGGCTGCATACACACCCGTTATAATGGTATTCCGTGAAGGATTGCACACCGGACTGGGAGCATATGCCCGTGTGTACAAAAACCCCTCGTCTGCAAGTTTATCTATGTTCGGTGTGGTAGCAAAGGAATTACCGTAACAACCCAGAAAATAAGCGGAGTTATCTTCGCTTGTAATCCATAAAATGTTAGGCAATTCTTGTGTCCGTTCTTGTTGCTTCTGAGAATAACCTGAAATTGCAAGCAATCCAAAAATAACCAACAAATACATTTTCGAAAACATCCTGATTAACTGCATAATTGCTTTATTTTATTTTTATTATTCGGTTTAATTGTAAGAAAGTCCATAGCCAAAGGGATATAGAGGATTTTCGGAATCATACGGCATATCCTCTTTTTGTATTAATACGGCATCCCAAGAAGAAGGTAGTTCAAACGGAAGCTTTCCGGAAGGGTTATATTTCCCGAAAAGTATTTCAGTCATTACATCATCTGATAAGCCGAAATCGACTAATAAGGCAGCGCTCTTTTTATCTATCTCTGTCAAAATGGCCGGTCGTTCCAAATTGACCACTACAATTACCGGCTTTTCCTGTGTCAGTGCCAAAATATGCTGTTTTTCCCCATCGGTGTAATACAAACGTCCCTGATGAAAAAAGTTTTCAAGTAAATATTTATCTCTTTTATCGTAGGGAGTATTTATCCTCTCTACAATAACATCGGCATCATCAATATTATCAACCACTTTACCGTATTTTCCGAGAGTTTCAGGATTGAGCATTCCTTTTGCATAAATTTTGATTCTGGATTTTAATGGCAACAGCCCTGTATTTTTCAGTAAAACTACCGATTTGGCTTGTGCTTCTTTGCCTTTTTTCCTGAATTCAGGCTTGCCTGCTATTTTATCTGCAGCATTTTCGTCAACATACGGATTATCGAAAAGCCCGAGAATAAACTTATCCCGTAAGATCCTTCGTACCGATTGATCGATCCTCTCTTCCGGCACTTGTCCTGTTTCAACAAGTTTCACAATTAGTTCGGGGCATTGTTCGCCGCCAAACTGGTCGCAACCGGCATCAATGACTTTTTTAACCCTTTGAATTTCCGTTAAATTTTCAACTCCCCATGCACGTGCAGGCCCGATGGAAGCATCTTTGATAATATTCCAGTCGGTACAAACAACCCCATCGAAATGTAAAGAATCTCTTAAAAGTTTTGTAATAATTGCTTTATTAAAAGCAAAGGCTACGTTTTCAGGTGTTTGATCCATTGGTATTCCGTAATAGGGCATAATGGCTGCCGTATGGGCAGGGAAAGCACCTTTAATAAAAGGGATTACGTGATAATCGAAATTATTGCCCGGGTAAACCTGCTCTTTCCCGTATGGAAAATGAGGGTCTTCGCCGTCTTTTTGAGGGCCGCCGCCCGAAAAATGTTTGGTCATGCACGCAACACTGTTCTTACTTAACGTATCATCCTGAAATCCTAACACATAAGCCTTTACCATTTGAGCAGCCAATTCGGCATCTTCGCCAAAAGTGCCGTTTATCCTACCCCATCTCGGTTCAGTAGCGAGGTCGGCCATAGGACTTAGCGTAAGGCGCATCCCCACAGCCATGTATTCCCTGCGGGCTATATCTCCGAACTCACGTACCAAATTGGTATCTCGCGTTGCCGCAAGCCCAAGCGGCGAAGGCCACTGCGAAAATGCAGGTGTATATATGGAAGCCCCCGGATTGTTTTCCGTCCCGTGACGCGGGTCTGTTGCCAATGTTATGGGAATGCCAAGCCGTGTTCTTTCAGCCAATTTCTGTATTTGATTATTATAATGTGCCATTGTTTTAGCATCATAAGCGCTCAAAACATTAAAACTATTCAATCCTTTCTTAGCAATAAGCTCGGAATTTGTGGACAGCATCACTGAAAATATCAACTCCATCATCCCTTCTCCAAGAATTGGCATATCGCAAGGTTCACCTTCGGGAGTCATACCTATCATGGTAACAAACATTGTCCCCGCCTTTTCCTCAATAGTCATTTGATCCATCAGATCCATAACTCTTTTTTCAACGGGCTGACGATAATCTTCATAAATGTCCAGTTTGCCGTTTTTATTTAAATCCCTGAACGATATACCGCCCTTTTTAATAACAAATGCTTCTTTTCCGAGAAGCGCATAGTTATTTCTTACAGCGTTATGCCGTTTAATATAAAAAATAATTATAGCCAGAGCCAAAAATAAAATTATGACAGCTATAAAAATTGTGGTAATTTTGAAAAACTTGTTCATTTTTGTAACGCATTATCTTATTGTGTATTTTTGGCACAAAGTAAAACAACTTTTTTTAATTTTAAAAATGAAAATGGATATTCATCAAATCAAGGAAATTGAAGCAGTTTTTTCCAGCTCAGTCCCGGGACAATCTGTTGATTGTGTAATATTCAGATATCAAAACAGCCAATTACAAGTGTTATTGTTAAAATTGAGAAATTTTGACGTTTGGGCTTTACCTGGCGGTTTTGTATATAAAAATGAAGATTTGGACAATGCTGCCATGCGTATTGTTAAAGAACGTGTTGGTATTAAATCAATTTTTTTAAATCAATTTTACACTTTTGGCGATTATAACAGAAGAAACATTAATCAGTTGATGCAACAATTAAACGCTTTGGGAATGAAAAGCCCTCTAATAATACATTGGTTTTCACAAAGATTTATCACAACCGCTTATCTCGCACTGGTTAATATCACTAATGTTAATATGCCTCAAAAAGAAAAAATAGGCGATAGAGTTGAATGGGTTCCTGTAAAAAATCTCCCCGAACTTGTTTTTGACCATGTCAAAATTATCAATAAAGCCCTTGAACGATTAAGAACCCAGATTAATTATCTACCTATTGGAATGAATTTATTAAATGAAACCTTTACTATGAAAGAACTACAAAGACTATATGAAACCATTCTGGATATAAAACTCGATAGGGGGAATTTTCAACGTAAAATATTAAAACTAAACATCTTAATAAGACTAGATAAACAATATTCTGGGCAAGCTCACAAAGCACCGTATCTCTACCGGTTTGACAAAAAGAGATATTTCGAATTAAATAAAAAAGGTATCGGATTTATCAGATAATTATTAAAAAGAATCTGTTCTTTTTGCAATAAAATATTTTTACCTACCTTTGTGTCATTCAAACACATTAATAATTGTTTAAATTAAAATCAGATTTTATGAAAAGTTTTTACAAATCAATTTGGTCATTAATAATGATTTTATTCATGATAGTGATCGTCCCGTTATTTACAACAGCAGGAAACATCAATCATTTTTCAGATAAAACCGTTTTACCTCAAAATGGCAACCATTCCATTTACGGTACAGTATCTGATAAAAACGGAGTATTTCTCCCCTACGTAAATGTTTATATTGAAGGAACTACAAAAGGAACCACAACTGATGAAAACGGATATTACAGGATTGATAATATCGCTGAAAAATCAGTAACACTAGTAGCTTCGTTTACAGGTTACGAAACTTATAAAAAAACCGTTACATTTAAAGACGAAACTCCACTTCAAATGAATATTGTATTGCATGAAGAAGCCCGCCTTTTGGAGCAAATTGTTGTTACCGGAACAACCAATCCTAAAACAACGCTTGAATCCAGTGTGGCTATTTCTACGATGGACAGTAAATCAATGGAGCAAAGGGTGGCGCAGAATAATGCAGACCTGTTAAAATTTGTACCGGGTTTATGGGTGGAAAGTTCAGGTGGTGATGGACCCGCAAATGTATTTGTAAGGGGGTTCCCCCAATCAGGAGGTTATACCTATATGGGATTAATGGAAGATGGTTTGCCTCTGTTTCAGGTTGGTTATAATACAATCCCTTCACCCGATCAGTTTTATAAAACAGATGTAACCATTAAATCGGTGGAAGCAATCAGAGGGGGAACTGCCCCAATTTTAATGCAAGGAGCTGCCGGTGCAGTAGTTAACTACCTGTCAAAAACAGGAACAAATAAATTTTCCGGGATGGCTAAAGTAATGTATAATCCTTTATATCACACAGAAAGAGCTGATTTGGACATTGGAGGTCCAATGGGTAAAGACTTTTATTACAATATAGGCGGTTTTTACAGAATAGGTAAAGGACCTTATGATTACGGATACAACGCAAATAAGGGAGGGCAGATAAAAGGCAATATCCAAAAACGATTTAAAAAAGGTTTTGCAACACTAAAATTGAGGTATATCAACGACAAAGTAAACTGGAACTTACCCACACCTTACATATTCCACAAAGACGGAACATTGGGTGAAATCCCCGGTTTTGATCTGAAATCGGCAGGAGCTGCTTTAAATGAAGTTGACACTAAATTTGCATTTAGAATGCCGGACGGATCAACTGTTGAAGGTGATCTGCAACACGGATTCGACACCGAACTCTTTTCAGCAGGTTTCGATTTTTTCTACGACTTGGGAAATGACTGGACGATTTCCAATAAGATCAGAATGGACAGAAGCACACAAACCATTAATACAGATTTTTCTGTTGCCGTTGTTCCTTTGGATCCTTCCAAAACATATTATTATACTGACGGAACACAAATTACAGATGTAGCCAATTTAAATGGCAACGGACTTTCTATGCCATCAATACTTGATGTCAGAAACGGAGATTACAATAATATTATTGATCGTTTGGAACTAAAAAAGAATTGGGAAAGAAACGACCTGACCATTGGTGTCGAATATTTTAATTTTCAACTGGATAACAACACTGCACAAGCCATATTTACAAAAGAAATAAAAAATGCGCCAAGAATACTCATAGCAGACGATCCGAACACTCCTGCATTCTTCCCATTGGCTTATGTAACACCCAGTGGCATCGCCAGTTCCAACGGAACAGATAATACATATTCCCTGTTTTTTACCGATGAATTCCAAATAACTTCATCTTTTAGATTGGACTTTGGACTCAGATATGATTATAAAAATATTAGCGGTGCCAATGCTGAAAAAGTAGGCGCTCCTGCTGTTCCTCCTGTCAATGGACCCGGTTTTTCGCTTGGTGATGATGTGCCGTTCGACGACAATATGGGAAATTGGGCTGCAACATTCGGAATGAATTATAAATTAAATGATAATTCGGCTTTATTTGCAAGGGCAAGCCGTGGATATGTATCTAAAAAACTGGGGGATTACATCGCAGATGGTGTAGATATAGATGAATTGAAAAATTTGAAAGACAGGGTGATTTATCAAGCTGAAGCGGGTTACAAATATACATCAAGAAATTTCGGACTTTTCGGTTCATTGATCTATGCCAATGTAAATAATTCAATATCACAAATATTTATCCCCACACCACAGTACAGCCTTCTTCGTCAGCAGGTATATTCTTCTTCCAGAACATTTTCTTTGGAGATTCAGGCACAATACATTCCTGTAAAAAACCTGCTCTTGAAACTTACAACAACTTTACAAAATGCCATATATACCGATCTGAAATTTACGGCTCGCGAAGGTACCATTGTTGAAGGACAGGAATTTGACTGGTCGGGTAACAAAGTTGACCGTTTCCCCGATGCCATGGTTGATTTTACGGTATCGTACAAAATACAAAAATTCAACGTCTTTGCAAATTATCGTTATTACTCAAAACGGTGGTCAACGGCGGCCAATAATGTAAGACTTAAAGATTATGGTGAATTATTCGCCGGAGCGGGATACGAAATTTTTAAAGGTTTTACAATTGACGTCAGGGGTGCTAACCTGACTAATACTGTGGCTTTAACTGCCGGAAATATGAGAGGCGATCAATTTATTGACATTGATACTTTTGATGGAACACCGACACTGGCACGAAGAAATTTACCAATCTCGGTAATAATGCAGTTAACGTATAATTTTGGAAAGGATTGATAGCGCTCAAATTAAACAGAATTCTCATAAAAAGTTAATTTTTAGTTAATAAAAAAGTGTCCCAAATATTTATAGGACACTTTTTTACTTTAATCCGGATTTATGACATAAGGCAGTTTATTTTCACAAAAGAATGTTTAAACACATTAGCCGGTACATTGTTTCGTCAAGGTTAAACCTGATATTGAAAATTAATGGCTTCTATATTATGAGCAAATGGGATATTTTTTCAATTTTAATTGTAAAACGAAATTAAAAAGAAGTTTTTTGGATTAATTCGTTCACAAGGAAAAACTAACGTAATAACAAGCAAATAATAACATATCTTAAAATAAAAGGAAAAACAGCATTGAAAAGTAATAGCAACTATAAAAAAATGTTCATGATAAAAAAAGTTATTAAGTGGTTAACAGGAATTATTCTGGGAATTATAATACTTGCGGGAATAGGAATAGCTGTTTTTTATGCCAAATCTTTCAAACTGGAACCTTGGGAATATTCATCCCAAAAGGATAAAACGAAGAAATTACCGGAAAGACCGAATATTCTGTTGCTTGTTGCCGAGGATATGAGCCAGCGCGTTGGCGCATTTGGTGATCCATTGGCTCATACACCTAATATTGACAAACTGGCGGCTGAAGGAGTGCAGTATTCAAACGTATTTACTACAGCCGGAGTATGTGCTCCCAGCCGTGCAGGTTTAATAACCGGAATGAACCAAATTTCGATGGGCGGACAGCATATGCGCTGCGCTTCGAGACCGGCAGGTGGTTATAAATGTGTACCCCCTCCCGAAGTCAAAGGATATCCTGAGATCTTAAGGGCTGCGGGATATTATACATTTAACATTGCAAAGGAAGATTATCAGTTTAGCGGCATGATGACAGGCACAGGCCCTTTTACCATATGGGATGCCGAAGATGACAATAAACTATGGAGAAGCAGACAGGATGATCAGCCCTTTTTCGGAATGATTAACTTTATGGAAACTCATGAAAGCGGACTCTTTTCACCATTGGGAACAATGCCGCACAGCTTTATCCATTTTGTTATGCAAATAATGCGGCCTGCAATGCAAATGTCAAGGGGAAAAGGTGGCGTAAAAGTTGATCCTGAAAAAATTAAGGTGCCACCATATTTCCCGGACAACAAAACGGTAAGAAAAGATATAGCCAGGTTCTATTATAATATAAGTTTAATGGACAGTATTGTAGGTGATATACTCGAAAGACTTGAAAAAGACGGATTGGCCGAATCTACAATTGTTATCTGGACCACCGACCACGGCGACTGCTTGCCGAGAGGGAAAAGGGATTTATATGATTCGGGGCTAAAAGTTCCTATGATTATACGCTGGCCCGAAGCCTATCGCCCGAAAGATCTTAAACCGGGAACACTGGATGAAAGAATGATCAGCTTTGTCGATCTGGCTCCAACCATACTCGGAATGGCTAAGGTACCTAAAAAGGATTATATGCAAGGCCATGACTTTATAAATGATACGGTTCAAAGAAAATACATTTATGCTGCAAGAGACCGCATGGATGAGGTTTACGACCGTCAGCGCGCTGTGAGAGACAACCGATATGAGTATATTCGAAGCTGGTACCCCGGACAGCCAGAGGGATGTCATATTGCTTTTCGTGATAATATTGACATGATGCGAAACATGTGGCAGTTGAAAGACGAGAATAAATTAGATTACAATCAGTTATTATGGTTTTTACCTCCGGGGGAAGAACGATTATACGATTTACAAAACGACCCTTATCAGTTTCATAATCTGGTTAACGATACAGCTTACACCGATGTTTTAAATCGTATGCGCAAAGCTTTGGATGAGTGGTTGGCACGGGTGGGGGATTGGAGTGAAATAAGCGAAGACGAAATGGTTGCACGATTTATGCCGGAGGGAAAACAACAGGTAACACCGAATCCTGAAATTAATATTCAAAATAATATAGTTACTATAAGTTGTCCGGAAAAAGGAGCTTCCATAGGATACAAAATTAATGATGGACGTTGGCAGTTATACTCAAAACCATTTACAATTACCAACGAAGAAAAAATTACCGCAAAAGCAGTTAGATACGGATGGAAAGAAAGCGAAGAGGTTAATTTATGATTAAACAAAAACTTATGTCAATTAAAAATAAAAGAATCAATATTTATTTTATTACCATAACAATTACATTGGGTGGATTGCTTTTCGGGTATGATACCGGAGTTATAAACGGTACACAGTTTTATTTTTCCAAATATTTTGAACTCACAGGAGCCATTAAAGGATTTATTGTCAGCAGTGCGTTGTTAGGGGCGTTGATAGGCGCAATGATGGCCGGAATTGTAAGTAAAAACATCGGAAGAAAAAATTCATTAATACTTTCTGCGATTTTGTTTGTTGTATCGGCTTGGGGTTCGGGTATGCCCGCGTTATTACCTGAAACAACAACACTTTTAGTGATATTCAGACTTATAGGCGGAATAGGTATCGGTATCGCATCAATGAACGCGCCTATGTACATTGCTGAGATTGCTCCTGCCGAAAAACGCGGAAACCTGGTTACCTTTTATCAATTGGCTATAGTCATCGGCTTTTTTGTGGTGTTTTTGGCAACCTATTTTATTGGTAACAAACTGACTTTGGAACAAAATATTGAATATGGCTGGCGGCAAATGTTTTGGTCGGAATTGATTCCTGCGGGATTATTCTTAGTTCTTTTGTTTTTTGTGCCCAAAAGTCCGCGATGGCTGATGTTAAGAGGTAAAAATGAAGAAGCTAAAAATATTTTAATCCAAATTCACGGTCAAGATGTTGCCGAAAAAGAGTTTGACGAAATTCAAGAATCCATTTATAAAGATAACAAGTCGGAAAAAGTTTCGATTTTCAGCAAAACCATGTTGCCTATTGTTGTGATTGGAACGGTGCTGTCGGCTTTGCAGCAATTTACCGGAATAAATGCCGTATTGTATTACGGAGCGGATATTTTTGAACAAGCCCTCGGTTTCGGACAGGAGGATATTCTGGCACAGCAAATATTATTGGCAACGGTAAATTTACTCGCGACCTTTATTGCCATGTACACAGTTGATAAACTGGGCCGAAAACCTCTTTTAATTATTGGCGGGTTCGGTATGCTTACCGGCTTTTTAATGATGGGTTTTTCGCTTTATTTCAGTGATTACTCAAATGTAAATTCAGTAGGACTACCTACAATTTCACAAACGGAAGGCGTTGTCAGTTTAATCGGTATTTTGCTTTTTATAGCATCTTTTGCCATGTCGATGGGACCGGTGGTCTGGGTGCTGTTATCCGAAATTTTTCCCAACAAAATCCGAAGTATTGCCATGTCGATTGCCGTTGCGGCACAATGGCTGGCAAATTATTTTGTTTCGCAAACGTTTCCTATGATTGTTGAAAGTGATGCAAATAAATTAGAAATGGATGGAGGTGTTTGGAACAACTCGTTGCCTTACTTTTTATTTTCGGGATTTATTGTTTTTATCATCTTTTTCGTTTGGAAGTTTATTCCTGAAACAAAGGGTAAAACCTTGGAAGAAATGGAGGCAGTTTTTAGTCGCAAGTAGTTGATTTAAACAAAACCGTTAAAAGAGCATTATTATCAATAATTACGGTAATATCCTAAAAATGTGTAATGCTCTTTACTTTAAACATTTGAAGTTGAAATAATTTATTTATTAACCTTTTTTTACGGTTAATACCGTTTCAGATCGGTGGAGTCTTTGGCAAAAAGCCGGTCTTCGTTGCCTATGGCCACATTGACCGACCACATCTCATTTCCTCCGGCATCTGTGATTTTGGATATTGAAACATATCGTTGAGGTTGTTCGATCACAAATTCAACAAGCTCCTCCTTTGTCAGAAATTCCACAAACGAGGCCTCATCATAATTTTCCAATCTTTTGGTAGAGAAAAAGTAAGTAAGCATGGTGATTTTGTCCATTGTCCATGCTTCCACCCGGTAGGCGCGGCCGTCGGAGAGTA
>Ga0256913_10001472_pt1 | contig 12105 bp, 7 predicted proteins | sample Axial_MatmetaG_FD_185970 | JGI IMG/M metagenome (GOLD analysis project Ga0256913, IMG submission 185970) | Deep-sea worm associated microbial mat communities from Axial Seamount, Juan de Fuca Ridge, Pacific Ocean - Axial_Mat | ecosystem: Environmental > Aquatic > Marine > Oceanic > Microbial...
GGGATCTATATATACGTGTAACACAAATTATCATTGAACCGATTAACATGTTGTAGAAGTCATAATGTATCATTTAAAAATAATCTAAATGTATAGTTTACTTTGTGTTGTGTGTAGAAATAATTCTTCAAAACTATTTTCTTTCATTTCTGATAATATTTCTTAACTTTTCAGGCATTCAAAGATGTACGTCATACAGAACCATTGTTGGAAGGTTTAATTGCAGTCTGAGAAAGGTATAAATCATTCAATTTATAAATAACTCATTTATTACTAGTACAGTGATTCATTGATGGTCAATACTTTCTTTAGCCTGGCTATTAATATATTTATAAATCAAGCTATCCCTTATATCTTGTAAGTTATACAGGAAAACATATTTTTGTGGGTAGAAATAAGTTTGTGTTTATATAGATCACCTAAAGCAGGCCACCACGTTGTTAATTAATAACTCTACAGTAGTGATATCCAGGCATGCACATTATTGGCACACAGAGAATGATGACATTACACACCTAACTAAGGAAAACTATACCAAAGTATACACATATTGATGACTTCAGTACACAACTCTGTCCAGGAAACTTGCCGAGTGAAAACAGACAGAACAGAATATTGATGAAGATTCCAATTGCTCTCCGGGATCTAAATTTATGCATATACACAATTAAAATATACACGTATTGTAATATCTTTAGCATTTATAAATTTATAATTCTAATAAACTTAATATATAAAATGGCTAGAATTATTTGTAACTAAAAAGTTTCACTTTAAAATGTCAGGCCTGCAAATTAGTATGGAAACCTCCCAAGAGTTACTCTTGTATTAATTATGGTATTCTTAATTATGGTATTATTTAATATTTTGTCATCACTTGCTGATAGATATATGTTTAATGTTACATAAAGTGTAAAACATTGTAAGAAAAGAAAACTAATAATGCATGGTCAGTAGTCATAATGCTAACATCTCTTATGTAGTATAATATAATTTACTGTGAAATTTAATATTAGCTTTATATTTCAGCAGGATGTGCACAATATCTCAACAGAGGAGGTCATCGGGTGCTATATTTATCACTTGGTACAAGATGTACGGAATACATTTTTGGATCATAACCATTATATATGGAACATGATGAAAAACCTCGTCAGTCTTCGGCGAAAGTATTGTGACAAATAATGCAATTAATGGCTGAATTACTGAGCAACAAGTGTTCAGCAACATTTCTATGTCTATGTGTCTTTGTAAGTTAAATTAAAACCTGCAAGGGAATGGAAGCTCCATCAAGTACCAATACAAGGCTGCTGCATTTACACATCGTCTTTATTTCAACTCTGGGGCAAGAATTGCTTGGTGAGATCATTGTAAAGTCAGTGAGAATGCAACTTTCACCATTCTGGACCCTGATTTTAAGCATATGTGGTGTGCAGCATATACTGAGCCAAATACTTCAACAATTGCTCTGATGAAAGCTGAACTATTTCACACAACACCATTATGTGACTCTTGTCTTTAACTTGTTGGTCTATCGCCATGAAATCCTCAGGTGTTTTCAAGATTTGTGTCTGGCCCACATTAGTCATTGTGAACATGCAGTTTTCTGATTGCAAGATGAAAGAGTACCTGACCTCTCCCTGCATTGATGAAGATACAGATTAAATAAAATACTGGAAGATACACAGCCAAGATTTAACAGTATTGGCAAAATTGTCATAACGCTACCACGAAGTTCAAGCAACCTCTATACCAGAAGAGTGAATTTTCAACATCGGTGGTGACATATTTCATCCAGACTGATATTGACTTCCAGACAAAACATTTGAAGGTCTGATGAATACTGAAATGAATAGACCCTTTACCTTTTAAAGCATGTGTTTGTTTATAAATGTGTATGTTAATGACTATGCTATACTTACTTAAAACTTTTATATTTAATAAATATGCCACAAATTGTATATTTTGAGAAAATGTGCAATTGAAACCTAGGCTTTATTGTTTGATGAATACTTTTGAAATGGTTTGTTTAGAAAAACTAGGGTAGAGAGTCAGTCAGTGAGGACGCAAGATAAATAAAATTCACTGAAAATCAGAAGTCGGTCAGATATATAAAGATCGGAGAAATATTAAATGTTCTGTAATGTTTGTTAATTTTAGACTTTAATATTGATATTCAGATTTGCTTTACTCTCAAACTTGAATATTTAGATTTTCCATGAAAGTAGTCATATTTGCAATCAAATGTGGATCTTCAGTTTCACAATGATATCCACTGGCGTGTCTCGGTACTTGTTGTCATCTTTCCAGCCAGTTTGTATGAGACTAATGATTGGTTGGAAATATGTAAGATGGTGTTTAAAAAATTCTGTACATGACACAAATTTTCAGGTAAAGAAACAAAAATCATGTTTTTGATTTTGTTCGGCTATGGTTAAAGTCTACATAAAAAAGTATGGAAAAAAAACAATGGCCTTACACTGTGTGTTGGATCACCTTATAATACACCATAATAAATCTGTGCAGAATTTACCAGATTACAACACAACCGTATTTATTGATCTAACATACCAATTGCTTTGGAAATCAATTTTTGTTTATCACAGACCACTGATTCTTTAGAGCTCTGTTGTAAATCCGAGTGCTGTTGTAGACCCAGTGTCAATTATTTGAATCACTCGATCCAGAGTTTCAGTGTGTGTATATGTGTGTGCATGTGTGACAAAACTTTGTATTTAAAATATGCTAATCATAGTGTTTACATTTGTTAATTTGCACACTATTTAAGGCAGGAAGAATATTCTGGATTTTAAGAAAGATATACATAAATATTTCAATATGAAAGTTCTGGCTACTTGAACCCATGATAGGTTCCAGCAGCATCAGGGTAAGCATTTCTGGTCTTAGTGACAGCAGATGATGGCAGTGGGACTCTAATTGTCTTGTTGACGTTGAGCAGTGTACCAGTATTTCATGAAAATAGAAAATTAATCCAGAATACAAGCAGAAAAACAACTGAAATTATGCACCTTTGCTTTTGCTCTGGATTTTGCTAACAGGGGTGGATTCTTTTGAAATTCAATGTGCTGGTTAGTACAGGGTATGGTTAAAATATTGTAATACACGAAGAACTTTAACATTTTAGCTAGCATGAAAATGAAGCAGATTTGTATTTGAACTTTTCAAATTTACTATGCAGGAGTATGTGGTAGACCAAAACAGGCAATGGACATAGGATCTAAGGCTGTAGGGAAAGGGGAATTTGGGGGAGATATAAATGCGTAACTGAGTAATCTAGTCTTTAGATTATATAAAATATACATGCATGTCAGTGTGTTGTACTCACTGATGAACAGTCTTTTCAAACACACCATAGTTTTGATGATATTGTAAATAGGCAATCTGTAACATCCATACATTGACATAACCAGCTTCAAGGCTTGGGTGTCGAGTGATGCATGTTATTGGAGTGATCTCACTTTTGAACTCCTCAACTATTTGTCCAAGTTTTGATATTTCTTGGCAGCAAACACTCTCATCATTTGTGGCCATGGCTAGGTAGTGCATGTAGACCCTGTGATGGAATATTTGAATTTTTATATTATGTACATAAAAAGTACTGTATTTTGTTCAAATGTATGTGTATACACGTATTGTAATATCTTTAGCATTTATAAATTTATAATTCTAATAAACTTAATATATAAAATGGCTAGAATTATTTGTAACTAAAAAGTTTCACTTTAAAATGTCAGGCCTGCAAATTAGTATGGAAACCTCCCAAGAGTTACTCTTGTATTAATTATGGTATTCTTAATTATGGTATTATTTAATATTTTGTCATCACTTGCTGATAGATATATGTTTAATGTTACATAAAGTGTAAAACATTGTAAGAAAAGAAAACTAATAATGCATGGTCAGTAGTCATAATGCTAACATCTCTTATGTAGTATAATATAATTTACTGTGAAATTTAATATTAGCTTTATATTTCAGCAGGATGTGCACAATATCTCAACAGAGGAGGTCATCGGGTGCTATATTTATCACTTGGTACAAGATGTACGGAATACATTTTTGGATCATAACCATTATATATGGAACATGATGAAAAACCTCGTCAGTCTTCGGCGAAAGTATTGTGACAAATAATGCAATTAATGGCTGAATTACTGAGCAACAAGTGTTCAGCAACATTTCTATGTCTATGTGTCTTTGTAAGTTAAATTAAAACCTGCAAGGGAATGGAAGCTCCATCAAGTACCAATACAAGGCTGCTGCATTTACACATCGTCTTTATTTCAACTCTGGGGCAAGAATTGCTTGGTGAGATCATTGTAAAGTCAGTGAGAATGCAACTTTCACCATTCTGGACCCTGATTTTAAGCATATGTGGTGTGCAGCATATACTGAGCCAAATACTTCAACAATTGCTCTGATGAAAGCTGAACTATTTCACACAACACCATTATGTGACTCTTGTCTTTAACTTGTTGGTCTATCGCCATGAAATCCTCAGGTGTTTTCAAGATTTGTGTCTGGCCCACATTAGTCATTGTGAACATGCAGTTTTCTGATTGCAAGATGAAAGAGTACCTGACCTCTCCCTGCATTGATGAAGATACAGATTAAATAAAATACTGGAAGATACACAGCCAAGATTTAACAGTATTGGCAAAATTGTCATAACGCTACCACGAAGTTCAAGCAACCTCTATACCAGAAGAGTGAATTTTCAACATCGGTGGTGACATATTTCATCCAGACTGATATTGACTTCCAGACAAAACATTTGAAGGTCTGATGAATACTGAAATGAATAGACCCTTTACCTTTTAAAGCATGTGTTTGTTTATAAATGTGTATGTTAATGACTATGCTATACTTACTTAAAACTTTTATATTTAATAAATATGCCACAAATTGTATATTTTGAGAAAATGTGCAATTGAAACCTAGGCTTTATTGTTTGATGAATACTTTTGAAATGGTTTGTTTAGAAAAACTAGGGTAGAGAGTCAGTCAGTGAGGACGCAAGATAAATAAAATTCACTGAAAATCAGAAGTCGGTCAGATATATAAAGATCGGAGAAATATTAAATGTTCTGTAATGTTTGTTAATTTTAGACTTTAATATTGATATTCAGATTTGCTTTACTCTCAAACTTGAATATTTAGATTTTCCATGAAAGTAGTCATATTTGCAATCAAATGTGGATCTTCAGTTTCACAATGATATCCACTGGCGTGTCTCGGTACTTGTTGTCATCTTTCCAGCCAGTTTGTATGAGACTAATGATTGGTTGGAAATATGTAAGATGGTGTTTAAAAAATTCTGTACATGACACAAATTTTCAGGTAAAGAAACAAAAATCATGTTTTTGATTTTGTTCGGCTATGGTTAAAGTCTACATAAAAAAGTATGGAAAAAAAACAATGGCCTTACACTGTGTGTTGGATCACCTTATAATACACCATAATAAATCTGTGCAGAATTTACCAGATTACAACACAACCGTATTTATTGATCTAACATACCAATTGCTTTGGAAATCAATTTTTGTTTATCACAGACCACTGATTCTTTAGAGCTCTGTTGTAAATCCGAGTGCTGTTGTAGACCCAGTGTCAATTATTTGAATCACTCGATCCAGAGTTTCAGTGTGTGTATATGTGTGTGCATGTGTGACAAAACTTTGTATTTAAAATATGCTAATCATAGTGTTTACATTTGTTAATTTGCACACTATTTAAGGCAGGAAGAATATTCTGGATTTTAAGAAAGATATACATAAATATTTCAATATGAAAGTTCTGGCTACTTGAACCCATGATAGGTTCCAGCAGCATCAGGGTAAGCATTTCTGGTCTTAGTGACAGCAGATGATGGCAGTGGGACTCTAATTGTCTTGTTGACGTTGAGCAGTGTACCAGTATTTCATGAAAATAGAAAATTAATCCAGAATACAAGCAGAAAAACAACTGAAATTATGCACCTTTGCTTTTGCTCTGGATTTTGCTAACAGGGGTGGATTCTTTTGAAATTCAATGTGCTGGTTAGTACAGGGTATGGTTAAAATATTGTAATACACGAAGAACTTTAACATTTTAGCTAGCATGAAAATGAAGCAGATTTGTATTTGAACTTTTCAAATTTACTATGCAGGAGTATGTGGTAGACCAAAACAGGCAATGGACATAGGATCTAAGGCTGTAGGGAAAGGGGAATTTGGGGGAGATATAAATGCGTAACTGAGTAATCTAGTCTTTAGATTATATAAAATATACATGCATGTCAGTGTGTTGTACTCACTGATGAACAGTCTTTTCAAACACACCATAGTTTTGATGATATTGTAAATAGGCAATCTGTAACATCCATACATTGACATAACCAGCTTCAAGGCTTGGGTGTCGAGTGATGCATGTTATTGGAGTGATCTCACTTTTGAACTCCTCAACTATTTGTCCAAGTTTTGATATTTCTTGGCAGCAAACACTCTCATCATTTGTGGCCATGGCTAGGTAGTGCATGTAGACCCTGTGATGGAATATTTGAATTTTTATATTATGTACATAAAAAGTACTGTATTTTGTTCAAATGTATGTGTATGCCAGTGAAAAATAAAGTTGAGATTATTCACTTTGTTTTCTGTTTATTTTGAGGAACAGTGAAATACAACTTATATAGGAGAAGACACAGTAATATAAATAGAGATTTTTGACACCCCCTCCTCCCTCCACAATTTCTACCAAACCCATGCTACAATAGATACAGAATTCATGTCAACCTTTTTTTCGGCATAGTGATCTGTGAATTAGCCAAATTTGTTACACATCGAGATTGGTGCATTTTATTTGACTCATCTCAAATGGTTGGTTTATCATATATTCCTTGGTGGTAATAAAATGGGTATCTATCAATATGGGCAGTGCCAGTCAGTATCATGAATTTTCTACACTCATTGGTCCTTCACACCATCAAGAAATACTACAATTCTTGATGCAAACATTCACTGACTGAACATACGGAAAATTACATGAATTAGTACTAGATATTTCTTTGAATGAAACTGCCTGCTCTGATCTTTAAAAAAAGAAAAATTGTTCCCAGATTGAGGTTAGGATTACATGTTGAATGAAAAACATATAGGCTTTGTGCATCGCTCAAACTACAGCAATCGTATGACGTAGTACACATACTGACACACAAGTTGTTGAAAGTTGCATGTAATTCAGTCAAATTCACACATGGGATAAATTTGGAGTAGCAAAAACTTGTATGCATTTAACAAGTTAAATACCTACTCTTAATGGTATAATTAACTTAATTATAACAATAAGAGTCATATACTTAAACATTATTATAATCAAACAATAGTAACTCTGTTCATTTTGAAGCATTAAGATCATTCTATGATCTTAGATCTAGTTTAATATTTTCACTAGGCCATGATAGCTTAATTGGTTGTAGGACAAATGCCTACCAATAAAGTAGGAGATTGGACAAATGTCCACCAATAAAGTAGGAAATTGGACAAATACCCACCAATAAAGTAGCAGATTGAACAAATGCTCACGAAGAAAAATATTAAACTAAACAAAACATTGAACTAAAACAGAATTTGTTTTTCTCACTTATTTAGTTTTCCATTTTTATGTCATGTATGTGATAGTTAATAAATAAATAGGTATATGATTAATTAAAAATAATAATGATAATACATAAATTGGTAAATGTCTTTTACAAGATAATTTTAATGCAATAGTTAGATGCAATACAACTAATGTTTCATTGTACATATATCAATTGTAATTGAGGACACACTCTCACTGGAACTAAGAATATCCCCTTATGTTATTACTCTCAGGTAAAATTAGTTTTGAGATAATTAAGGTTTCGTTTAGATCATTGAAAGCACGCTCATGATCTGCTTTCTTTACTATTATATTTGGTTGACCTTTTTTAGTTAATTCTGTCAACAGATACAATAAATCAGCTAAATTCGGAATATAATTCATGTAATATCCAATAAGATCATTAAATGATTTAAATATCTTTGTGGTAATGGATCTTGGAACATCCATTATCTTCTGTATGTTTTCTTCAATCACCCCCAACACTTGTCCCAGATATTATGTGCCCAACATAGCCTACCCTGGCAAATGCAAATATGTACTTTGACGCTTTAACGGTTTGGTATGTACAAAAGGAATATCAACAAGTAACTTGCACATCATACGATCGAAAGTGGCAGCACTATTCTTTATTCGGAACCATTGAAGCCCACCAGTTATTATGCTAATCTAAGGACTTTTGTTTGATGACAGTTGGTTTGCTAGTCACAGGAGTGATAGGATAAAACATAAGAGATTACATGACATCAGCTCACACACTTAATGAAAAAAAGAGACTAAAGCTCACAACAATTTAAATGTATATATTTTTACACCAATATATACATATAAATGTTACAGGTGTTATTTTTCACATATAAATGTCACAGGTGTTACATTTTACATCTAACTGAAATATCATAAATGTCACAGGTGTTACAGAGAAATTCACTCTAGGTGGATGCAGTGCCCCATTGCCATGAGGAAGTCAGCTAACGATCTGCTTTCAGCTACAAAGTCCTGGCAGAAGGTGCTTCTGTAGCTCCACGTAGGGATCACTAATTGCAATGTCTATGAATGAATGATATATGCTGGAAGGTTAGTCATTTTGTAATGAAAGATGAGATTTAATAAAAACATGTTTCATATTATCCCTTGATCTCTTCTAATTATAATACATAACACGCACACACGCAAATAATTTTCACATGGAAAAATATGTTTCATAAGTTGATGGAAAACAAATTTTAGCGAGATTTTCTTACACATGTTTAGTTGTAAGCTCAGTCTCCAGTTCTTTCGCTGTAAATCATCATTATGTCAAAAATATTTTACAGTAATCGTGATTTTTTGATGAATCAGTGAGTTAGACAGATGTATTTGTCATTTAATAATCATGATAATACACAGATGATAGACAGATATACTTTTAACATGACTCCACCACTACCGTATGTCTAACAGTTGTTTACATAAAATTAAGAGACATGGTTTACAAACAATGCATCTACATGCCCTACCACCAATATGACAAAAGTATTGGATGAAGTTATTAATAATAAATTGATGATGATACAAATAGGTTACACATGTAACGTGACTAACTCCCCCACCAATTACACAGATTTAATCAGGTGAAGTTAACAGAAACTTAAACTGCGAGTTCAAATCCAGGCCAGAGTCCTCATGCAGATTCCAACTTCCTCTTTAATTTATTTGTAGATTCCAATATCAAATATTAATTATAACTGTGTTCATGATGTCATTCTTAGACGTACAATGGTGCCTGCGTTTTATGGACAATTTTATATCCAAATAAGTGTCCTGAATTAGCAGGTGTCATTTCCATAATTTTAACGTATTAATTAGTGCAAAATGTTGTTCCCTGAGAGAGGTTTCCTGTAATTGGAGAGGTTTTAAAAGGCAGGTACCACTCTGCATTATTATACATTATTCCGGTCATATCCAGCAGACTGGACTTTTTCCAATGAGTAACAATTATTTTACCAAAAGGAATTCACTAATAAATGTGACTTCCAGTACGTGTGCTTACAAATATTTGAAATTATGGCAAACATTCATGATCATTTTGGTCTTGCACTTGTCAAACATTCCTACTAGAACATGCTAAAGATGGCAAGGAACTGTTTTAATTGTATTCGTTGCTAACACGGGTCTGTAGATGCATGTATGATAGTGACTAAAACATTGTATCTCTCTACTTCACCTATGGGGGGGGATTTAACAAACAGTCTGATAAAGCACATGCAATGGACCATCTGTAGTAAGTGAAATGAAGAAGTCTTTTACTAAAAGAGACAAGTTGTATCAATTCTTTGGGTGGCAGGGGTGCTGGTTGTGTGAAAGGCCATGCTGCACTTGGAACATTCAACCTGAAACAGAAATCAATTGATATCTTAGTATCATGTTGGTAATTAATTGATTGATTATTGTTTTACATCTCCTTTCGTTTCATATCTGGTCATACTAGCAACAAAAGCAGAAACCCGGAACAATCCACTATTCTTGTCAACAATAATGGCAATCTCATTATGTACAGAACATACTAGACTGAGTTGTCAAATAAAAGACATTAATAAATCACCGAATAGTATAGAATACAAACCATGTTTTCGCCTCTCCCACAGCATTGGCACTAGACATCTGGTACTTCTGAAACAACCACAAGCATTACAACATTTAATACCTTACAGTCAAAAATGTTACTTCTCCACAGTGAATTCATTATATACCAAAGGTTATTCGGAATATTATACATTTAAAAATGTAACTCAATCAATAGTATATTTCAAGACTTATTGCTCGCCTTAAGCAAGTTGAAATAAAAAGGGCCAGTAGTTTGTTTTGTTTATAGTATTTTCCTATCACCTTGTTTGGGTTGTCACCAAAATATCGCCATCACATCATTCATATAACGTCATCCATACCAAATAGTTATCAATGCTTCTCATCAAGATGTCACTGGGAAATGATGTCAATTTTATTTATAAAAGTACAATGCTAACATTAAGTCAACATTAATTCTTGCAAAATGCTTTTGTGATAATCAACTTGTCTTTTCAAGTTCTAATCCAATAATTACTTACCTGTAAGTAATTTATGAACCATGTTTCACAGAACATGACTAAGGAAACAAAACCGGAATGCAGAAAAGACATGAGAGATTTCAATGTAAATGTGTTGCTGTTTTATGGCCACTTTTGTGCACAAGGTAGGCTAAAGGGGCGAGCAACCTCCCAGGGTAAACCAAACATGAGAGATTTGAACTAGCACATAAATAAACGTAGTTTGTAACACCTGAAATGTACATACTTACTAGGTCATCTTCTCTCATTTCCTGTTCAAAGTAATACATGTCTACTGGGTCATCTTCCCTTCATCCCTACATTCCCACTGTCTCATCTTCACTTAATAACTATACCATGTAACACATGCCAATCGGCTCATCTGCCTTTCATCACAGCATGCCCACTGGGCCATCTTCCTTTAACCATTCTATAAAATAAAACATCCCCAGTGGGTCACATTCCCTTCATCACTACAACAAGTAACACCTACCCAGCGAGTCATCTTCCCTTGATCATTATATAAAATAGTACATACCCACTCAGGCCACTGGGTCATTTTCCCTTAATCGTTATATAAAGTAAAACAAGCACACTGGGTCATCTTCTCTTCAACACTATATACAGTTATACATGCCCACTCAGTAATTTTCCGTTCATTCCTACATTCCCACTGGGTCGTGTTCCCTTAATAACTGTACAGATTAGCACATGCTCATTGGTGATTGGGTCATCTGCCCTTCATTCCAACATGACCACTGGGTCGTATTCCCTTAATTGTTATATAATTATAAAGCAACACATTCCCACTGGATCATTTTTCCTTAATAACTAGATATATACAACGTAACAAATGTTCAACGGGTCATCTACCTTTTATCCCAACATTCCGCTGGGACATCTTCCCGTTTATCACCATACAAAGCAATACATGTATGCCCACGGTGCTTTGACAGCTCGGCCCAAGTGACAACTCGGCCCAGACAACTTGGTCTTGGACAGCTCGGCCCGGAAAAAAACATATGTAAATTAATAAAGTGCATGTAGCTGTGTGAAATGTAGTGGTAATGAATCCAAGCCAAGAGGTGGTAACTTTGACATTTGTAAAATATATTTTAAAATTGAATTATCTATTTATCTTCATTATTCATAAACCGTAAATATGATTTAGTCTGCAGCACAAAATACAAACACAAATGCAAACCCATTTGTTTGATGCCGTTAAAACAACATGACAGGAACTAATAACGCATTTAGCACACAAACGTTTAGCGCACACACACACACACACACACGTGCACACACACACACACACACACACACACACACACAGTTACATTTGTCAGAATACACACACACATTCTATGCAACCTGATGAAGACTTGAATAGGTCGAAACC
>Ga0256913_10001473_pt1 | contig 12103 bp, 8 predicted proteins | sample Axial_MatmetaG_FD_185970 | JGI IMG/M metagenome (GOLD analysis project Ga0256913, IMG submission 185970) | Deep-sea worm associated microbial mat communities from Axial Seamount, Juan de Fuca Ridge, Pacific Ocean - Axial_Mat | ecosystem: Environmental > Aquatic > Marine > Oceanic > Microbial...
ACTATCAGTCCAAAGAAGTTTTTGAAATGGATAAGCCGGAAGATTATTTTTTGCCGAAGATGAATGTTAGTACGCGTTGGGTATTTGCCCGTCCCGGTGATTTCTTTGCCTACCCCAATAATTACAATTACTACGTGAAATATTACCGGAATACTTTTCAACATGGCGGCATATCCATGGAGGAAGTGATGGTTCCAATCATTACGCTAAAGTCAAAGCGTTAGAACAATAGATTGGGAAGAAGTCTTTGTAGGATTAAAAAGGAGAAAAGCAGGATCTGTTTTTCTCCTTTTTTGTTCGGCAGGCTTTTATTGGTATGGTAACGGATCGGTAATTTTGTCTATCCCTACAAAATAAAGGTCAAAACCGCCCATGCCTCCCGGACGATTGGAGGAAAAGATCATCAGGTCATTTTTAAATTGATCGGCGAAAACGGTAATGGGCCTGAATTCGTCGTAAGGAGTGTTGATATCTTCTCCGAAATTTACGGGGGCTTGCCATTCACCGTTTTCGAATTTTGAATAATAAAGGTCGTAGCCGCCAAAACCACCTTCACGGTTGGAAGCAAAAACCATTAAAGGTCCGTTAACAAAAGGACAACGCTCATCGCTATTAGTGTTTAGAGTGTTGACGGGAACCTTTTCATAATCTTTTTCGGAAGTCAAGAAGTCCAGAAAATTCAAAGTGTCGGGGATCGTGATTTTAAACAGGTCAGACGACTCACCGTTTGTTTGATCGAAGTAGAGTTCCGTAAAATTATTCACCTCGACTGACCAATTGTTAATGATTAAAGTTTCGGGGCCGAAAAAAGAAATGTATTGTTGTTGAACATCACCTAAGAAAGGGATTGTGAAAGGTCCTTTTACTTCACCCGTTATGCCATCGTCAGGAGTTTGATAATATAAAAATTCCGATCGGTAAATTTCGCTTCCGCTATTGGTAGAATAAAACAAATAACAGAGATGATTTTGATGATTTTCAATAAAAGTATCGGTTGAGATCGAATAGGGGCCGAATTGATTGCCTTGATTGTTAATGGACAGAACAAGCTTTGCTACAAAATTTTCATATCCGTAATGATATTCATTCTGAAAGCTCAAAATGCCGGTTTCCCAGTCCCACACCACATAAAAATTCCCGTCATAAATATTGAAATCGGTAGAATCTGTCATTCTGTTGGAAGAAAACACCAGTCTTCGGCCAAAATGAGTTTCGGCTAAAATGGAATTAAAATCGTCAAATTTGGAATTGACATCCGATATATTGACCGGTTTTTTAGGGAAATAAGCTTCAAAGTATGGGTATTTCGTTTTGGAAGAAGGGCATCCGCTAAAAAAAACAGTTAAAATAATCAAGGATAAAATGGAGAGTAAGCTTTTGAGTTTCATAAATGGGTTGCTAAAGAATGTTCAAGTTTCTGGTTTAACTTACAAACCTGATGCCAAAACATCTACGAGGTGTATTACCTTGATAGGAAGATTGTGTTTTTTGATGTAGCCGTATTGGTGCATTAAACAGGAAGAGTCGGTTGAAACTATGTATTCGGCTTCGGTTTCCAAAGCATTTTCCACTTTTTGTTGAGCCATAGCGGTTGAAATGGGTTCAAACTTAACAGAGAAAGTGCCGCCAAAACCACAGCAAACATGCGTGTCCTTCATTTCTACCAATTCAAGTCCTTTTACTTTGCTTAAAAGTTTGCGGGGTTCTTCTTTGATACCGTATTCTCTTTGAGCGGCACAGGAATCATGATAGGTTACTTTGTGTTCAAAAGTTGCTCCAAGATCCGTGATACCTAAAACATTAACAAGGAAATCTGAGAATTCATAAATTCTTTTTTGCAAAGCTTTTGATTCCAAATGTAAGCCCGAGTTGTGAAAAAGTTCGTTGTATGAATTTCTAACATAGCCGGTACAAGAAGCCGAAGGCCCAACCACCAATCTGTCGCTACCACCGAAATCATTAATGAATTTTTCACCCAGTTTTTTGGCGGCATCCCAGTCTCCGCTGTTAAAAGCAATTTGTCCACAACAAGTTTGATTGGGATTGTAGTGAACTTCAATACCCAGCTTTTCCAAAATCTTTACCATGTTTTTGGCTGTTTCCGGATAGATTTGGTCTATAAAACAAGGGATGAAAAGATCAACTTCTGTAACGTTATTAGCCATATTTTCAAGGTTTTTATTTTAGGAACAGATCCCTTCAGGGATTGTTACTCGGATGCCAAAATTATTAATATCTTTCCAAAAATGGGGATATGATTTTTTAACGGTTCCCGGACTGAAAAGTTTTAATGTTTGCACTTTTTTGGATAAAGGGGCAAAACTCATGGCCAATTTATGGTCATTATCCGCTTCCAATTCCAACTCCGATGCCGAAAAGGTTCCGGGTTCCAGTAAGATGCTATTGTTTTGGTATGTTAATGAAGCACCCAATTTTTTAAGTTCGTTTTCAAGCGTTTCGATTCTGGAATTTTCTTTAAGCCGTTCTTTGTTGATGCCTGTAAATTTTCCGGGAATGTTCATGCCTGCACACGTTACGATGGCAGGGATCGCTAAATCGGGGGTGTTAGTGAAATCAAAAGAAAACTCTTTGGTTTCAAACGGAATTTTGGTCAACCGGATTCCTTTTTCGGAAAAGGTTGTTTCTACACCGAATTGTTGAAAGAATTCGGCAAGAACTTTTTCACCTTGGATGCTTTCTTTTTTGAGGTCCTCAATGAACAGGTCGCTTTCATCGGAAAAGGCCGCCATTTGATACCAATAAGCCGCGTTATTCCAATCCGCTTCAATGGTTTGAGCTTTGAGATTGTAGTCGCCGGGCTTGATTATGATGCGGTCGTTCTCCATTTGGATATCTACATCGCTTTGTTTGATCAGTTGCGCGGTCATCTCAAGATATGCTTTGGAAACGGGTTTTCCTTTGAGGTGAATGGTCAATCCACGACTCATGTAAGGTGCAATCAACATGAGAGCGGAAACAAAATGAGAGCTTTGTTGAGCATCAATGGCCACTTCTCCTCCTTTTAACGGTTTGCCGTTGATTTTAACTGGTGGAGCGCCCTCTTTTTCGGTATAAACAATGTCGGCTCCTAAACTGCGCAAGGCATCAACAAGAGGCTGGATAGTGTGTTCCTTTAGTCTTTCATGGCCGGTAATCAGCCATTTCCCTTCTCGAATGGCTGCATAAGCCATAATAAAACGCATAACAGCTCCGGCATTTCCCGTATCCACAATCATGGCGATACGGGAGTTGGCACAGGTGTCGAAAAAGCTGAGATAAAAACGCAGGACTTCCGTATCATGTGAATGCGAGAGGTTGTTGAAATGAACCTCGCTAAACGATAAAGCCTCCATTAACAGCAGGCGGTTGCTAATAGCTTTGGATCCTGTTATCTTGACTGTGCCTTTGAGGTTGTGATCTTTGTTTTTTAAGACAATGGGTTCCATTAATTGCAGTTTTTTCGGTTGATGTAAAAACTCAAACTTTGTTCTACCAGCTCGGGCTCCACAACAATGTCGTGTACAGCTTTTCCGAGTCTTCTTAACAAACTGAATCTAAAAAGGCCATCACGGATTTTTTTATCTTGTTTCATGATAGACATGATTTCAGGCACGTCCTTTTCACTAAGTTCTAACCTGTCAAAATTAACATCAATCATTTTAATGATCTCTTCCACGTTGGTGCATTCCAATTCCGTCATTTTTGAAGAGATCCATGTTTCGCAGATCATGCCTGCCGCTATGGCCTGACCATGGGTGATTTTGATGTTCCGTTTTAAGAAAAGCGATTCAAAAGCCAACCCGATGGTGTGTCCGAAATTTAGATTTTTCCGGATTCCTTTTTCCATTTTGTCATAACGGACAATGTCGATTTTGTCTTTTGCCGAGCGGGAAATGATCTTGTCCCAATCATCAATCTCAGAATAATTACGCATGTTTAGCATTTTCCATAATTCACGGTCCATGATCAAGGCATATTTAATAATTTCGGCAAAGCCCGATTGCCAATATTTTTGATCAAGCGTTCGTAAAAAAACAGGATCGACGATTACAGCTTTGGGGTCGTAAAAGAGTCCTATTTGGTTTTTGATGTTCATAAAGTTGATGCCTGTTTTGGCACCAATGGCGGCATCCACTTGCGCTAAAAGTGTGGTGGGGATGTTAATAAAGTCAATTCCCCGTTTAAAGGTTCCTGCACAAAAGCCGCCCATGTCCGTGATTACTCCACCGCCTAAATTGATTAATAACGAATCCCGCTTGGCATCCATGGTGGTAAGTTTTTTCCAAATGAAAGCGGCTCTTTCCAGATTCTTTTCCGACTCTCCGCTAGGGACTTTTATGTATCCGTTGACTTTTAGATCGGGGACGTTTTTTTCCAGAATATTCAAACAATATTTTTCCGTGTTTTCGTCAATTAGGATGAAAATGGAATGATAGTGGTTTAAATATCGTGCCGCTTGCTTGATGGCTTGATCGCCAATGACATACTGCACACTGTTTTGATCGCTTGAAAAATTGGAGTTCATGATGTTTATGGAAAATCCTTTTAAGGAAAAAACAATGCCTTGCAGAAAAACGGTAAAAGGGTGGTTTACCTGCTGCAAGGCATTGAAAAGTACATTTGTTTAAGTATTCATTCCGCCGCAAACATTAATTACCTGACCGGTAACATAAGAGGAAAGTTCGGAAGCCAGGAAAGTGGCAACATTGGCCACGTCTTCAGGTTTACCCGGACGGCGTAATGGAATATTTTTGATCCATTCTTTTCTAACGTCTTCAGGTAATTTGTGAGTCATTTCCGTTTCAATAAATCCGGGGGCAATGGCGTTGCAACGGATGTTTCTTGATCCGAGTTCTTGTGCAATGGATTTGGTAAAACCGATCATTCCGGCTTTGGAAGCGGAATAGTTGGATTGACCTGCATTGCCACTTACGCCTACCACCGAACTCATGTTAATAATGGAACCGCCGCGTTGTTTGATCATAATTCTTTGAACAGCTTTGGTTAAGTTAAAAACCGATTTAAGATTTACGGTTAATACCGCATCCCAATCTTGTTCAGTCATTCTTAACAAGAGGTTGTCACGGGTGATACCTGCATTGTTTACCAAAATATCTATTCTTCCAAAATCTTTCAAAACTTCATCGGCTAATTTTTGACTGTCTTCAAACGAAGCTGCATTGGAGGCATATCCTTTGGCTTTAACGCCCAAAGCGATGAGTTCTTTTTCAGTGTTTTCCATATGCTCGTCACGATTCAGATCACTGAATGCAACATCAGCACCTTCGGCAGCAAATTTTAAAGCAATGGCTTTACCGATTCCTCTTGACGCACCGGTTATCAATGCTGTTTTTCCTTTTAATAGTTCCATATTTTAAATTTTTTTGAAAAATTTCGTCAAAGCTACGCATTTTTGTTGTTCCACAAATGTTTCTCAATGAATTATCTCTTCGTAATTTCCGTTGGATCAAAGGGTGGATTTGACGGCTTAAACTATAAAAGAGGACAACCTTGGCGATGAGGTGGTTTGCCATAGGTTATCCTCTTAATGAAGTTAACAACTATTCTAAGAAATTATAGAACGGTTATTATATCCATTTTACCAAAGGACAGTCCATTCTGTATTTCAGCAATGGATGTTTGGGGAAAATACGGAAAGCGTAATCATAAACACCCGGGTGTTTAATGGGAAATTCTATAAAGTATTTTCCGATACCGTTTTCAAAAGCAACTGCTTTGAGTTCCTGTTTGTGAACAATGTTTTTCAATGTTTCATTTTCCGTGTTGCCCAAAACGATTTCCACACCCACATCATCGGTGGAGAGCTCATGTAAGTTCAAAGAAACTTCTGCAATGAAATGTTCCCCGAAGTTGATAGGATCTTTATCCGAATCTGGAATGATCAATTTGGCTACGGTAATTTTGTCCCAGTTTTCAACAATTCTTTTTTTCCATTGTGCCAATTCCTCTGCTTTTTTGAAATGATCACTGAAGAACAATTCTTTTCTCTCTATTAAACTACTGTAGAATTGTTTATAATAATCGTTGATCATTCTTTGCATGGTAAAATGGGGAGTGATTTGAGCAATGGTGTTTTTGATATGATCTATCCACGCTTCCGGAACGTCATCCTTGTTTCTGTGGTAATAAGCAGGCGTGATCTCGGTTTCAAACGTGTCGTAAATAATTTCGGCGTCCAATTCATCTTGTAATTGTTGGTTGAGGTAGGTTTTGTTTTCCTCAATGGCCCAACCGGCACCCGGTTTGTAACCTTCGGCCCACCAACCGTCCAAAACGCTGAAATTCAATACGCCGTTCATGATGGCTTTTTCTCCGCTTGTTCCTGATGCTTCCAGCGGACGGGTAGGTGTGTTTAACCATACATCCACTCCGCTGGTCAGAAGTTTACCGATAACCATATCGTAATTTTCCAAGAAAAGAATCTTGCCGGCAAATTGCGGCATTTTAGAAATTTCAATTATTCTCTTGATCAGGTCTTGGCCGGCTTTGTCGGCGGGGTGTGCCTTTCCTGCAAAGATGAATATTACAGGCCTTTTTTCGTTGTTTACAATTTTTTCCAATCGTTCCAAATTGGTAAACAAAAGGTGCGCTCTTTTGTAAGTGGCAAAACGTCTGGCGAAACCGATGATCAATGTGTTTTCATTAAGTGCCGAAAGTGATTTGATGATCAATTTCGGATTTTCTTGACGGTAGGTAAGGTCTTTTTTGAGTTTGACCTTGATCTTTTTGATCATCTCTTTTTTAACGGCCATCCGGAATTTCCAGATTTCGCTGTCAGGAACATTGTAAATGTTCTGCCAATAATCTTCGTTGGGTTGATCTTTTTCAAATTCTTCCCCGAAGAAACTGCGGTAGTTCTTTTGCCAAACATCATCGGTCCATGTAAAATAATGTACGCCGTTGGTTACATAGCCAATGTGTAATTCATCGGGGTAATAACCCGGGTAAAGGCGTTGGAACATTTCTCTCGAAACTTTTCCGTGAATACGACTCACTCCGTTCACTTCTTGTGAAAGGTTGGTGGCCAATACACTCATGGAAAATTCTTCGTTGGGATCGTTGGGGTTGAATCTTCCCAAGCCGATAAATCTTTCCCATGAGATATTAAATTGTTGAGGCAAATGCGAAAGGTAGGCTCTGATGAGGTGCTCTTCAAAAGTATCATGTCCTGCCGGTACGGGTGTATGAGTTGTAAAAAGTGTTGTGGCCCTTACCAGTTCTTTTGCCGTATCAAAACCAATGTTGTATCGGTTCATTAACATTCTGATTCTTTCCAAACCGATGAACGCGGAATGCCCTTCGTTGCTATGGAACACATCCGGATTTTCTTCGATAGTATCCAAAAGACGGATTCCTCCAAGTCCCAATAGCATTTCTTGTTTTAATCTGTGTTCGCGGTCGCCTCCGTACAGGTGGTGCGTTATAGCTTTATCCTCATGAGCGTTTTCATCAATGTCGGTATCCAAGAGGTAAAGCGGAACTCTTCCGACGTCCAATCGCCATGCTTTGGCATAAACTTTCCGTCCGGGTAGTGAAATGCTAACGGTTACCCATTTCCCTTGATTGTCCCTTACAGGTTTTAAAGGAAGTTGGGTGAATTTTTGCGGCAAGCTTTCTGCCACTTGATCACCGGAAAAAGTTATCTTTTGATTAAAATATCCATAGCGATAAAGTAGTCCGACCGCTACCATGTTTTTATTGGAATCGGAAGCCTGCTTTAAATAATCACCGGCCAAGATACCCAAACCGCCGGAATAAATTTTTACACTTACGTGCAAACCGTATTCCATGCTGAAATAGGCTACTTTAAACGGGTCTTTTTCCTCTCCCTCTTCCATGTACTTTTTGAAACGATCGTAAACATTGTTCAGTTTTTTCATGAATGCCTGATCGTTGGCAAGACGAGCATGGTCGTCTGATGAAAGTTCTTCCAAAAGTTTTACGGGATTGAATTCCAGACTTTCCCACTTTTCAGGTAAGATGGAGGCAAACATTTCCGTTGCTTCCATGTCCCACGACCACCACAAGTTATAAGCCAGTTCTTTTAAGGCCGCCAATTCGTCGGGAAGATAAGGGTTGATGAGGATCTTTTTCCAATGTGGTTTGTCTTTTTGTACCGAAACTTCAATTTGCCTTGTTTTGGGACGGTAAGCAGGTTTTAAATTTTCCGCTCTGACAAGTGCTTTTTGGGTAGCAAGGTCAAATGTTTCAAAATATAAATTAACCAGTTTGTCCCATAACAATTTTTTGGTTATTTGAGCTGCTTCTGCAGCTGCTTTTTTCGTGTCGGCATGCTGAATGTAATCCAATATGCTTTGAGTAATTTCACGAACTGCTTCGGCATCTTTTCCTTCTTCTCTGTTTATGACGGTTACCGCTCTGTTTTTTATTTCGGTATTTTCTTTTATCCATGCTCCAAAACCGGCAAATGAAGTTGTAACGGTGGGGATTTTAAAGGCAATACTTTCCATGGGTGTATATCCCCAAGGTTCATAATAAGAAGGAAATACCGAGTAATCAAATCCTATCAAGAAATCGTAATAACTTAAATTGGCCACGCCATCGTTTCCGTTCAAATAAACCGGCATGAACACAAGCGTCACTTTGTTGTTCGCGTCGTTGTTCAGACCATTTCTGAGGGCTTCGTTTAAAACGGGGTCGTTATGGCTATCCCAGATGTAATGCGTTAATAATTTGTTGACGCCTTCAGGTTTTTCGCCGCGAGTAAATACTTTGTTGATTTCACTGAAATTGGCAGGAACGGTGATAAAGGCTATGATTTCTTTGTCGAGCTCCTCATTTTGGTTCAATTGTCCCAAGGAACGAATGAACAAATCTATTCCTTTATTTCTAAATTCATACCTTCCGCTGTTTATCACCAAAAATACATCGTCGTCAAATTGTTTACCGGTAAGTTTGGAAGCTATCTCAATGGCTTTTTGACGAGCATTCTTTCTTTTGTTGTCATAATCTTTTCCTTTGGGAACAAAGTCTTCATTAAAGCCGTTAATTGTGATGACATCCGGATCTTTACCGAAAAATTGTTTACATTCCAACGCGGTGATAGAGCTGACGGTGGTATAGACATCAGCTTGGGTGGCGGCTAATGTTTCCAATGAGTTCTTACTGATCACATTGAAACGTTGTGCCACTTGATAAGCATTGTATTGTTTTAGGTTTTCGTAAAGCGGAAGACCGTTACCTGAAATGGTTCTTCCGAGAACGGTGGCGTGCGTTGTAAAGGAGGTGGCAACCAGCGGAGCATTTTTCTTTAAATAGAGGACGCCGGTACCTGTCATCCATTCATGAAAATGGGCGGCCACTTGAAGACCTTTAATATATTGATATTCCGAAAAATGTTCAATCACTTTTCCTGCGGCATAACCGAACATGGCAGGTTCAATGTAATCCCACTGTCCGCTTAAAGAGTCCAGTTTGTAATCTTCCCAAAATTTGGCAAATATTTCATCTTTTTGCCCGAAATAAGGTGTGTAATCCACTAAGATTACAATGGGGTTGCTTTCAATATTCCATCTTCCGACACGAACTTTTAATCCTTTTTCCCAAGCGAGGGTTTTCCAGTCTTTTAAAAGTTCCTGATCTTCAATAAAATCTTGGTTTTTTTCGGAATCTCTCCAAACATCCGGACCGATAAGAATGTAGTTGTCTTGGTATGTTTCTTTGATATTTTTCGCTTTTGTTGAAATAACGGTATAAATACCACCTATCTTATTACAAACTTCCCAACTTACTTCAAATAAATAATCAGGTTTCATATTCTTTTCTTTAAATTTTTGTTCTTAATTCTAAATGATTTTTGTTACTGTTCCATCAGTAAACAAAAAAGGGATCAGGTGTAAACACAACCTGTATCATTATAATAAATCAACCCCGGATATTAAAAAACACCCGGGATTGCTTTAGGTTTATTTAAATGGATTTTATTTTTTCCCGAAGAGATCTTTCAATTTCTTTTCTACATCTTTTCTGACTTTATTGATCTCGGATTTTTTTATTTTTCCAAGTTCCTTTTGGATTTCTTCCAGTGATTTTTGTGCTCTTTTGCCAAGGTTGGGAATGACCTTTTCGGTTACTTCTTCGCCGGCATCTTTAAGAGCTATGGCCAGATCGTTCAAGTCCACTTCTTTTAAAAGTTTTTTCACTGCACTGTTGGAGAGGTCTTTAATGTCCTCAAACTTCAAATCCTTACTTTTATTCGTCAGCTTACGAACTTTTTTCTCCGTTTTTTTGATGATCTTTTTTACGTTTTTTTGAGCCTCTTCAAGCAGTTCCGTCGATTTTTCTTTAATGGATTCCAGATCAATATTGTTTTCTTCGATGTATTGGTCAACCCGCATAGTAAAGTCGCTCAAAACATTCATATAATTGATGAATGCTTCATAAGGAGATCCATAAGGGTTGAAGTATTTATGCACTTCGCCATCTGAGAACCATTTGGTACACATGTAATAAAAATGGTCGGAGGTTTGAAGGTTCAGCCAATCATATTGAATTTCTTGATCATCACAACCGGCTACTTTATTTTCCAGTGCATATAATTTTTCGAAAGCTTCATCCTGAAAGTCATTACCCAACCAAGCGGTCAAGTCTCTTTCTTCATCAGCCCATGAGATGGGATAAGGTACGTTAATCACACCTTTGGGTTGTAGTTTTTTTGCTAATTCCGAAGGAGTGTTAAATGTGTAATCCGATTCTTTGAAAACTCTGGAAGGTAGTTCTTTCATAAATTCAAAGATTCCCGTATCTTCCCATTGATGTTCGCCGAAAGTTTCATAATCCATAAAAAGATTGATCACTTCGTCGTTTGGGTCAATTTTATTCAACCAGTTGACGAATTTTTTTGTGGTGAGAGGCCATTCCGACCATCCTTGTTCGGAGAAACGGAAGGCAATGTCGTCGCTTAGTTGGAAGTTTTTGAGCAAAAGTTTTAGCTTGGGATTGATAGCGTTAGCATACATAAAGTTAGGGCTTCTCCATCCCAAAACGTGTTTGGCTCCTTCAGTGAGCATCAGCTCATATCCCATGTCGTAAACCATCGTTCCGATCTCGTCCGAATAGATCAACTCCGTGTTTCTGAATGTGGTGGGTTTAACCCCAAATGTTTCTTCAATCAGTTCGGAGTGCATCTTAACTTGTTTCTCAAACTCTTTTCTGCTTTTCAAAGATGCCAACGAATGGGCATAAGTTTCGGTGAGAAACTCCACATTACCTGTTTTGGCAAGCTTTTTAAAGCTTTCCAGTGCGTCAGGAGCGTATTGTTTCATTTGTTCGATGGCGATGCCCGAAATGGAAAAGCTTACTTTAAAAGCTGATCCGTGTTCTTTGATCAGGTCAAGCAGCAAGGCGTTCATTGGCAAGTAGCTTTTGTCGGCCACTCTGCGCATGATCAAGCGGTTGGTGTAATTATCGTAGTAGTCGTGTTTTTCGCCAATGTCAAAAAACCTGTAAGTGCGAAGCCTGTTAGGCTGATGAACCTGAAAATAAAAGCAAATGGATCTCATATTCTAAATTGTTTGTGTTCTTTTTGTTCTATTGATTATTATATTCATTTAATACTGTTTCGTAAACAGCTTTAACTTTCAAAGCCGAATCTTCCCATTTAAGGTTTTCAACTTCTTGTTTACCGTATTTACGGAAGACTTTTGTAAGGCCTTCATAGTGTAGCAGACCGTAAATGGCATCAGCCATTCCGTCCACGTCCCAAAAGTCAACCTTTAAAGCATGGGTAAGTACTTCTGCAACGCCCGATTGTTTGGAAATCACCACCGGAACATTGGAACGCATTGCTTCCAACGGCACAATTCCGAATGGTTCGGAAACGGACGGCATTACAAAAACATCACTCAACGCAAAAACATGACTGATGTCTTTTCCTTTTAGGAATCCTGTAAAGTGAAATTTATCGGCAATTCGCAGACGGGAAGCATGTTCTATCATTTGATTGAGCATGTCTCCCGATCCGGCCATGACAAATCTTACGTTTTGATCTTTTTGCAAAATTCTGTATGCCGCTTCAACAAAATAAGCAGGTCCTTTTTGTTGTGTTATTCTTCCGAGGAAG
>Ga0256913_10001474_pt1 | contig 12101 bp, 9 predicted proteins | sample Axial_MatmetaG_FD_185970 | JGI IMG/M metagenome (GOLD analysis project Ga0256913, IMG submission 185970) | Deep-sea worm associated microbial mat communities from Axial Seamount, Juan de Fuca Ridge, Pacific Ocean - Axial_Mat | ecosystem: Environmental > Aquatic > Marine > Oceanic > Microbial...
ATGCCGTGGTCAACAAGGGCGAGCAGGATCAGTCTTCCCTGGTGACCCAGATCAAGTCCAAGGCCCCGGATGCGGTTTTCTGGACCGCCTACTATTCCGATGGCGCCCTGCTGGTCAAACAGCTCCGTCAGGCAGGCTACCGCAAGCTGATCGCGGTGGGCGACGGTTCCAATTCACCCAAGCTGCTGGAGATCGCCGGCAAGGCCGCCGAGGGCGTCTACTGCTTTTCCAACCCCACGGCCGAGTATCTGCCCGCGGCCAAAGAATTCACCGCCAACTACAAGGCCCGCTACCATCAGGCCCCGGATGCCTATGGGCCGCTTGCCTATGACGGCATGAAGCTGATGGCCGATGCCATCACCCGGGCCGGTTCCACGGATAAGGCCGCCATTGTCAAGGCCCTCAGGGAGACCAGGGATTTCAACGGCATCACCGGCGCCATCTCCTTTACCGACAAGAACACCCTGGCCAAGTCCAACTTTGTCGTCCTGATCGCCAAAGGCGGCAAGTGGGTGCTTAACAAGTAAGGGCTGCCGACTCTTTTCTTTCCCGTTCCGGCGGCGTGTGCCGGAACGGGATTTCTATTGCCAGTCACCGGTTATGTCCACCCTGGATATCATCCTGCAGCAGCTTGCCAACGGCCTGATCCTGGGCTCGTTCTACGCCCTGGTCGCCCTGGGCTATACCATGGTCTACGGGATCATCAAGCTGCTCAACTTTGCCCATGGCGATCTGTACATGGCGGGTGGATTTCTGGGGTTTCTTGTTCTCTCCCTGGTCGGCGCCCTGCTCGGCACGGGCTGGACCGGCATCCTGGCCGCCATGCTGCTCTCCATGCTGGCCGTGGGCCTGCTCGGGGTCATTATCCAGCGCATCGCCTATGTGCCGATGCTCGAGGCGCCGCGCCTCTCCATTCTGATCACGGCCCTGGCCGTGTCCATGATCCTCTCCAACGGGGTCATGGCCATCACCGATGGCGAGTACCTGGCGTTTAACACCGATCTTGGCTTTGAAGGGATCGATCTCGGCAATGTCTTTATCTCCTATACCCAACTGGTGCTGGTGATCTCGGCGGCACTGTTGATGATTATCCTGTATCTCTTTGTCCACAAGACCCTGTACGGCAAGGCCATGCGGGCCATAGCCATTGATCAGGACGCCTGCCGGCTTATGGGCATCAATGTCAACCGGATCATTGCCCTGACCTTTTTCATCGGCTCCTCGCTTGCGGCCGCGGCCGGGGTCATGGCCGGGGTATATTACGGCTCGCTCCACTTTTCCATGGGGTTTGTCATCGGGCTTAAGGCCTTTACCGCAGCCGTGATCGGTGGCATCGGCTCCATCCCCGGCGCCATGCTCGGCGGCCTGGTCCTGGGGCTGCTCGAGGCCTTCGGCACCCAGATGCCCTTTGTCGGCTCCGAGTGGAAGGACGTCTTTTCCTTTGGCCTGCTGATTCTGCTGCTGATCTTCAAGCCCACCGGCCTGCTTGGCAAGACCGAGATCGAGAGGATGTGAGGATGGCTGCGCCACGCATACCCGTCTTTCGGCTTTCCCGGATGCAACGTACCCTGCTTCTTGCCGCCCTGGCCGCCATTGGCCTGCTCATTCCCCTGGCCGCCAACAACTATGTGCTCGAGGTGCTGACCAATGCCTGGTTCTATGCCATCCTCTGCCTGGGGCTGAACATCGTGGTCGGCTATGCCGGTCTGCTCGATCTTGGCTATGCGGCCTTTTTCGCAGTGGGCGCCTATACCACCGGCATTCTCTCCTCCCAGTACGGGATCAACTTCTGGCTGACCATCCCGGTGGCCGTGGCCTGTTCCATGCTGGCCGGGCTGATCATCGGCGGTCCCACGCTCAGGCTGCGCAGCGATTACCTGGCCATCGTTACCCTGGGGTTTGGCGAGATCGTCCGCATTATCGCCCGCAATCTCGACATCACCGGCGGCGCTTCGGGCCTGATCGGCATTGACCGGCCCTCTATCCTTGGCCTGGAGCTGAGCAAGGGTATTCATTTTTATTATGTCTTTCTCCTGCTTGCCATGCTGGCCTGCTTTGTCTCGTTTCGGCTGCAGCACTCCCGGCTCGGCCGGGCCTGGCACTATGTGCGCGAGGACGAGGACGCGGCCGAGGCCATGGGCATTGACCGGGTGGCGGTCAAGCTGCAGGCCTATGTGATCGGCGCCATGTTCGGCGGCGTGGCCGGCTGCTTTTTTGCCGCCAAGATGACCGCCATCTCGCCGGAGACATTCACCTTTGCCCAGTCGGTCCTGATTCTGCTCGGCGTGGTTATGGGCGGCATGGGCAAGATCCCGGGTGTGATCGTCGGCGCCTTTGCCCTGGTCCTCTTTCCCGAGGTCTTCCGGTCCATGGGCTCCATGCGGATGCTGATCTTCGGGATTGTCATGCTGGGTATCATGCTCTACCGGCCGGAAGGCATCTGGCCGCAGCGCAGCGGCACCGGGGAGAGGTGAGCATGGCCCTGCTCGAGGTAGAAGATCTGATACTGAGTTTTTCCGGCCTGCAGGTGATCCGCGAGCTTGGCTTTCAGGTGGCAGAGGGCTCCATCGCCAGCCTGATCGGTCCCAACGGGGCCGGCAAGACCTCGGTGTTCAACTGTCTGACCGGCTTTTACCGGCCAGGTTCCGGCCGGATTACCTTTGCCGGCGCCTCCATCATCGGGCATAAACCGCATCGGATCACCAGGGCCGGCATGGCCCGCACCTTTCAGAACCTGCGCCTGTTCAGATCCATGACCGTGCTTGACAACGTGATGAGCGGCATGCACTGCCGGACCTCGGCCGGCGCCTTCGGTGCGGTTTTTCAGACCAGAAACCAACGTCGGGAGGAAGAGCTGATCCGGGAGGTGAGCGAGGAGTGTCTCGGTTTTGTCGGACTGCTGGAACAGAAGAACCGCCGGGCCGATACCCTGGCCTACGGCGACCAGCGCCGGGTGGAGTGGGCCAGGGCCCTGGCCACCCGGCCCAAACTGCTTTTGCTGGATGAACCCGCCGCCGGGCTCAATCACGACGAAAAACAGGAGCTGATCGGCCTGATCCAGCGTATCCGGGATGAGCGGGGCGTCACCATCCTGCTCATCGAGCACGATATGGGCCTGGTTATGAAGGTCTCGGAGAAGATCACCGTGATCGACTATGGCGCCAAGATTGCCGAGGGCACGGCCGAGGAGGTGCAGAATGATCCCCGGGTCATCGAGGCCTATCTCGGTACGGACGAAGAGGAGCTGGTCTGATGGCGACGGATACCCCGGTTCTTGTTCTTGAGGATGTCCAGACCTGGTATGGCCGCATTCAGGCCCTGCGCTCCATCTCGCTCACGGTCGAGGCCGGCCGGATCGTGACCCTGCTCGGTGCCAACGGGGCCGGCAAGTCCACCACCCTGCGCACCATCTCCGGTCTGAACAGGGCCAGAAGCGGGACCATCAGATTCATGGGCGAGAAGATTACAAACCGGCCGCCCCATGAGATCGTCGAGATGGGCCTGATCCACGTACCCGAGGGCAGGCGTATCTTCAAGGGCATGTCCATCCGGGAAAACCTGGAGCTGGGTTCCTTTACCCTGAAGGATGAGACCGAGCGCAGACGCCGCATGGAGCATGTCTTTGAGATCTTTCCGGTCCTGCATGAGCGGCGCCATCTTGACGCGGCCCTGCTCTCGGGCGGTGAACAGCAGATGCTGGCCATGGGCCGGGCGCTCATGACCCGTCCCAGACTGCTCCTGCTGGATGAGCCGTCCATGGGCCTGGCCCCCTTCCTGGTCCGGGAGATCATGCGCATCATCCGGCGCCTCAACCGCGAGGGCGTCACCATCCTGCTGGTGGAGCAGAATGCCCGCGTGGCCCTCCAGCTTGCCGAGTACGGCTATGTTCTTGAAACCGGCTCCATTGTCATCGAGGGTAACGCCGAAACCCTGCGCAGCGACGAATCCATCGTCAAGGCCTATCTCGGCGAGTAGTCTCTTCCCCTGTCTTTTTCTTCCCTGTTGTCGAGTTTGTTTACAAATTTTTTATTTTGTGTACAATATGTTTACGGTTTTTTTGTTTCCAGCCCGCATTTCTCACAAAGATCATCGCGAAAGGCCGGAAAGTACCGGGAATGCGGGCTCGTAGCCGCCTGCTGAGTGTGTTTCAGATTGCAAATGGGGAAGACAATGGATACAGATGTGGCTCTGGACGGACAGGTTTCCCTGTCAGCCAATGAATTTTCCCTGTTCTACGATGTCGCCACCTCGCTCCATACCATCCGCGACATGGATGAGATGCTGGCGGCCATTTTCCGCAAGGTAACAACCATCTTAGAGATTGAAGGGCTTTCCATAGCCCTCCATGATCCGCTTAGAAAGGCGTTTCACTTCATTCAGACCGTGGAGGGGCTCAAAAACGAAAAAAAGCGGAAGCGGCCGATCTCATTTGCTGACCACCAGGGTATTGCCGGCTGGGTCATGGAGATAAATCAGAGTGCAATCATAAACGATGTCTCCCGGGATGAACGTTTTTTCGGCGACGTTGATGTCCGGGAAAACTTTTCCACCCGTTCCATGATCTGCGTGCCCCTGCGGACCAGGAGGGGTTTTCTTGGCGTGCTGTATGCCCTGAACAAGAAGACGGGTTCCTTTACCGAGCGGGAAAAGAAGATCCTTGAGATCTTTTCCGGCACCATTGCCGTCTCCATTGAAAATGCCCGCCTCTATGGTGAACTAAAGGAGCATCTCCATAGCCTGGAACAGGAGAAGCGACGTCTTGAAATCCAGGTTCGCAATGGTTCGACTTTTGATGAGATTATAGGTGATGCCCGGCCCATGCGGCAGATGTTCGATCTCCTTGACAAGGTAATCGATACTCCGACCACGGTCCTGATTCAGGGTGAGACCGGCACCGGCAAGGAACTGATTGCGCGCGTAATCCACTACAACGGCCCCCTGAAGGAGATGCCATTTGTCGCCGAAAACTGCGGCGCCCTGCCCGATAGTCTGCTTGAGAGCGAGTTGTTCGGGCACGTCAGGGGTGCTTTCACGGGCGCGGTTGCCAATAAAAAGGGTCTTTTTGAGATTGCGGACGGCGGTACCATCTTTCTGGATGAAATCGGCGAGATGTCGCCGGCCATGCAGGTAAAGCTGCTCCGCGTCCTCCAGGAGGGGCAGTTCCGGCCGGTGGGCAGCCACAGGATGCAGCGGGTCGAGGTCAGGATTATCGCCTCCACCAACCGCGATCTGGCCGAGGAAGTCACAAAGGGCAATTTCCGGGAAGATCTCTTCTATCGGATCAATGTCTTTCAGATCACGCCGCCGCCGCTTCGAGAGCGCAAGGATGACACCCTGAAACTGGCGATCCATTTTCTGGAAAGGTTTGCCGCCCGGATGAAACGGCCGGTGCCCCGTCTTTCCCCTTATGCCCTGGACCTGCTCCATCGCTTTGACTGGCCGGGGAATGTGCGTGAGCTGGAAAATGAGATGGAGCGGGCCCTGACCATGGCCGGCCGGGAACAGATTATCACCGAAGAGTGTCTTTCCGACAAGATCAGACGACTGGGCGATGAGCTGGAGCGGGAGATTTTTGATAAACCATCGGGCCGGTTGAAGGATGTAGTCCGGCGTGTCGAGGAGCGGATGATCAGCCAGGCCCTGGCGGAGGCCGGTGGCAACCGTTCCCGGGCCGCCCGGGTGCTGGGCTTGTCGCGCCAGGGACTGCTCAATAAGATCACCGCCTATTCCATAACCGGGTGACCCCTTTTTCCATGGCCGGCATTGTGCGCGATTTGCAACGTCCCCTGGCCGCTGCCCTGCTTGTCGCGCTGATCGGCCTTGTCTTTTCCCTTTCTCCGCCGGGCCGCATGCTCGAGGAGTCCTGGGGGCTGGCTGCCCTCTTTGCCCTGCGCGGTTCGCGGCCGCCGCCGGCAAAGGTTGTCATCGCCAACATTGATCCCGTCTCCGCCAAAGAGTTGGGGCTGCCGGCAAAACTCTCTTCCTGGCCCCGTTCCATACATGCCGGACTGGTCGATGCCCTGGGAAAACAGGGGGCCGGTGCGGTGGCCTTTGATGTCTATTTCGCCGAGCAAAGAGATCCCGCCGCCGACCGGCTCTTTGCCGACAGTCTCCGCCGGGCCGGCAACGTGGTCCTTTTTGAAAAGCTCGATCACGCTGCCGCGCCTTCCTCGCCGGAGACGGGTCCGGCCATGGATATGCTCCTCCCGCCCCAGGCCATGTTTGCCCGGGCCGCTGCCATGCTGGCCCCCTTTCCCCTGCCCAAGCGGCCAATCCGGGTCAACCAGGTCTGGCTGTTCAAGACCTCGGCCGGCGGCTATCCAACCCTGCCGGCGGCAGCGCTCGAGCTTTATGCGGGCACGGGTGTGGATGATCTGCTGCCCATGGTATTGGGCGAGCTTGCCAGTGAATCCGTACCCGGCCAGTCTAAAGGGATCCTGTCGGAAAAAAGGCAGCGGCAGTATCAATGGCTGCGGGGCGTTTTTCTGCAGTTCCCCGACCTGGCCGGCCGCCTCCGTGCCCGGCTCCTTGCCGGCCAATGCGCTCTGTCCGCCGATCAATGCGGCCGCCTCCGCGCCCTGGTGAACCTGCTGGCCGGGTCGGACTCCATGTATATCAACTTGTATGGTCCGCCGGCGACAATACCCACCTGGTCCTATGCGGATTTTCTGTCGGGGAGGGTGCCGGAAGATGTTGTCAGGGGGGCGGCCGTCTTTGTCGGTACGGCCCGTCAGAACTGGGTCGAGCAGAAGGATGGTTTTTATACGGTTTTTTCGCGGCCCGATGGCCTGGACCTGAGCGGGGTGGAGATCGCGGCCACCGCCTTTGCCAATCTGATGGATGGAAGCGCGGTTCGCCCCCTGCCGCCGGCCTTGGTGGCGGTCCTGTTTGTTTTGACAGGTATCCTCTATACCTGGATCTGCCGCTCCAGCACACCGGTCATGGCCGGGTTGTGGCTTCTGCTCTGCATGGGCGCCATGTTCGGCGCCGCGTATATCACTTTTACCCAGAGCAACATCTGGCCGCCTCTCCTTGGCCCGCTTGTCGTGCAGCCATCGCTTGTCTTTTTGGGCGCTCTCTACTGGCAGTATCACCGCGCCGGGAGGGAACGGGAGAATATCCGCCGGGCAATGCGCTATTACCTGCCCGATCGGGTTGTCAAGGCGCTCAGTAAGGATCTCTCCTTTATCAGCGAGGTGGATCGGATGGTCTACAGCGTCTGCCTGATGACCGATGCGCAGAACTATACCACCCTGTCCGAACAAATGGACCCGCGCCGGCTCAGCACGCTGATGAAGGAGTATTATCAGCATCTCTTTGCCCCGGTCCATGACCAGGATGGTGTTATTTCCGATGTGGTCGGCGATTCCATGCTTGCCCTCTGGCCGGCGACACGTCCCACGCCTGACTATCGCCTCAAGGCCTGTCTGGCCGGGCTGGCGATCATCCGGACTGTTGAGACCTTTAACGCCAGCCATGGGGAGCATCATCTGCCCACCCGGATCGGTCTCCATTTCGGTTCCCTGCTCATGGGCAATATCGGCGCTGCCAGCCACTTTGAATATGCCCCCATAGGGGATACGGTCAATACCACCTCCCGGATAGAAGGGCTTAACAAGCATCTCCGGACCAGGATACTGGCAACCGAGGCCGTGGTGGCCGGGCTTGATCAGATTATGACCAGGAATGTGGGATGCTTTCTCCTGCCCGGCAAGTCGCAGCCGCTGACAATTTTTGAGATAGCCGGCTCCATGGACGACCCGCCGGCCGGACAGTATCGGGAACTTAACACCCTTTTCACAAAGGCCCTGCACTGTTTCGGCCGCAGGCAATGGCAGGAGGCCCTTACGCTTTTTCAGCGCTGCCTCGGGCTTGATCCAGACGACGGGCCCAGCCGTTTTTATCAGGATCTCTGCCAGCGATACCAGGACGCTCCTCCCGCCCCTCCCTGGCGGGGAGTGGTCCGGATTAAACGGAAATAGCCGCTATTTTTCTTCCACTTCCCACAGGCTGTCTGGAACAGGATGTGCTTATATTGTCAACAAGGTTGACGGTTTTTTCCTGTCTCCGTGGTTCTTCAATGGTCCTGGGATGCCCGCCATCCCTGTTCCGAACAACGATCCGGTGGATGTTCGGCCAGCCTTGAAGAGGCGGGCCGAACAAGCCAACCTATGTGCCTGCGCGGGTCAAGGCGGAGTGCATGGAGGGGTGGATCGGTCATATATTGTTGAAATAAATAGGATTTTAAGAGTCAATGACAGCCTGGTCATGGGGAGATATTCCTGTTCTGGAAAAAGAGGATGTAGAGATTGTTCAACCGGAAGCCCGGGATTCCTGGAATATGAGTTGGCGATGAGCCGGGCAGGCATTTAGGATTGGTATGGTTCTTGTATGTAAAAGTTTACCGTTTCTTTCCCTTGCTGCGCGCTGATCGATCCGAAAATGGCGATCAGGACCAAATATATTGCAGTGGAGTCGATTATGGCCTACCCGGCAGATGTGACATGTACATGCGGGTTAATGACATTTTTTGTCAGCTTGGTCTGTGTTCGCCTTGTCTTGCCGCTGGATATTTTTCAGCATGTATCCCGGGTTACCAGGAAAACCTGCCCGAATCCACACAGACGAAAGGCCACCCGTCTGGCCCTGGCCGGGATTACGGCCCATGTGTCGGATGGGAACGGGTACTGGCGGGGGACTCTTGTTGATGCCTCGGCAAGGGGTTTTTGTCTGGACCTTAAGGATGCGGAGGGTTTTTTCGCCAGTCAGGGCATGTTTGGTCTTCTTCTTGAGAAAGAGGGCGTCTGCCTGCCTGTCCGGGTCGAGTTGAAGTGGAAACGGGAGTCGCCTGGCCGGATGTCCCTTGGCCTGGCGGTTGAGGATCATCACTGGAGCTGGGAGAAGTTTCAGGATATACTATGCCGGATTGCACCGGCTTCAACCCGGGAGGCCTGAATGGACCAGCCAGCCAGTGACAGCATGGCGCCGGTTGAGGATGCGGATGTCTTCTGCCCCTACTGTGGCAGTGAATGCGAAGCCGAATGGGTGGATATCGGCATTGACATTGTCCAGGCAGGCCCATTTTGCTGCCCTTGCTGCGAGGCCTCGGAAATTGGCGGTTTTGCTGAAGATGAGACCTATTCAGAGCAGGAGCTGCAGACCGGCTGGTATGAACCTGCCAGGGAAAAAGAGGTTTCTCCACACATGGTCTGTCTCCATGACCAAGACGTGCTGCACAGCGAGATTGCGTCACGGGCCGGCGGCAAGTGCCGCAAAAGCTGGCTGGATATGCTCAGGCCGCAATGGCTGGCCGAATATATCAGCATCTGAGAGGCCTGCCCTGACCCTCCGGGAACACGGGGAGTGGTCCCGGAGGGGGTGGCTTCTTCTTACGGGATGTAATACCAGTGCCCTCCTATACATACCCAGCCCGGGTTGGAACGAAGGTAGGTGATGGTGACTGATTTCGCCTCCCTGATCTCCCGGCCGATCAGCGTCTTGCCGAGTTCGTCCGGGCCAAGTTCCTGCAGTTTCTTTCCCTTTTCATCTGTTACCTGAAACTCGCCATCCTTGCTCATGGTGATGGTGAATACGGCGTCGTCTGTCTGTTCGTGCTGCATGAATCCCTCCCTTTTTTTGGTACGGATGTGTCGACCCTGTCCAGACCCGTCAGAAGGACAGGGTAAAGCTGCCCATAATCTGCCGTTCGGGCTGCATGTGTGGATCGGCCAGATCGGTGTCAAGATAGTTGAAATCGGTGTCAAAGAGATTTGTTACCTCCAGCCTGAGCAGGCCCATTCGCCTTGGCAGCCGATAGGTGAGCGCGGCGTCAACACTCCAGAAGGAGTCGCTTTTTTCCTGGTAGCCAGACGTAAAGGAGAAGAAATCACCCTGCTGGTCGATATAGGCGGCGGCGATTTCAGCAGTCAGGCCCGATGGATGAAAATAGCGGATGCCGGGGACGATCCGGTGGGTGGTCAGTTTGCGGACTCCCTGCGGGCCGTCCCACTGCTCATGGCGGAGGTGTTCGTAAAAGTAGTCGGCGGTGAGTGCCAGGCTGTCGGCAACAGGCCAGTACAGGTACCACCTTCCCATCTGTTCCCGCCAGTCGTCTTCCTCGGTGCTGACGCTGCCCGTTTCCGGGCGAAAGGCCATGAAGGGCACATCCATGTCCCGGTATGTGTATTCAACGCCGGTATAGGCATGGCCGGGTAGCTTCTGGTCAAGGCCGATACCGTATTGCCAGGTATCTGTGGCCTCAAAATCGTCATAGAACTGGTTAAAGCCCGCGACCTGGGTCGGTTCCACGGTCTGGGCATAGATCATCCGCCGTTGCAGGGTTCTGAAAACCGCGGCCCGTACGGTCGTTGCCTCGGCGGGCTGCCAGGTCAGGCCGAATTTCGGATTGAACTGTTCTTTGTTGTCGACCATGCTGTCCTGGAAATCAGCGCTGCAGCCGATGGTGACAAGAACCCGCATGGGCAGGCTCAGGTTGGAGTAGGCATAGAGGTTGGTATGCTCAGTCTTGCTGGACTGCTCCGAGAGCATCATGCCCAGGTCGGCCATGTTAATGGTGTCTGTCTCGTCGGCATGCACGTAACCGGCGCCGGTGATCAGATCAAAATTTTCCTTCTTGAACAGGTACTGCACCTCGCCCATGTAACTGTCCGACTCGCCTTCAATGGCCAGGTTCATACCGTCCGAGGTGGACAGCCCGTCCGCATCGTTGTCGTCATTACTGTAGATAAATGTCCCGATCAGCGTTGCGGCGGTACTGAAATGATGGCTGCCGCCAATACGGATGCTTCTGGTTGTGTCCTCCTGGGATATGGTCGGGTCATAGCTGTCGCGCTCGAAGCGCTGCACCAGGTCGCCATAGGATTTTTTCCGGTAACGCAGCTCGGTCAAGAGACTTGTGGCCGGGGAAAGTCTGGTCTGGACATAGGCGTTGTAGATATTGATATCCTCGTCGTTGTTCGGGCGGATGCCATCGGTTTCGTAGTGGAACTGGCCAAGGCTGTAGGAGGTTTTGTTCCAGATGGCCGAATGGGTCAGCTCGTCGCCAAAGGTGGAATCGTTGCCGGCGGCCGCGCTGGCGAGGAGGCGGAAACCGTTTCGTTCAAAGAGGGGATTGAACTCGTTGAACGAGGGGGTGGTCAGGCCGATTCCTGATGAGGCAAAGCGGTTGCTTTCGGCCAGCAGCGGCTGCACCGGGGTCATGTTGAGGGGTTGAAGCAGTTGCGACTGAAGCAGTTCGCTGACCCGGGCAATCTCATGGCGGGGCTGGTTGATATAGGAGTCGGCGAGAAAGCGGTGCGCGGAATAGTTGCTCGGATCCAGGTTGACCGATTTCCAGCCTTCGGCCAGGGCGGCCCGGGAAAAACCGAGGTCAGTGAAGATCCGGCCCAGGCTTGTCGAGCGGGCGGCCAGGTCCTCATCAAGGAGCAGCCTGGAGCGATAGACGGCCCGGTTGTCGTTGCGCCTGATCGATTCTTCGATGTCCGTAAGGGCCTCCACGGGCCGGTTATGCGCCTGCTTGTTGAGGGCATCATACAGCCAGGGTGTAGGATCCATCGGATCGAGTTTTTTGGCTATCCGGTACTGTTCGGCGGCGCGATCATCGCGCTTTTCCTCGTAAAAGGCCTTGCCGAGATAACTGCGTAAAAGTGAACTGGCCGGATTCAGGGCAGCGGCGACCTCAAGATCCGCCCGTCCCTCTGCAAGCCGGCCCTGGTGGATCAGGGCCAGGCCGAGGCCAAGGCGGGCCAGGGGCATGGCCGGGTCAAGGCCGATGGCCTTTGTGAAGGCCGTCACGGCGAGGTCCGGTTCAATACGGGCCAGGTGGACAAAGCCGAGCACGGCATGGGCGCGGCTGGTCCGCGGTGCAAGCTGGATGGCCTTTTCCGCGGCCTGCAGGGCCTGTTCGTGCTGGCCCACCGACAGGTACAGTTCGGCAAGCCGGGCCATGAGCAGACCATTGTCCGGATGAAGAGCGGTTGCTTTCTTCAGGGTGGCCAGGGCCTGTCTGATTTCAAAACGGGCCTGGAGGGCATAGGACAGGGCAAGCAGGGCCGCACTGTTTTCCGGCGATTTGAAGACGG
>Ga0256913_10001476_pt1 | contig 12099 bp, 10 predicted proteins | sample Axial_MatmetaG_FD_185970 | JGI IMG/M metagenome (GOLD analysis project Ga0256913, IMG submission 185970) | Deep-sea worm associated microbial mat communities from Axial Seamount, Juan de Fuca Ridge, Pacific Ocean - Axial_Mat | ecosystem: Environmental > Aquatic > Marine > Oceanic > Microbial...
ATTATTTGTCGATTAATTACGTCTGCAATCATATAAGCGAAGGTGCCAAGAGGGTTAAACGATCACCACCTCTGAAACTATTTACAAATCAAGACTTATTTTCTTGTGAATATGGTTAAATTCTTCGTTTATCCATTGTATTTCTACTTTCTTATTGTATCTTCGAAAACTATCGGATAGTTGTGAATTGTTATTAAATATTCTTTCTTTGACTCGTTACTCATAAGATTTTTCCATGTTTTTTTGGGTTACTTTTTCTTTTGACGTAACGTACCCTTTCCCTTTCGGTTACTTTATTTTTGACTTAATTCGATAATTAATCAAATATTAAATTATTTAATTACTAAAATATTTAAAAAAAGGAATGAGTAGGTGAGTTTTATTGACCATTTAATTCAATATACTACCATTAATAACTTAAAAATTGATTTTATTAATATTTTTATTGATTTTTTTCAAGAAAAATGTTATGACTATTGAGGAAATCTGAACCTATGCAAAAAATTAAAACTGTCATAGTTGATGACGTTCAACTTATCCGTGCAGAATTAAAATCAATGTTAAGAAAATACCCAATATTTGATGTTGTAGGAGAAGCATCAAATGGAAAGATAGGGAAAAAGATCATTAAGGCATTAAAACCTGATGTCGTTTTTGTAGACATTCAAATGCCCATATGTTCCGGATTCGATATGTTGAATGAATTAGATAAAAATTTTAAAATTATTTTTGTTTCGTCCTTTGACAAATATATGCCAGAAGCTCAAAAATACAATGCCGTAGATTTTTTAATGAAACCAATAAGTAAACATAAACTTGATGTAGCATTAAAAAAAGTCATAATCAATTTATCAGTAGCAAGTCAGTATTCTCATTGAATCTAAAACTTGCAAAATAGACAATTCAGCTCTTAAAAAATTTAATATTAAAAAGAGAAATAATATGAACTTAAAATATCGTACAGTCGTTATTTTGTTATTATTTTGTGCTTTAATAACATTATCATTTTTCGGTTGTCAGGCAAAATCCAATAATAAGAAACCTAATATTATTTATATTTTATCGGATGACCTCGGTTACGGGGATTTAGGTTGTTACGGACAAGAAAAAATAAAAACACCTAATATTGATAAAATGGCAACAGAGGGAATGCTGTTTACTAATCATTATGCTGGATCAACTGTTTGTGCACCTTCCAGATGTGTTTTGATGACAGGATTACATACTGGGCATTCATATATTCGTGGAAATCGCGAAATTCAACCGATGGGACAAGAACCAATACCTGCCGGAACAAAAACAGTAGCGAAATATCTTAAAAAAGCCGGGTACAAAACAGGCTTAATTGGCAAGTGGGGGCTAGGTGGGCCTGGAAGCGCAGGAATACCAAATCGACAAGGGTTTGATTATTTTTTCGGATACTTATGCCAGAGGCAGGCACATAATTATTATCCCGAATTTCTATTTAGAAATCAGGATACTGTTTGGCTTAAAGGTAACAAATTAGAGCAACCGAGACCTGACGGCGAGGGCATTTCTGTTGGTAGAGTTCAATATTCCCACGACCTTTTTGTAAAAGATGCCTTGAAATTTATCGAAAACAATAAAAACAAGCCGTTCTACCTATATCTAGCATTGACTATTCCACACGCAAATAATCGCGGCGGAGATAACGGAATGGATATAGGTATGGAGATTCCGAATCTTGGTCAATATTATGGTAAAAACTGGCCATACGCCGAAAAGGGTAAAGCGGCGATGATAACTCGTATGGATAAAGATGTTGGTCGTTTATTAAAAAAATTAGAAGAACTTGGTATCACGGAAAATACACTTGTTATTTTTACCAGCGATAACGGACCTCATGCCGAAGGGGGAGTTGATCCGAGTTTTTTTAATAGTTCAGGCGGACTAAGAGGAATAAAACGCGACCTTTACGAGGGAGGAATTCGTGTCCCGATGATTGCATGGCAGCCGGGAACGATTAAACCGAATACAACATCATCACATGTATCTGCATTTTGGGATTTTTTACCAACGGCATGTGAAATAGCGGGATTAAAAATTCCAGAGGATACCGATGGGATATCATATTTGCCTACATTACTAGGGAAACCACAGCGTAAACACAAATATCTCTATTGGGAATATTACGGTCGTGAATTTAAGCGAGCGGTTCGAATCGGCGATTACAAATATGTTCAAGTAGGTGCAAAATCACCAATAGAAATGTACGATTTATCTAATGATATCGGAGAGACAAAAGACATATCAGCCAAACATCCCGAAAAAATTGAAGAAGTAAAGAAACTTATGAAAGTTGTTCATACCGAATCTAAGTTTTGGAAAATTCATGGTATAGAAAACTAATGTCGCCTTATAAGTATATAAAGCAATTAGTTCTTGCAAGTACATTCATACTTTTCTTGTTTTTAAGTGAAAATATTCTTGGATCAGGGAAGAGGCAATATAATGGCGAATACAAGGGGAAATATTTTAACCACATTGCATTCCCGATTGGAGGGATAGGCGCAGGTATGATTTGTCTCGAAGGTACCGGTGTGATCTCACACGTATCTGTACGTAATGCTCCCGACTTATTTTACGAACCATTAATTTATACCACATTATTTGTTAAAGGAGAGAATGACAGTATTGCAAAAGTAATTGAAGGTCCGGTTCCAAAACGCAAATACTTTGGTTCTCATATGAGTGGTGAAGTTCTGGGATGGACAAGTTATGGTTTACCTAGGTTTAAAAGTGCTACTTTTCTTGTACGCTTTCCCTTTGGTGAGATAGCACTCGAAGATTCTTCAGTTCCAATTGATGTCTCCATTACTGGTTGGAGCCCCTTTATCCCTGGGGATGTTGATAATTCCAGCCAGCCTGTCGGTGCACTTGAATACCGGTTTTCAAACCCTACCGAGCAAGAACTGGAAGCTGTGTTTCATTTTACTCGCAGAATTTTGTGAATATATTGAAATCCGGACAGGTTTACGGAGAAGGCGGACCTGTGAAAGAATTTCCGAATGGTTTTTTACTGTGGTATAACGGTGATGTTGACCACCCCTGGTTTGAAGGAGGATTAAATGTATTTACTGAATTTTTAACACAATTATTATTAGATAAATAAAAAGTTAAACAAAAAATAGTGAGACCAAGATGAGATGGATGTTTCTTCTTTTAATTTCAATGTTAATAATTTCATGTAATACGAAGCCGGAAATTACCAAATCTGATAGTTGGCAGGCGCTTAAAAATGAAACAAGACTGTTAGGGAAAAAAGAGTGGCGACCCATGTTAGAATATGTTACTAATCTTCACGAAAAAAGTACACATCCGGCTACTTATCCGTTTGATTACGAGTGGGAAGAAATTGGACCTGGATATGTTTACGGTCCAGCCTTTGGGCACTGGGACATAGTCCATCAAATACTTGATGTGCTTCCTTCTTACTCGACGCATGCTCTACACCAATTATATAATGATGTAAAGAATCAAGAACCGAACGGTCTTATCCCAGGGTCGATTTGGATGGTTGGTAGAGAAGATGTTCCTAATATGGCTGTAAAAAGGGACAAGGTTGATTGGAATAAAAATGATGCGGGGCATCCGCCGTTATGGGTGGTTGCGGTTCATGATTATATAGAATTAACAGGTAACAAAGAGGTTTTGAAAACGTTTTATACTCCACTCGTTCGACAAATTACCTGGTTTGAGAATGCTAGAAAAGCCGAAGGGGAAGGGTTTTATTATAATGATATTTTAATTAAAAAATGGGAAAGCGGCATTGATCAGGGAATCCGTTTTGATGAAGTCGGCTTGGGAGCATGGGCGTGTATAGACGCCACCTCGCACGTCTATCTGCTTTATAAAACGGCAAATCTTTGGGCAAAAGAATTAGGTATGACAAATGATTATTTCGAAAAGAGGGAAAATGAATTAAAGCGGTTTATTCAAAAAGATTTGTACTCTGACAAAGATGGTATGTTTTATGACATCTGGGCAATAAAGGACGAAAAATTAAGACAGACGGCTTTTGAAAACATGTGGCCGATTGTTGTTGGAGCTGCAACACAAGCGCAGGCCAATCGCTTCATTGATGAATATCTATTGAATCCAGACGTCTTTTTTACGAAGCACCCTATTGCTTCAGTGGGTGTTAAAGATCCCAAATTTGAATTAAGAATGTGGCGCGGACCGGCGTGGAATAGTATGACCTATTGGGCAGCGCGCGGTTGTTTAAATTACGGGCGTAAAGACGCTGCTGCAAAATTATTAGAAAAAGCGTTAGATGCAACCGCAAAAGTATTTAACGAAACCGGTACTATTTGGGAATTCTATAACTCGTTAGGTGGGAGTCCGGAAGAATTACAGCGTAAACCGAACACTAAATACAACGTACCTTGCAAAGATTATTTAGGTCATAACCCGCTAATAGCGATGGCACGAATGTATGAGTTAGCAAAGGACTAATAATCGATATGAAATTTATTTTTTACTGTAGGATATTCAAATAAAATTAAATCAAAGAAATTAAAATGAGTACACAATTTAGAAGTATCATCTTCAACAAACAGTTGAGATTAATATTATTTAGCATTACTATTTTGCCGTTATGTGTCATGGCGCAATCATACAAACCGCCTATTGGAATACCCGCTCCTGAATTTGGAATTAATGAAACAGTTGAAAATATTTATGGCACAAGCTCTTTTGATACTCACTATATTGATAATACTGATTCCAATGCAACAGACTATGGCAACCCATACGGCAGTCCTCAAAAACCACGAAGAACTATACCCAAATCTATATCAGCAGGAAGTGTGGTTGAAATTCACGGCGGACCTTATAATAATATCGGAGGCATCTATACAATGAATGGTACCGTCGATAAACCTGTTTTTTTCAGAGGGATTTCAGATACGCTGCGCCCTATTATAAGTCATTCAAAGATGAGTTTTTCATGTGATTATTTCATTGTAGAAAATTTAGACTTTTATAATAAATCGCCGATTCGCTTTAGCAATAATTCAAGTTATGGTTCGTTAAGAAATTGTGAGGTTCACAATCCGATAGGCGCTACCGGCGCTTCGAATCCCACCGTTTCAGTTACCGGTAAAAATATGGTTGTGTATAATTGTGAAATTCATGATAATATAAAGGAAAAGGATCGTGACTGTCATGGTATTCAAGCCAGCAACTATGGTGTAAAAATATGGATTATAGATAATAACATTTATAATAACGGAGGCGATGGCATTCATGCTTGTTATCAATGCGATCCCGGTCCGAGGTACTTTTATATAGGTCGAAATAATATCCATCACGATACGGAAAATGCTGTTGACTTAAAATTTGCAAGCAATGTAATAATTTCCCAAAACAGACTGCATGATTATACACATACTTCCAACACTGGAATTGTAAGTCCTATTGTAGTTGGAAGCGATGGTGCATCTACTCGTGTCTGGATAATTTTTAATGAAATATATGATGCCACAAAAGGTATTCGAATTGAGGAAATTGATAATCTCTGGATTATAGGAAATGTAATCTATGATATAATAGAGACTGGTATAATACCGGAGAAAAAGGGAACAGAGACTTATGTTATCGGCAATACGTTATATAATACGCAAAAGGGAATCTCTGACCCTTGGAGAGAAATTTTCACTTATCATATTTTCAATAACATATTTAGTAAGGTTATTAAGAAAAGTATTCAACTTGGCGGAACAATAGCCGAAAGATCGGAGATAGGAAATAATCTTTTTTGGGAAGCAAGCAGTCATGGAGATAATCCTGTAAACGAAGATCCAATGTTTACGGATATTTTAATTAAAGATTTTAGTTTGCAGGCGTCAAGCTTGGCTATTGATGCAGGCGTAGCTAAAGGAAGTGTATTTCATGACTTTTATTTCATGTATGGTATTGATATAAGAAGGATTTCATTGGAGAAATACGTCCGCAAGGGAATGAATGGGATATCGGTGCTTTTGAATACCATACGGGTACTTTCCCGACAGAATATAAACTTACGACAAGTGTTAATAGTTCTGAAGGCAGTATAAAATCCAGCGGAGGTTTATATACAAAGGGTTCTATTGTAAAAGTTACAGCAATTCCTCAAGAGGAGTATAGCTTTGGTAATTGGAGTGGAGATTTAAGTGAAACTGAAAATCCGGAACATTTAACGATGAGTATAGATAAATTCATTTCAGCATCTTTCGAAGAAATTTTTCAATATTCTATTACGACGAACATTATAGGCTCGGGTGAGGTCACATTAAATCCACCAGGTAGAATATATTATGGGGGAACTTCTATAGCAATGAAGGCGACACCAGAAAAAGGTTTTCAGTTTGACGGTTGGACAGGAGATATAACAAATGATCAAAGTCCCATTGAAATAACTGTTAATAATAATATGAATGTAACAGCAAATTTTAGCGCTCAACCAAGGGAATTTGTTGAGTATAAAATAGCAAATGTGACTGCAAGTACATTTGAAAGTCCTAATGTTCCTTTAGATAATAATTTAAATACACGCTGGTCAGCCGAGGGTGACCAATGGATTAGTTACGAGTTGGAAGAAACTGATACAGTCTCTTATGTATCCTTAGCTATTCATCTTGGGTACCAAGTGAGGCTTTCTTTTGAAATTGAGATATCAATGGATAATAATAATTGGACTGAGATATTTAAGGGACTATCTAGTGGAACAACTTTACAACAAGAAGTATATGATTTTAAAGATATACCTGCCCGGTATGTACGGATTTATGGACATGGGAATAATTCTAACAGATGGAATAGTATTACTGAAGTAGATATTTATGGTTTAAGTAATAAAATTACAAACTTGAAAGATACTAACCAAAATTTACCTAATGACTATTCACTCGCTTTTTATCCGAATCCTTTTAATCCAAGTACAAATATTGAGTACTCACTCCCAAAATCGGGTTTAAATGAACTAGGCGTTTTTGACTTGGAAGGTCGAAAAGTAACAAAACTTTTCAAGGGTTATCGTGAAGCCGGAATATACACGTTAAAATGGTTCGCTGAGGATGCAAATGGACAGCAGCTTGCTGGTGGAGTTTATCTACTTCGTCTAAAGGGAGAAGGTTTCAGTAAGACTGGAAAAGTGATGTTCATGAAGTAGTTTTATTTAATGTGTGAATTTATCAATTTAAATTTATAGGAGTGTATACCTTAAATGAACAAGACTCAACAATATATAAGGCATCTTATTGTATTACTTATCTTTTTAGTTATATCGGAAATGAGTATAAGTGCAGATAATTTGTCTGAAAAGACAATACACGGATATTCTGCAATTGTATACATTGAAAATGATAAAGTTATTACTGAAGACAGATATGGTAAAACAATTATTGCAGGAACTGCTGGTATAGATGACGCTAAAGTAATTCAGTCCGCAATTGATTTAGCAGTTCCCACTGGTCACATAATAATTACAAGGGGAAAATACTATTTAAATAAATCGTTATTAATTTACAGTAACATAAAAATTACCGGTGAAGGGAGAGGTACAATAATCGTTCCCCCCATTGAAGATTATGCTTTCAAAATTGAGAAAGGGAAAAAAGAAATATTTCCCCGTCCGTACCACGAACCACGTAATCCGTTATATGCGGTGATTATTCGTGACTTAACTATTAACGGAGAATTGGAAAATTTACCGAAAAGTGGAAAAGGACTATTTCTTAAGAATTTTTGGAATTCCGTATTTGAAAACCTTTGGATAGAAAATACTGGTAATGCAATGAGTCTTATTGGAATTAGAGAAAGTGATTTTACAAGCATTTATCTTATTAACAATGGCGATGAAGAAAAAAAAGAATCCGGTATATTTATTGAAGAGGGAAACAATCTACATTTTCGCGGTATTCATGTTGTTTATCAAAATTATATCGGGCTGGAAATGTTGAAAGGTAAACTGGTATTTATTACACAATCGTTTTTTCATGGCTGGTTAAAACCTCATGTCCCAGCAAAATATCCTGAAATTCAAATAGTTGATTCGAACAGTGACAAGCATAACGAAGGAAGATTAAAGTCAGATATAGTTATTGAAAACAGCAGGATTACGGTTGGCGGAGAAGGAAGCAGTGTAGTGAATATTATCAACAGCCCGGTAACGATTAGGCAATGTATCGCTACTACCGGCGTTGGAACAACAGTGATAAGCGCTACAAAAAATGCACGAGTGAATATTTCAGATAATTCCTTCTACAGTCTTTTACTTTTGCCATCAGGTAAATATGTCCTCTATGCTGAGGACTCTGAGGTTATCTTTAAAAATAATGTAGTAAGCAGGCAAAACCTACAGGTTTATTTGAAATCTGTGCGAAACAGTATTATTGCAGATAATCGATTTGATGCTCTCTCAGAAGAACCAAATATATATATTGGAGATAAGGACAATCGGGGTTCACGCAGTATTCAAGTTAAAGGTAATATTTTTAACAAAGCAGACTTGAAAGATGCTATAAAAATAGATCCTAATTCAGTAAAGGATATTTTAATTTATAATAATCAAAAATGGAGCAAATAGTAATTGTAACAAATCAGAGAAAACTATATTTCGCAGTATTTGATCCGAAACGCGCTGATCAGCAAAATTAAATAATAAATAAAGTTAGTTCAGTGCCGGATTAAATTATTACTGTCAAAGTATATAAATGAAAAAACTTTCAATTCTCCAATATTGTAATAACCGCTTATTACAATATTAGACCATTAAGTCCTTGTAACTTGATTTGTACTTAAAATACCTTTTTATTTGTATTATATAAAGAAAAATAAGAATTAATAGTAAACTAATTAAAGGTTAGTAATAAGGTTACATAATATAGATGCTGATAATGTAATCTTATTTTTGTCATATTTAAATTAAAGAAGTATTCAGATGAATAATTAACATAATTGTATTGTAGTCTCGTTTTTCATTTGGCCATAAACATAAAAATATATGGTTTAATTGGTTATAAAATATTGTACTGTGTAGTATATAGTACCTCCAATGATGGCCCATTCTGGATATTAAAATTAATAGGGCCATCTTCTTTTTATTATGGCTTATATTCAAAATATATATCCAGGAGCAGTCCTTGAGTTTAAGTAATTTCATAAAGAGTTAAGCGGTGAATAGAATATTAAATTGTTTTTACAGGGACTACAGATGAAACATTTGATCATTTATATTATTTTATTTTTTATAGTTGATATTTATGCTCAAGCAAATTGGAAAGTGGTTGGACAAGGTGGTGGTGGAGTTATTGTGGATGTCGTGGTCCATCCAAGTGATCCTGACATTGTCTGGATAGAAACAGATCTTACTGGAATATTTAAATCAAGGGATGGTGGTAAAACATTTAAAAGAATTTCCGGAGCGATCGAAAAGGAAGAAGAATTTTTCGAGTGGACGAGGGGAACTGACCACGAACTTGTTTATGACCCCACGGAACCAAACATAATGTACTGGGCTTTAGATGCAGGTATTTATAAAGAACCGGGATTATACAAATCTATTGATGGTGGTGATAGCTGGTTTAAAATACCTAACTCACCTGACTTGTCACCAGGTGCTATTGTAGTTGATTATAATGGTATGGTTTATGGTGTTAAGCATAAAAATCTTTACGTATCTAACGACAAAGGGATTACTTGGGTTAAGAAACCAAATGTACCAACATTTTATAATAACAATGAGTATGACTGGCGAAGGCGTCTTAGAATATTCATATATGTTACAATAGACAATAAAATAATAATTGGCGACAGATACAAGGGGACTGGTATATATATATCTACTGATCAGGGAAATACATGGACAAATCCTTTAAAAGGAAAAGAAATAATGGACGTGGCTAGTTCTCCTGTAACATCTAGTTTAATTATGGCGTTGGAGCAAGATGGAAGACTGTTCAGATCAAATGATGGTGGAAAGAGTTTTGAGGTTGTTGATTCATTAAAGGACTCCTATTATGAATGGAGAAAATGGCCTGCTTATTATGGTGGTATCAGCATTAACAGGGATAATAATGTAATGGTTATTGCGCGATGGGAACTAGGTATTAGCACAGATGCAGGATTAACTTTTAAGAAATACAAAGAGAATCAGTGTAATTGGGATCCAGGGGATTACATATTCCCTAATAGGAAGACTAATGAGTCGCTTTTTAAATGTAATAAATTAGTTGCCTCTCCTATTCCAGGTAAATGGTATTCAGTTGATGGGAATATAGTTAAAGTAACTGAAGATAATGGTAAATCATGGATTGGGCGTTGCAAGGGAATCGATATTCTTTGTGCCTATACACCTCCTGTCATTGACCTAACAAATCCTGATATTATTCATATTGGTGCTGGTGATAATGGTCACTATTATTCCACTGACGGAGGGCAAACTTGGAAAACATCTGAAAGTAGAATGGAAAATGTTGACGGGATTTGTCAAGATCCTAATAACCTATTAGTTTATTATAAAATGTACGGGAGTAAAAGTGATGTGGGTGCAGTCATGAAATCATTGGATGGTGGAAAGACTTGGAACAAACTCGCTAATATTCCACTTCCAGGTTTAATAGGAAGAACTGAACAAAACCGTTCATTCTACGATGGATACATTGGTAGGATTGTTGTTGATCCTTCAAACTCTCAACGAATCTACGCAATTCATAGAGCTTCCGATGGTGTTTATATGTCTGAAGACGGAGGGCACAACTTCAAACGTGTATTAGAACTTGTGCGCCCGTGGCAGCTTGAAGTAACAAAAAAAGGTAACGTTTTTGTATGTACGTGGGATTCAGAAGGATTATACAGAAGCACTGATCATGGTGTTAGTTTTCAAGTTATAAGCAACAAGATGGTTCATGATTTTGTTATCCACCCGGATAATGACGATATAATCTATTTTAATGCCGATTCCTTTACACATGCATGGGCAACGGCAAATAAACTTCCGAACTATGAAAGGAACAGAAAACATATAGATAAAGGGAAAGGAGGTCTTTATAAAACTGTAGATGGTGGAAAAACATGGAATATGCTCGGTCGATACGACGGATTTGCACTTTATATTGAACCTAATTTTCCCAATGTTATGCTTATGTCAACAAGGGACGGAGGTAAGGGTATTATGAGAAGCATGGATGCTGGCAAAACTTGGGAATCAATTCATGGAAACCATAACAATTATCACCCGAGAGGGTTTGTTTATGGAGGTGTTCCCGGACGTGTATATACGTGGAATCATAACCTTGAAGTAATTAATAATATTCAAAAAAAATTATTTGGTTCAAAATAAGTTAAGTATGAGGAATATTTTACTCTAATACAAGCAGTAAGTATTGACTTTTTTTATATTGTATATGCATACCGCAGTTATATTAAATGTCCTATTTTGCAGATAATCTACTAGACTTATTGTTTATGATATACTTGGTAAGGAAGTTTCTACACTTGTAAATAAGCAACAACCACCTGGTAATTACAAAGTAATATTCAATGCTATAAATTTACCTAGTGGGTTGTATTTGTATCAACTTCAAGCAGGGAACTTTGGTTTGGTAAAAAATATTCATTCAACCCTATTTTTAGTTAAATAAGGTTGAATGTTTAACAGAAATTTTCTGTTAGCCGTTTGAAATATAGTACTGTGTTGAGTTATTCCTAACTAAAGAAGTTCTCATGTAAAAATGAATAAAAGGTAAAATCATTATGAATTACAAACTCGCATTAATATTATTATATATTGTAATTACTAGTACAATACTCGCCCAAGACGTTGGCACTTATTCAAAGGAGAAAGATAACCTATCTTTTAATATTCATGGGATTCTTTCATTTCCTAATAGTTATTTTGGTGCTTTCAGTGATAATAAGACTGTAATAACAAATCGAAGTGGTTTTAAAATTGGAGAAAAAATAGGTTTAACTCGCAGACAAGTTTCGGAATTGATATGGAACTAGATACACCAGTCTGGGCAAAAGGGGCGGCTGGTCTTCGAAGACACAAATTGACTACGATAGCACACTTTTTGGTAAAAAAGGTGCTCCAAAGTT
>Ga0256913_10001477_pt1 | contig 12098 bp, 13 predicted proteins | sample Axial_MatmetaG_FD_185970 | JGI IMG/M metagenome (GOLD analysis project Ga0256913, IMG submission 185970) | Deep-sea worm associated microbial mat communities from Axial Seamount, Juan de Fuca Ridge, Pacific Ocean - Axial_Mat | ecosystem: Environmental > Aquatic > Marine > Oceanic > Microbial...
TCTATATGAAAATATTTTATCAAATAACCTATTAAAATATGAATTAAAATATTCAGCATAGGCAATAATACAGGAGAGAAAGACATATTTTTTTTGTTCTCAACATATAATATATATAAAAAATTTATTATTGTAAAAAATATTCCACTTTTAATAGCATCTAAAATAAGTGGATTATTAATTTTATACTCCTAACTATTTATTCAACAAACATTATATATAACCAAACCTTAAAATTAAAAACAACATACACTAAGAGTAAATGTTGTTTTTAAAATTTGATTTAAGGGAAAAATATTACTTTTTCTATATAATCTAAAAATGAAAACAAACCATTATGATCTAATAGTTGTTGGTGCTGGTGCTGCGGGGATTTTGGCTGCTATTGTTGCAGCGAGAGACGAAAAAAGAGTTCTTTTACTTGAAAAACTACCACAAATAGCTTCAAAACTAAAAGCGACAGGTGGAGGGAAGTGTAACTTAACAAACACACTCTCAAATGAAAATTTTATGAGCCATTTTGGAAGAGATGGAAGGTTTATGCAAGATGCTTTGGGGGTGTTTGATAGCAACTCTCTTGTTGAGTTTTTCTCTGAAATTGGTGTGCAAACAGATACACTAGATGGGTTTAGAGTGTTTCCAACCTCCCACTCATCAACCACTGTTGTGGAAGCTTTAAAACATGAGATGACCAGGGTTGGCATAGATATAAAATGCAAACAAAAAGTTGAAAACATCTTAAATGAAAACTCTAAAGTTATTGGTCTGCAAACACAGACACAAAACTATTATAGCTCAAACATCATCCTTGCAACTGGTGGTTTAGGGTATCCTACACTCGGTAGCGAAGGGGATGGGTACACTATGGCAAAAAATCTAGGTCACAAAGTCACACAACTCTACCCTGCTATGATGCCACTTCACACCAAAGAGAGTTGGGTTAAAAACTGCAAAGCAGATACACTCCCAAAAGTTGAGATGAAAGTAGATATTAAAAAATATAAAAAGTATCATGCCAAAGGTGATTTGATCTTTACCAACAAAGGGATACGAGGTCCCGTAGTGCTTGATTTTGCCACAGATATAACGCCACTTCTGCAAAAATACAAAGAGGTGCCTGTGGTATTAAACATTGTAAAAGGAATGGATGAGGATAAAATAATACAACATATAAAAAACCAAACCAAAAAACATACACACACTACAATACTGGATACTCTAACCACCCTACTCCCACATGCCATAAGCTTAGAGTTGTGTAAACTCTCAGATATAAACCCAACTACAAAAACCAAAGATATAAAAGGGATCAAAAAAGTAAAACTTATCAAGTTTTTAGTCTCAATGCCTCTAACTATTGTTGGGCATGATGGCTTTAGTAGTGCCATGATCACAAAAGGTGGTATAACTCTAAAAGAGATAGACCCAAAAACCATGCAAAGTAAAATAATCAAAGGTCTTTATTTTTGTGGCGAGATAGTAAATCTTGATGGTCCATGTGGAGGATACAATCTACAATGGTCATTTTCAAGCGGATATCTCGCTGGTAAACTTAAAAATTAAAGTATATAAAAGAGCTCTCTAAATTTACTTTTATAATAGTTTGCTACAATATACAAAAAGTTAGGAAGTTTTAATATGTTTTGGTCAATATTTTTATCAAAAAACAAAAAGTTAGTAAGAAGGTGGAAAAAAGAGCATAAGAAGATTGTTATTTTAGCCAATAAAGTGATTGACTCATATACAAAACGAGATTTAAAAGCTACACAAAAGGCATTAGTTGCACTAAATGATGTAGCTATAGAACATCTTATGACAGAAGATATAGAATTTTATAGGATACTAAAAGATAAAAAGAAAGTTGATGAAGATATGGAACAACTTATCAATGAGTTTACATTAAGCTTCAAAGACACAAAACATGTTTTAAGAGACTTTTTACTAACCTATACAAAAGATGATGCTGCACTAGATAGCAGATTTTTTGAAACTTTTAAAAGTATAGTTGAAACTCTCTCTAAAAGAATCACTTTTGAAGAGGAAAATCTATATAAAGTGTTAGCCTCAAAATAATTTTTCATCTGCATAAAAGTATCGAATAGAGGCAAAACCGTAAGGGTTTGCCTCTTTTAACATCTCTACATGCACAGCATCAACCACACCACCCAAAGCAAAAACCTTAATCTCACACTTTTCTAACAACTCTTTTAGATCATCTATCCCTTTTGCCTTACCTTTACCCGGTGAAGTAAATATGGGGCTATATGTCACTGCATCAGCACCCAAACTTTGGGCTTTTAAAACATCTTCATGGGTGTGTGTACTTACTATCACCTCAAGTCCTAACTCTTTGGCATGTGGGATTTTTTCAAACTGCTTGGAAGTGAGATGAACCCCTGTAGCATTTAACCCTTTTGCCAAATCTACTTTTTGGTGGATAAAACTTTTAACATTGTCAAACTGTGAGCAAACCTGTGTAAAATACTCAGCCTGGATATCGTAGTCTGGGTTTGATTTATCACGATAGAGGGCATATTCTGGCATGTGGATTTGAAGTTGCTCATGGATGATTGCACGAAAAACTGCTGGAGTATCTGTATAAAACTCTCTTGATGTTATAAGGTATTTGTTCATTTTTTATCTCAGTAATGGATTTGCAGGTTTTGTTTTTTTAACAAACTCAACCTTTTGTGGGGTTATCTCTTTGTTATAAATCCTCTCTAAGTTATCTATATGAAGTTTTAACCTATCTAAAAGATAAAGCTCATCTTGGGTGTATTTACCCCTTGACTCATCTATAAAGTTTTGCAAAAACTCAAGCTTATGTATCTCATCGTCAAACTCTATACCCTCTATCATCTGCTTAATCTCATCATACTCATCCCCACATGCTGATAAAAAGTCATAACTCAAATCCATAGTTTTTATCGTATTGAGTGCTTTTGAAAATGCAAAATGGTTATAAAGCATACACCCAACAAAATACTCTATATCTGAGCTTTCAAACTCTGTATATTGCTTCTCTTCATTACTAAAATACTCATGCCAAATTTTTAATATATTATCTATCTTTGTTTTCATGATAATATTATACAATATATTGTAAAATTTCGCATCATAAATCATAGGAAACCAGATGCCAGATTATTCTACCGATGGGAAACTCAATAAAAGAGAAAAATATAAAGCTAGGTTAAGACCGATAGATTATTTTAAACAGTTTGAAGAGTTAGACTTTGAAAATCTTGGCGAGGGAGATAGATTTTATCTCCAAGATTTTGGAATCTTTACTACAGACTTTTTAGAAGATGAGTTTACTATGAGACTTCGTGTACCTGCAGGAAGACTCACTACCGAGCAGTTTAAACATATCGCTGATGTTGTCCAAGAGTATGATTTGACCATCATCACAACAGCAAGAGCAGGTCTTCAACTTCACGACCTTGAAGCTGATAATGTTTTAGAGATTTGGAAAAAGCTAAACTCATGTGGTCTTACAACCTGGCAAAGTTTCGGTGATAACATAAGAAACATAGTTGCAAACATATATGATGGACGGGGTAGATACAACGAGATAGAAGCATACCCTATAGTTGAGCAGATGCAAGAGTATATAGTGCAAAATCCAAGATATACAGGGATGTTACCCCGCCGTGTCTCTGTCGCAGTTTCTGGAAACCGTGCAAGTGTTACATCATTTTTTGCAAACGATATCTACTTTGCTTTGGCAAAAAAGGATGGCATGTACGGTTTTAATGTTTATATGGGTGGCAAAAACACAGAGATAGCACAAGATGCTGATATATTTTTACTCAAAGATGAAGTTTTTGACTTTTTCAAAGCTTTTGTTGAGGCATTTTATCTAAACGGTTCTAGATTTACCCGCTCAAAAACAAGACTTTTTTATCTTATTAAAGATATTGGGCTTGAGAGTTTAAAATCATTTATCCAAGAGCAGTATAAAAAACCTTTTAAAAGTGGCGGAGAGTTACAACTTCTAAAAGTAAATTTTCAACCAAATGAACTTTTAAAAGATGGTACATACTCTTTTTGTTACCAAACAGACTTTGGACGATTAAAAGCTGATGAGATGAGAGAGATTGCAGATTATGCAAGTGCAAACGACATAGAGATAAGGATAGGGATAGACCAAAACATCTACCTTTTTGGGCTAAAAGAGCCTGTGCAACCTTTCAAAACTCCATCACTAAGCTCCACTATCATAACATGTGCGGGAAGTTTGTGTCCATACTCATTTTGGAGTATAAAAAATGAGACAAAATACCTCCCACTTGAGAAAATACACAAATACGGCATAACAATAGGTTTTTCAGGGTGTGCCAAAGGGTGTGGGAGACACTACCATACCGATATTGGTCTTATTGGTCTAAAAACAAATAATTTTGGAGATACCGAGGGTGGTGCGAGAGTTTTTATGGGGGCTGTCCATACAGATGGGGTAGCGATAAACCGTATGATATTTTCAATGGTACCACTTGTCCACCTACATCAAACCATCTCTATCATCATATCTATTTTTGAAAAAAGTGGTTATGATAACTTTGAGGAGTTTGCCTATAATATACTCAACAAATACTCAAACGAGTTTTTGGCACTATGGTTTTTGGCAAATTTTCAAACTTCACAATCACTGCCACTAAGTGCAGAAGTCACACACAAACTAGATACAAAAGAGGGTTTTGAGTATGAAAAAACTCTTTTAGAAGAAAACTTTAGTGAGGTTGATTTTATTGAGAGTTGGGATGAAAGATTTTTTAACTCTATAAATGCACTAAGTAAGAAACTGTGGACGGTTGAGGGGGAAGACCCAACCTACAAACCATCCATAAACAGAGTTAATTTCCGCTAAGCCATCCTTAGCAAATCACCCAATGTGCCTGAAATTTCCTTGGCATGTTGGTTTCTTCTGGCAAAATCTATTTGACTGAGTAAACCACTTGTGCCATCTTCATTTAGGTACAATCCACTTGAGCAGATTTTACCCAAAGTCTCTTCAGCTTCACTCTTTAACTCAAAACTACCCCTTGTCTCTCCTAGATACAAAGCTCCAATACCAACTTCACCCAAAGCCAAAAGTGAATTTTCATCACCATTTTTTATCCAGATACGAAGTCCATCCATGATTGGATCACACTCATCAATCCAACCGTTTTTATCTACATCATATCTTCTAAGATCAGCAAAACCATCTCCGTTTTGTGTCCCAAAAAGCTCTGAGCCATCATCGATGGCACCGTTTGAGTTTTTATCAAGTGCCAAAAAGCCGTTTGAACCCTTTAGGAGTGATAACTGCTCACTATCTCCATCGCAGTCAATATCAAATGAGAAACACTTATCATCAAGCTGAGGCAACTCCCCATCAAAACTAATAACTAGCGGGTCATAAAACTGAGTTTTGAGTATCTGATGTTTTTGCACAAAAGAGTGCGACATACAAAAGTTTAAGTCTAGCTCTATACTCCCAGTAGCAGTCTCAACCATGCCACACATCCCAACTTCAAGGCTTTGTGACTCCATATACTCTTTTTCAACCCTAACCTCTTGAGCTGTAAAGCTTTTTTGCTCAAACTCATCAAAGTTAAACTCTGGGGGTTGGCAACTTCTTGATTGGAGTCTTAAGATAAACTCCTGTATCATCTTAAAAGCAAACTGCCTAAAAAATTCAACACTCTCTTGAGCTGTTTGTAGCTCTGATACCCTTTTAGAATTTTCACTCTCAAGCTCACTGACAAAAGTTTTTACAACAGTTTTACTACTTTTGGAAGCTTTAGAGTTTAAGTCCAATGCAAAGTTCTCTATTTTCATATTTTCTCCTTCACATCCTTGTGTAAGAGATAATTTAGCAATTCTTATTCCTTTATGCTATACTTTTTTTATGATAAATCTCTCAACAAATAAAAAACTAGATATCATACTTGCAAATACAAACAAAGCTTTAGCTAAAGTTATAAATGATATACCCCCAAATGAGCTAAAAAAACTTGACATTACAACTCAAAACAAAGACTTAAAATCTATCATAAACTCTATGTTTGAACAAACCTCTAAAAGTTCATCAACAGATAAAGCACTTTTAGAACTACTAAAAAACAACCCTACTCTAAAAAATCTAAGTGATATCTCAACAAACATAAAAGAGTTGCTAAATGCTATAAAATCAGATAAAAACCCCCTTCCCATAGAAAAAACATTAAAAAATTTTCTTTTAGATATGAAAGATTTAAGTGAGCCCGCACTAAAACAAAAACTGCTTGATTCTGGCATATTTTTAGAATCAAAACTAAAAAATGTACAAAACCCACAACTTGAGTTAAAAAACACTCTAAAAGAGCTACTCCCCATACTCAAAAACTCAAATATTTTCAATGCCAAAACATTACTAGAGGATATTAAAAACCTTTTACAAAACCAAACTTTAAAAGATAGTTCAAACACAACACTTACAAAACCACAAAATGAAAATATGAAAGCTTTGGAGCAACTAAGCAAAAATATACAAAATATTGTTGAAAAACTACAAATCCATCTAAACAAATCTGACATCATAAACACCAAAGAGTTTGCCTTGAGCCTTGAAAAAACCATACACCAAACATCACCAAAACTCTTGGAGATGTCAGATTTTAAACTCTCAAACCTCCAAGAGAGTCTATCAAACCTCACAACTCAACTCCAACAAAGCCAAATCCCACAAACCAAAGGGATATTTGACACCCTAAACAAGATTTTGCAACTACTTGATACCAAAATACCTCTTGAGCAGTTTATAGATAAAAAACTCCCCCAAGATATCCGCAATATAGTAGATAATCTAAAAGATATCATAAAAAACAGCGATCCGATTTTCTCAAAAGAGAGTCTAAAAACTATAGAAAAACTCTCTACTTTTGATACACCTCAAAAACTCTCAACAAATCACAACATAAAAGAGATCATCTCAAACGATCTAAAAGCTGTTTTACTAAAAGCGGGGGATGAGTTATCACAATCATCCCACCCAAACCAAAACGAAATTATCAAACATATAGACAAATTAGCCCTTGCAATCGATTATCAACAGCTACTATCACACCTATCAAACTCATCAGCGATCTATCTACCTTTTTCGTGGGAAACACTAGAGGGTGGAAATCTCAACATAAAAAAAGATAAAAATGACAAATTTTATTGTGATATTGAGCTAAAACTCAAAGAGTATGGGGAGCTTACTTTAAAGTTGGTTTTATATGATAAAAATCAACTAAATCTACATATATATTCAGATGATGTAAAGTTTAAAGAGCTTGTAAAAGAGCATATACCCTCTCTTCGCTCAGCGCTTATCAACACTCAGATAACACCAAGAGAGATAAGGTTATTTAAAAAAACAAAAGAGGGTATAGCTTCAAAATACAATATTGAAAACACCCCTATAGATATGGGTTTTGAGGTAAAAGTATGAAAAAAGCAGCAGCACTTAGATATGATACTTCAAAAGACAAAGCACCAAGAGTTGTAGCAAAAGGGCAAGGTCAAAGTGCAAAAAACATCATCAAAATTGCCCAACTTCACAACCTGCCTATAAAAAAAGATGAGGACCTTATAGAGTTGTTATCAAAAGTGGAGCTTGACAAAGAGGTACCAGAAGCTCTATATAAAGCTGTTGCAGAGGTTTTTAGCTTCATATACAATGTAACAAACAAAAAGGGTTAATCACTCTCTTGCATATCCTCTTTATCCATCGTAGCAGCAACCACAATCAAAGTGATAACAAAACCACTAATAAGAGCTATATAAAGGTATGACATCACTCTGCCACCTTCTCTTTGTCTTTCATCATCTGCATAAATCTTTGAACATCTTTATAAGATTTAAACGCCTCTCTTTGAAAAAAGAGTGTTGAGTCTATGGTTTGAATCAAAATTCCATCATCAAATTTTACAACTTTAGAGATATGCTCCCAATCTATCACAGTATCATCATAGTGCAATCCATCATCTTGCAAAACAAACACAACATCTGTAGCATCAAGACCAGACTTCTCATAAAACTTTACAATCATCCTCTCTCTTAAAAACCATCTTATGTAATACCAGTAGATAACCAAAAAAGTGGAGATATATAAGATACCAAAAGAGTCATGTTTTAAAGCACCAACAACTCCAAACTGCATCATAGCTATAAAAAGCCATCCAACATACTTTTTACCAGATGCTTTCATATCCCAGTCGTAGTAAAGTTTACTTGCTTTTATAGCTAAATCTCTACTCCAAGTAAACTTTATCTCTACGCTTTTAGACATGCTCTTCACATTCCTCTATAATCAAATCTGATTTTTTCATAGCACCACTCTCTTCTAGGGTTGCTATCATCTTCAAAGTATCTTCATATTTTTGCTCAAAAATCTCACTATTTTTAGCATAGACTTTTCTCTCTTTGTTTGCATAAAGCCATGCAAAAACTATGGAGGATGCAAAAACACTGTATATCCACCACTGCCACTCTTTTAAGTCAAGCAACACTATAAAATACTGCACAGAGAAAAGAACAAAAAACTCTATTGAAAAGATGATAACCAAAGTTGAACTTTGCTCAAAATCAAGAGTATATTTCTCTATCTCTCTTAGATGTTGAAGGTTTTGATTTATCTTTGTTGCATCATCTTTATACGGCATGTCGATTTTATCCAAATCTATATCTCTTAGATGGATATTGCTAAGGTTATACTCTACATTTATCTGTTTATAATCCTCTAAAATCTGAGGGTTTTCTTTCATGATTTCTAAGATTTCATCTTCACTTACTCGATTTTTTCCTGCAATTTTTTGCACATCTTGTAAAATCAAATCATACAAACCAACTGTTTTTATCTCTAATGCAACTCTTTTTAAATGTACCAAATTTTTTCCTGATTATTTATGGGATGGTTGGAGTGTGGAAAAGACCACACTCCTGATTTAAATAGTAGAGGGTTCTATAAAACTACTATTTTATATATTAATCAACTTTATGATTTTCAGCAATAGTCTCTGGCTCAATACCATAAGAAGCTGTTTTGTCATGTGATGGTAAAAAGATACCAATAAGACCTTTAATACCAACTGACAACACTATATTAAGTAAGAATATTAACCATGCCACAAGTACCATTGTACCACAAATAGCAGCTAATATCATAAGAGTGTTAAACTCTCCGTTTACATATAAGTGACGACGAAGCATACCATCAAGACCTGCCATACCACCAAATGCACCCATACCGATACCACCGATTAGATACATCCAAAAGTGTATGTTTGACATCTTAGATGAGAACATCTTAGTGTTATTTGTAACGATTGGCCAAAGTACATATACAGCACTATAAAGTGTCATATAAAGACCTACTATAAGAGCGATGTGAACATGAGCCATAATGATCCACTGAGTATTGTGTAAAACACGGTTCATACCCATATCTGCTTGGATAATAGCTGCAGGAACTGCAAGACCAAAACCTACAAGACCACCAAGAAGGTATTTTAACTCCATAGTCATTTTAAGTGGACGAGCTTTCCATAATGTAACTAAAGTGATGAAAAGTGCCAAACCTTGAGTTAGAAGCTCAAATGCTGTTACCATCTCACCTGAGATCAGTTTCATCATCTCTGGTTGACCTTGGTCAGCTAGAAGGTGGTGAGACCATACCATCCAAGAAACAAGAAGTTCAAGCATAAGTGCAGCTCTTGCAACATTTTCCATGAAAAGTTTTTGACCAGTGATTAAAGTAGCTAACAAGTACCATGAACCAGCAACATAGATAAGTACAAGACCATCAGCAACAAGGTCAAGTCCCCACCAGAAGTAGTTCTTATAAAGTAGTGCATCTATAGCTGAAACATCAAGTGGAGCTCCACCTAAATCAAACAGTAGATAAACTAAAACTAAAACACCAGCACTAAGAATCACAACAGCATCCAAGAATGTATCAACCGTACCACGGAAGATCGCAACAACAGGAAGTGCTAAAGCAGGCTCTTTTGAGTATGGTGGTTTACCACTTAACTTATGGAAAAGATTAAGCATACCATCTATACCAAAACCAGAGATAAGAAGCTCTTTTGTTGTTTTGTCTTTATGCACACCAACACGAGCAAAAATAGTAGCATAGATATTGTAGATAAATCCAAAAGTACCAAGCATAATAAGTGCAACACCAAGTATAAATATGATACCACCAATAACACTAAATTGCTGAGTATCAGCAGGAAGTGGCCAGTAAAGTGTATATAGTGGAGAATACTGCCATATAAAAGCAGCGATCCAAGCTAAAGCTGTACCTATAGTGATAAGTAACCAAACTGCATTTGCAAGTTTTACACTATATAGAGGCTTTTTGGTTAAGAAAGGAACCAAAAACATAAATGCAGCAAAAACAAGCTGATAAGTTGAACCAAAGATACCAACTATTGGGTGAACTGTCATAATTGAGAAGTAGTGTTGCGGATGTGAAAACATCTCAGGTAGCGGATTTGAAGGACCTGTAACAACAAGTTTCATAATCATACCTTCAATAGCAACCAAACCAAAAAACAAGAAACTCATAACAACCGCACGAAGTGTAACTTTTTGTAATGCATTTAAGCTTGTATGGTCAAAGTTTGTACCATGTATAAGATTTTTCATTAAACTCATTTAGCACCTCCATCTTCACAACCTACAACTTCAACGAAGTTTTTAACTAACATTAAATCCTCTTTCCCATCATGAGAATATTGTGCAGGACCAGAATATTCAGTAGAAGTCATATCAAAAACTCCATTATGGTTAAATGTCCAAAGCATATCGTTTGAATCCAATATACCATTTACATCAACACCTGGATTTACCTGCATCTGTGTAACTAAAGTTCCATCTTTTCTAAAAAGACCAAAACCATAAACCAGGTCACGACTTTTTACATCAAACTCTATAGTTTGACCACATTGAATTGTGATCTTCTCTGGTAATCCTATCCATTTATGTTTTTCAATTTCAAATGAATATGACGCATCAGGTTTTATCTCATGTCTAGTAATATCTTGAGAAACCCATGGGATTGCATTGTATGTAAAAATATGGTGACCAACACCACCAGCAACCAAAAAAGCGATATACGCATAAAACGGTATTCGCACAACTGACTTTGCTTCTTTACGAGTCAGGTTATATCCAAACCAAGCAACAACTGATATAATCAAAGCTGCATAGATAGTATAAGCTGTCTCGTGAAAAGCCAATAACTCTATTGAGTTAGTAAATGTCATCTTCTTCTCCTTAAATTTTAAGTCTTAATTAAAACTTTGCGTAATTATATAATTTTTTTTACTAAATTACAATCATATTTTGATTAAATTTTAAACATTTTTTATGTCAAATTCAACACTTTTTACATCAAAATAAGTTTTTTAAATAACTTATTTTTGGCTAATATAAGACAAGATTATAGATTAAGAAAATATATATAAGTTGTGATTATAGTTTGAAGTTTCTACAAAGGCAGAAGGTAGTTTTTTATTGTATATTTTTTAAGCAATTTGATACTTAAAAAATATACAGCAGAATATATATTATTTCAATTCACCCCAATTATTACCAATATTTAAACTAGCTTTTAAAGGTATATTTAGTTTTAGAATATTTTCCATAATATCTCTAAACTTACCTCCAAGAAGTTCTGCCTCATTTTCATCAACTTCAAAGATAAGTTCATCATGTATTTGAAGAAGCATTTTTGCATCTAATCTTTCATCTTTTATAACTTTGTGAATCTTATTCATACTTAGTTTTATCAAATCAGAGGCACTACCTTGAAAAACACTATTTACCGACTCTCTCTCATACGCTGCCTTAAACATTGGCGATGCATTATCATAATCAAAATATCTTCTTCGTTTAAGCAGAGTCTCTACAAACCCAAACTCTTTTGAATTATCTACAATGGAGCGAAAATAGCCTTTAACAGTTGCAAAAGACTCAAAATACTTCTCTATTATCTCTTTTGCCTCTTTTGTTGTGATACCTAGAGTATCTGAGAGTTTTTTTTGTCCCATCCCATAAAGAAGTCCAAAGTTTACAGT
>Ga0256913_10001478_pt1 | contig 12094 bp, 7 predicted proteins | sample Axial_MatmetaG_FD_185970 | JGI IMG/M metagenome (GOLD analysis project Ga0256913, IMG submission 185970) | Deep-sea worm associated microbial mat communities from Axial Seamount, Juan de Fuca Ridge, Pacific Ocean - Axial_Mat | ecosystem: Environmental > Aquatic > Marine > Oceanic > Microbial...
CCGTCCACTGAAAAAGCTTTATAAAAATAGATTGTATTGGATGTAAGTCCGGTGTGATTGTAAGTGGTATCAACACCACGGAAAATAACCGAGTCACCACCGGGAATGGTATCGCCAACCGTATAATAAGTACCGTCGGCGGGTGTGCCTATGATTTGGTCGGGCGACCATACCACCATAACCGAATCCAGGTTGCCGTTTCGTGTCCACGAAAGGTCGATTTCGGAGGTGGAAGCGGGAGTGGCCGAAAAATTAATTGGGTTATCAGGTGCACTTCCTGAAGTGTAATTAGTTACCGTAAAATCTTCAATAAAAAGGTGGGCGTTTTGATCATCACTTAAAACCCGTAAATAGAGGGTTGGAGAATTATCATTTACATCAAATGAGTAGGTAACATAAGTTAAATTTGATGATGCACCCAGCGTATGTGTGTCCAAATCGGTAAAAGTTGTTCCGTCGGTTGACTTTTGAAGAACAAAAACATTGGAGCTGTTTCCGTTTTTATAGGCGTACTTAAAAGTTACTGTTCCGCAGGTGTTGAGTGCCGGTGTTGTAATTTGTGCTCCCGGTTTGTCATCGTTAATGGTAAATGCCGGCGACCCCATATTGGAGTTGGCATACGAAAAGTTACCTGCATCCTGACAGGTCCATGTCCCGCTGATGGCACATGTATAAGAAGTAGCATTATATGAGTTGGATGTTTGGTCATCGTATGTTTCTGTCCAGCTATCCCTGATCTGTCCTACCCCTACAGTAGAAATTTCAATAATTATTAATAAAAAAAACAGCTTTTTCATATTTAAGTTTTATTTAATATTTGCAATTATAATTTAAGAAAAAATATTGTTAAACTCTTATTAAGAGAACCAAGAATCAATAAATTATCCAATTTTAGTAAATCTCAAAACAAACAACCCCATAGCCAATACCGACAGGATAACAGCCCAATCGGATAGTGGGATTGGAGGTGCGGTGGCATTGTGGAATCCAAGGTGGGTAAAGTCGTCTGAATTATAAACAATCCATTGGGAGTTACTGGCGTCGGTACCTGCCGATGTGGCCCAGTTGGTAACAGGACTCAGAACAGAAGCTTTTCGCACCAGTGTATGGTTGGCGGTGGCATTGGTAACCCCGGCCACATCCCAACCCGAGCCGGGATCGGCACCATCCTCACCCACAGCATCAATAAGGTTAAAAGTGCCTGAACCGTCGTTTTTGGCAAGGCCTACGGCATCATCACCATTCCAGCTTGCACTTCCCCAGCTTAAATCGCCGACCATCACAATGGCATCGGAGGCAGCGGGGTTATAAATTACGTAAACATCTCCGTTGGCCAACGTTCCGCTTAAACTAAGGGTGCTTTCTGGCCAGCTGCCGCCGTTTGATATTTTCCAGATTTGATAGTTTGACAAATCAACGGCAGCTCCCGTTCCGTTGTATATTTCCAGTGCTTTATTTCTGCCTGAGCCTTCAATATACTCCGAAATAAAGAGGTCGGATGCCCCCGATGCCGTTGTGGTGGTTGTTTCTGCCGTTGGAACCGTACCGTCGGTTTTATAGTCGATGGCTGTTGCCGAGTTGGTGTAAGGATAAATGATAAAATAGTAATGGGTAGATTGTGATAAGCCGGTCCATGTATAAATTTCCGTACCATGGTCAATATTAATTTGTCCGGCACCGTCGGAAACATCCGTGTCATCGGTTTGAGCCGTACCGTCAACAGGAGGTGTAAACGTACCCGTTGTGTTGATCATCATTAAATAACCATCGGCGACGACGGCTCCGTCGTTATCGTTCCATGTTAATTGTGCTGCAGTTGCCGATGTGTTGCTTACGGCAAAGTTTGAAACATGGTTTGACGGTTCACTTTTATTGGTTGTGGCATCGGTTGTTGTTCCCGAAGAGTAATTGGTTGAGGCATCCACCGACCAGGCTTTGTAGTAATATTTTGTATTGGCAGTTAATCCCGTATGGTTAAAGGAGCTGCCGTTTCCGTTATAAATAACGGTTCCGCCACCGGTAATAACATCACCAACAGAGTAATCGGTTCCACCGGGTGTTCCAAATGTACCGTCGGCACTCCATGCAACCATCACATCGTCTCCTGCTGCATTTTGTGTCCACGAAAGGTCGATTTGAGAAGTAGATGAGGCTTGTGCAGTAAAATCTACAGGGTTGTCGGGTGCTGTTCCCGAGGAATAGTTGGTTACCGTAAAATCTTCAATAAAAAGGTGGGCGTTTTGATCATCACTTAAAACCCGTAAATAGAGGGTTGGAGAATTATCATTTACATCAAAAGAGTAGGTAACATAAGTTAAATTTGATGATGCACCCAGCGTATGTGTGTCTAAATCGGTAAAAGTTGTTCCGTCGGTTGACTTTTGAAGAACAAAAACATTGGAGCTGTTTCCGTTTTTATAGGCGTACTTAAAAGTTACTGTTCCACAGGTGTTGAGTGCCGGTGTTGTAATTTGTGCTCCCGGTTTGTCATCGTTAATGGTAAATGCCGGTGATCCCATATTGGAGTTGGCATATGAAAAATTACCTGCATCCTGACAGGTCCATGTCCCGCTAATGGCGCATGTAAAAGTAGTTCCGTATGAGTTGGATGTTTGGTCATCAAAAGTCTCTGTCCAACTGTCCCGTTGTTGTCCCATTACCGTTAAAGCAATTGAGATCAATGTAAAAAAAGCATAAAATTTCTTCATAACACCTGTTTTTAAGAAGTTTTTATTTAAGGGCGAAATATACAGGAAATATTTAAAATCGTGTTAAAAAATAGTTATTAAATCATTAATTTTTATACGACTATATTAATAATAATGAGAATAATAAAAACAAAACAGGCAAACTATTTTATATACGGCACTGTTTGATTAATAAGTGTAGCTGTTTAGCTAATAAATGTTGTTTTGGTGTTAAAAAATCCAAGCAATATTAAATCACTCCGTATTCAACACCCAACATAATTATGGCAAACAGATCGACCAATAACAGACTGATTGAAACGGGTTTTCTTTTTATTAACCGGATTAATGTATATGTCAGCATACCGTAAACCAGACCCTGGGTTAAGGAATAGGTAAAAGGGACGAGAATAAGCGTAAGAAAAGCCGGAACGGCCTCTTCCAGATCGGTCCAGTTGATTTTATTGAGCGGCCCGGCCATAAATACTCCCACTAAAACAAGTATGGGTGCCGTTGCAATGGAGGGCACAAGCTCTGCAAGCGGAGAAAAGAACATAAACGGTAAAAACAATATTCCGGCAAAAACCGCTGTAAGCCCTGTTCTTCCTCCCTGATAGATTCCTGCTGCCGATTCAATATATGCCGTACCTGCACTGGTACCGAACAAACCGCCAAACAGGGTGGCAAACCCGTCAACAATCAACGACTCTTTTAAATGCAAAGGTTCTCCGTTTTCATCTTTTAGATTGGCCGCTTCGGCAACTCCCACAAAGGTTGTGATGCTGTCGAACATGTCCACAAACATCATGGCGAAAATAATGGGGATAAATGAGAATTTTAAGGATTCCACCAAATCAAGTTTAAAAAACCAGCTGAAATCGGGTGCTGCATACAGCCCTTTCCAGTTGATTAATGTTGCCGTACCGTGATTGATTGCCGAAACGTCGCCCCACCAGCGTCCGATAGGTAATGCCAAAATGGTGGTAATGATGATACCAAAAATAAATGCGCCTTTGTATTGTTTTATCAGTAACACGATGGTGATAAATAAGCCGGCAAGAAAGGTAATGGTGGAGACATTGATGTTTTTAACGCCTATCAAAGGGGGTTTGGTACCAATAAAACCTGCGTTAACAAGACCGATTAGTGCAATAAAAATTCCTATTCCCACGGCACCACCCAATCGAACCGTTTTTGGAATGGCCTTTACTATGGCACTGCGAACATCAAAAACCGACAGCAAAACAAATACAACTCCCGACCAAAAAATCGCACCGAGTGCCACTTCGGGCTTAATACCCATTCCTAAAACAATGGTATAGGTGAAATAGGCATTCAGTCCCATACCGGGTGCCACCAGAATAGGATTTTTAGCATACAATCCCATGGCAATGGTTGTAACGGCACTTAAAATTACGGTTGCCGTAAGTGCCGCGCTGTACGGCATACCTGCTTGTGCCAGTATTGACGGGTTGACAATGATAATGTACATACCGGCGATAAAAGTGGTTATTCCGGCAATCAGTTCCGTTTTAACAGAGGTTTGCCGCGCTTTCAGGTCGAATGGATTTTTCATAACGCAGAGGTTTTATTGAGCATAAAATTATAAAATTTCAGAAACAGGAAAAGATGAGAAGGTTTTAGGTTTGAAGGTTCAAAGTTTGGAGGTTTGAGGTTTGAGGTTTTAACCGCAAAGACGCAGAGGTGCGAAGGAAACCTTTTCGGTCGAACAAAGGTTTGTGGAGGGAGTCCGGAAAGGTTGAGAAGATTTAAGGTTCAGAAGTTTAGACGTTGAAAGGTTCAGAGGTTTAGCAGCACCCTTGCCGCAAGCTCCATTGTCATTCCGAAGGAGGCACGACTGAGGCCCGCCCGAACGTACCGTTCGGTACGGGCGGGGAACTCTCCGGCATCATCCTGCCCCTTAGGCAAAAGGGAGTTCGGTCGTTAATAGCAGGGGATTTCTCGGTCGTACCTCCCTCGAAATGACGAAGAAAAAAGAAAAGGAGGTATTACCGAAGCCTGTCTGAACGCCAAACGCCAAACGCTAAACGCTTAACTCCGGGCACTCCACACTTCAAGTACTTCAGGCACTTTTGATTTATGATTGCAAATTTTTGATTTAAGATTTTTGATTTACCTGCCCGTCCGGCAGGCGGGCCTGCCCCTCCCGCAAGCCCCGTCGTCACTCCGAGGGAAGCGAACCCGAAAGCTTTCGGGGAGCGACGAGGAGTCTCCTGAGGACCGACCTACCCTTTAGGCAAAAGGGAGTTCGGTCGTCAATAGTAGGGGATTCCTCCTCCTTCGTCGTCGGAATGACGAAGAAAGAAAAAAAGGAGGCACTACCGAAGCCTGCCTAAACCCTAAACGCCAAACGCTGAACGCTTAACTTTAGGCACTTTTGATTTATGATTGCAAATTTTTGATTTAAGATTTTTGATTTACCCAAACGCAAAACGCAAAACGCTGAACGCCAAACCCTGAACGCTTAACTCCAAACTTTAGGCACTCTACACTTCAAGTGCTTTAGGCTTCTTCGCATATAAACTAACTTCCTATCTTTGTAAAAAAACCCGATTATGGAATATTACCGGCTTATACAAAATCGTGAAACCGTCAGGAGTTATGATGCAGATAAAAAAATTTCAAAAGAGGTTTTAACCCGCATTCTGGAGGCAGGCAGACTGGCTCCTTCGGCTGCCAATCGCCAACCGTGGACGTTTATTTTGGTATCATCCGATGAAAAGCTAAACGAGGTAAAAAAAAGTTATCAGCGCGAGTGGTTCCAAAAAGTGCCTCATGTACTTATTGTAACAGGTAATAAAACCAAATCGTGGGTGCGCCCGTATGACGGATACAACTCCCTCGAAACCGATTTGGCCATTGCCATGGACCATATGTTGCTTGCCGCCGAAAACGAAGGCGTTGCCGCCTGCTGGATAATAGCTTTTGACTACGACAAACTATCGGCTGCCATAGGATTAAAAGAGGATGAAACGGTTTACTGCATTGCCTCGCTGGGCTACCCTCCCCAGGGGTTTACCAAACACGGAAACAAGAAAAGAAAGCCTTTTGAAGAGATTGTTAAATGGCTCTGATTGTTGGCTATCTGCTCCATAACTTAAATCCATCGGTACCCTTTTTCCAGGGTTTTACGGTAAATTCAAACCGGTAAGTTTTAACAGGTATCCTATATTGTTCATGTGGTCGTGCACCCCACGAGTTATCTCCGCCCACGCCCATCTGTTTCATGTCGATATGCAGATATGTTTCGGGGGTTTGTTTAACATCGTTTATATGTTTGTAATTGGAGAGGGTAAGCTGGTCGAGCATTTTTACCGGAATATGAAGTGCCGAAAAACCAAACGGTTTATCCGACTCGAAAAAGAGACCGTAATCATCGTTTGCCGCAATTAACCACCGTGTACCGGTTTTGTAGCCGTTTTCCTGGGGCCGGATATAGGCAAAATATTGATCGGTTACGGTTGAACGATAATTGCCAACAAAAGCACCGGTATTTCTGTCGCAATAGTTTTCCTGAGGTCCTCTGCCGTAATAATTCAAATTTTCCAAGTTGTTTAAAACCATCAACATTCCAAAACGCGGAAAGTTGGGCAACCCTTTAATGCCCGGTTTAAAATCCATTGTAACACGGATGGCCTCTTTTCCCGAAAAGTCGTATCTGATTGAAAGTTCCGAGCGAACATCGGATAACTCATAATTTGCAATTACCGTTACAAAACCGTTTTCGGCGCGGGTTACATTAAACTGTTTTAGCGTTAAATGCCGACCGGCATATCGCCACAATCCCTGCCGGTTTTGCATGCCGTTACCAAAATCGTTATCGGTTGGTGCACGCCAAAAATCGGGGCGTACAGGTTCTTTCAACAACTCCTTTTCATCAATCATTAGCGAGTTGAGGTTGCCTGTTGTCGTGTCGAAAACCGCTTTAAAGCTGCCGGCCGTTACCGTTAAATTATTTCCTGAAAAATGTGCAACGGCTTCAGGAAGCTGGTGTAAAACGCCTGTGTTTACCGATGGGGCAAAGTAAACCGGAAACTGTTCTTTGGCCTCTTCAAATCCGGCCGGTTTAAAAGGCCTGTTTTTAGTTGTAACCAAACTGAAGTTGATAAAGTACTCAACGCCGGGTGTAAATTCAAAACCGTTAAACGGAACCTCAATGGAAGTTGTATCATGCGGTTTTAGGTTGATGTTTCCCAACGAACCTTCCAGGGCAACTTTACCGTTTCCTGTCAGTTTCCATTTTAACTGATATTGATTAAGATTGGTAAAATCATATTGGTTGATCAGGTAAAACTTTCCTTGTGATGCATCATCAGGATAGATTTTAATAAACTGATAAACTTTTTTCACTTCGTACATGGCGGGATGAATTGTACGGTCGGGATTAATAATACCGTTGATAAGAAAATTTCCGTCGCTTGGAACCGTATCGGGGCCGTAATCGCCGCCATAGGCCCAATATTTAACGCCGTTTTCATCATACTTTGCAAATCCCTGGTCAACCCAGTCCCATATAAAACCACCCTGCAAAGCGGGATACTTTTCAATAACATCCCAATAATCCTGAAGGTTACCCGTACTGTTTCCCATGGAGTGGGCATATTCGCACATAATAAGGGGGCGCGATGGATTAGTTTTGGCATAGTGTTCGATATAGTTAATTCCGGGATACATTGGAGAATAAATATCCACCGTGGGGCGTTTTAATGCTCTTTCGTAATGCACCGGGCGCGAGGGGTCGCGATGGTGCAGCCATGCCGAACAGCTGTCGAAGTTAACCCCGTCGCCGGCTTCGTTGCCCATTGACCAAATAATTACCGACGGATGGTTTTTATCGCGCTCCGTCATTCTTTTTATCCTTTCAAGATGTGCTTTTTTCCATGCGGGATTGTTTCCCAGGGTTCGGTTTGGCCGGTAACCCATACCGTGTGATTCGATGTTGGCTTCGTCAATAAGGTAAATACCATATTGGTCGCACAGCTTATACCAGTAAGGATCATCGGGATAATGGCAGGTGCGTACCGCATTAATATTGTTTTGTTTCATTAACTCCACATCTTTTTTCATCAGCTTACGCGAAACAACATGTCCTTTAAATTCGTCATGTTCGTGACGGTTAACACCTTTTATCAATACCGGAACCCCGTTGATTAAAAGTTGTCCGTTTTTAACTTCCGATGTTCTGAAACCAACTTTACAGCTTTCGTATTCCGTTGTTTTGTTTCCTTTTTTCAGTTCCAGCACAACCGTGTACAGATACGGTGTTTCGGCACTCCATTTTTGGGGATTTTCGACCACTGTTTTTAATGTGTCTTTTATTACTTTTTTGTTGTTCCTGAACGTTTTTGATGTTGAGCTTATCAATTTTCCTTCGGCATTGAAAAGATGCTGGATAACGGTGTATCGGCGATTATCGGTTTTATCAAAGTTTATTATTTCAACCGCTGTTTTTAGTATTCCGTTTTGATAGTCGCCGGTTAATCCGGCATGGGCAAAGAAATCGTAAATATGGGTTTTTGGAGCTGTCCACAGGTAAACATCGCGTTCGATACCGCTTAAGCGCCAAAAATCCTGACACTCCAAATAGGAGCCGTCCGACCAGCGATACACCTCTATGGCAAGAGTGTTTGTTCCTTTATGAACAAAATTAGTAATATCAAATTCGGCAGGAAGTTTACTCCCTTGCGAATAGCCGGCTTTTTTGCCGTTTATCCATAAATAAAATGCCGATTTTACTGCTCCGAAGTGCAGAATGATATGCCGGTTTTTGCTATTACCGGGAATGGTGAATGTGGTTCGGTACGATCCCACAGGGTTATAATCGTGAGGAACAAAAGGGGGATTGGGATGTTTCATTTCGGTAAACGGGTAGCGGGGATCGGCAAAAGCATAGGGCTGGTTGATGTAAACAGGGATTCCGTATCCCTCCATTTGCCAGTCGGACGGAACCGGAATATCACTCCATGACGAAACATTGTAACCGGGTTTATAAAAGTCTTTGGGACGTAAACCGGGGTTTTCGGACCAGTGAAATTTCCATGTTCCGTTTAGTGAATGGTAGTAAACCGAATTTTTTATTTCATCTTTTAAAGCGGCACCTTTTGTTTTGCAGGGTATTAATGTAGCGTGCGCATTCATTTTGTTTATACCTGTAATATCGGGGTTTTCCCAGTCGTTTTGGGCTAACAGGATAATTACCGGAAAGAGGGCAATGAACGATAGCAAAAGTTTTTTCATGGGATAAATATTTTGGCGGTTTTCATATTTGTTAAAAAATAAAACGATAAATGAATATCGGTTTAACTGATAAAAGGCTGTTTAATATTGACCACTTATAACAAAAAAAGGCTGCCCCGGAGAAAGAAGCAGCCATATAACGGCAGGTTTATCAATCCGGTTTTCGATACCGGTTATTCACCCATTTCGTTTAAAATTTGGGCGGCCCATTTATTTGCCCTCTCCTGTGTAAGCTCGTCTTCGTTATCTTCATCGATGGCAAGTCCGAAAAACATTCCGTTTTTTTCACCGTCGGAGCCGGTAAAACGATAGCCGTCGGTTGGCCACCTGCCTATGATGTTGGCATTCATATTTTGAAATTCTTTTTCAAAAACACCCAAAACGTCAACAAAATGGTCGGGATAAAGTACCTGATCGCCCAATCCGAAAAAGGCAACATATTTTCCGGATAGGTCTTTTTTGCGCAGTTCCAAATCCAAACGGCTCCACTCGTTGTCGTTATTGGCATCTTCCCAGTTTTCGGCACCAATGGTGGAAGCACCGGTAATGATGAGGTCGTAATTATCAATATCATCAACATTAAACGATTTAATGTCGAATACGTCAATATTATCAAATGCTTTGGCAATTTTTCCTGCAGCAACTTCCGTATTTCCTCCTTTGGGCCAATACAATAAAACTATTTTTTTCATTGTTCATTTTTTTGATGAGGTGTAAAATTACATCTTTTTACATAAAACCTCAGTGATGTTTTGTTAAATACCGCTTATTAATGGTGAGGATGCTTTGAATGAAAATTTTTTATTGTAACGGATTGCCCGAATCTTCTGCGGCCAGTTGGTTAACCAAAACATATTTCCATGTTAAGGTTCTGTTTGTAATATCATGTTCAAAAAGTAATGCCTTGTTGTTTTCGTACCCGAAATGAATCCCTGATGCTAAAAAACAGATACCATCCGGACTTATATACTCGAAAGTGTCGGTTTTCAAACCTATATCGCCGGCAATACAAAGCACTTCAATACCCCGTTGTTTCAACTCCGTAAGTTTCGGATATACGGCGGTATAAAAATTATTGGGATTGATGTTGTACGTATGATCGCCCAAAGGGGCATTGGGAATGGTTTCCATTAGCTTGTCCAGCGAATCGTTTGCATACATCCAAATAAGTTTGTGGTGTAAAATGATAAGATGAGATGATTTTTCGATGGTATCGGTAACATGGTCAAACATCTCTTTTTGCAAACCCGTAATGCTGCAGTAATCGTACTGGGTATCAAAAACAATAAAAGTAATACCGTTTTTGTAGCAGGAATAAAAGGTGGGGCGGTTTGTAAATCTGCTTACCGTTTCAATATTTGAATAATCATGGTTTCCGATCGACCAAAGTGTGTTTTTATTACCGACATCAAAAATTGTATTAAGATATTCCATGGAATAATCATCTTCCGAAGTGAGATATTCCATATCGCCTCCAAGCCAAACCATATCGTATTTTGAATAATTGATTTTTGATGCGGCTTCGTCAATTTCGTAGTTGTCGTTGGTTCTTGTATGGGAAATGTGCAGATAGTGTGCAATAACCGGTTCTTTTGATGGGATGATATCATCTTTTACACATGAGGAGATTAAAAATCCCGTTAATAATATTAAAACTGCAGGGAGTTTTTTCATAATGTTGTAAAATAATATTCCATCAATTTGTCGGCGGCATCATACGGGGTAATTTCCCCTTTCAGAATCATGGTTTCAAACTTCAACAACATCTCTTTGATTGTTTGGTGGCTGTAAAACCTGTCGGCAAGCGTATCGCCGATGGTTTCTTTTAAAATGGCAATAAGTTGTTGTTTCCGGTGATGTTCAAAATAGTTGTTCTTTTTGGTTTTGTTAAGAAAGCGGTCGAGTTGTTCCGCAATATCGTTTAAACCTTCACCGGTAAGACCCGATGCCGTAACCACTTTAGGTATCCAGCCGCTTTCGGCAGGCGGAAAAAGGTGCAGGGCGTTTTGGTATTCTCTTTTGGCAAGATCGGCTTTTTGACGGTTATCGCCATCGGCTTTGTTGATAACGATTAAATCGGCCATTTCCATAATGCCGCGTTTTATTCCCTGCAGTTCGTCGCCACCGCCGGCAAGCATCAGCAATAGAAAAAAATCAACCATTTGGGATACCGCTGTTTCCGACTGCCCGACACCGACCGTTTCGATAAGAATGATGTCGAAACCGGCCGCTTCGCACAAAACAATCGATTCGCGTGTATTTCGCGAAACGCCTCCCAACGTTCCGGCGCTTGACGAAGGACGGATAAAGGCATTTTTGTTAACGCTCAGTTTTTCCATCCTTGTTTTATCACCCAAAATACTTCCTTTGGTACGACTGCTGCTGGGGTCGATGGCCAGTACGGCTACCTGTTTTCCCTTTTCTATCATCGTTAATCCAAACGATTCGATAAAAGTACTTTTACCCACACCGGGTACACCTGTTATGCCAATGCGGAATGAGTTGCCCGAAAAAGGAAGAGACATATTGATTAATGCTTTGGCGGTTTTTTTATCTTCGGGCAGGGTACTTTCGATAAGGGTAATGGCACGGCTTAACAGCGTGCGGTCGCCGTTACGGATTCCCGTAAAATATTGTTCGGCCGATAGTTTTTCCTTTTTAAACCTGTTTTTGATTCCTGCCGACAAACCGGGGTTTACAATAGAAGGCTGTTCAACCCCTTTGTTAACCTTTAAAGCACTCTCAATATGGTTTTTATTTTTTTCCATCGACACGTGGTGTGTAATGAGCAAAGATAGTGTTTTTGATAATTGTTATCCGGAAATAGCAAAAAAGGGTGGGAAGGTAATTTTTCGGTTTTGTTACACCGATATAAAAAAGAGCCTTGTAAACTCAGGTTTTACAAGGCTCTTTGTATTGTCATTCCGGCGGCAGGGCTCCCCGATTCATCCCTCATCGGGACAAGCTTCTCACCCTCCCCTCTAATCGTCTCCCCGGCAGGGCTTCCCGATTCATCTTTCATCGGGACAGGCTTCTCACCCTTATCCAACCTACTGGTCTCCCCGGCAGGGCTCCCCGATTCATCCTTCATCGGGACAGGCTTCTCGCCCTTATCCAACCTACTGGTCTCCCCGGCAGGGCTCCCCGCT
>Ga0256913_10001479_pt1 | contig 12094 bp, 12 predicted proteins | sample Axial_MatmetaG_FD_185970 | JGI IMG/M metagenome (GOLD analysis project Ga0256913, IMG submission 185970) | Deep-sea worm associated microbial mat communities from Axial Seamount, Juan de Fuca Ridge, Pacific Ocean - Axial_Mat | ecosystem: Environmental > Aquatic > Marine > Oceanic > Microbial...
GCCCTTTTGGTTTTCTGAGAATTAAATTATTAATCGAACTCAGGTTAAATAAAAAATGTCAATAGCATTTTGCTACTGACATTTATTTTTTTTAAAATAACTTATAAACTTTGTAATAACCGATAACAATGCAATATTATAAAAAATAAGTATGCTTGTCTATCCCCCTTTTGGGGGATAGAGGTAATTTATATTTAATACAAATAAGCACATGAATATGTTATCGAAAGTTCACTATATTGCTTATATATCGATATTTAGAAAATATTGATAAGCTTAAAATTAGATTGTGAGAATACCAACGAATTTGGTGCTAATTTCCTCGTTTAGCACGTTCCCAATTAACAGTTTGCTTGCCTTTTAAAAAGCGGAATAAACCAAGCCATACAGAATAATTCATTATATAAATATAGTAAGGCAAGAAAAGAAATTTTATTTTTAGCTTAGTATTTTTTAATAACCACCCAACAAAAACTAATAAATAAAACAGCGTTTGCAGTAATAGAAGAATGCTAAAAATATTAATGTCTAAGGGATTTTTGTTTAGAGCAACTATAATTAAATTAAATAGATATACTATTGGCATTGCAAAAGGCACAATTAACCAACGCAATACTTTATGCGAAAAAAACTGCCAAGAAAAAATTCCGTATTTAAACGGATTTAGCAATGCCGATAATCGAAGAACAGATTGAATTCCTCCTGCCGAAATTCTAATTTTACGTTTAAGTTCTTCTTTCACATCTGCCGAAGCGGTTTCTATTGCATAAGCTTCGGGGTCGTATTGTATTGTGTAGCCCTGTTTTACAATTCGCAATGAAATAATAAAATCATCTAAAAGTGTATCGGCTTCTACTTCTTGCAATAGTTCTGTTCTAACTGCAAACAACTCTCCTGCGGCACCTACAGCCGAAAATAGCTCTGCATCCCATTTTTTTAGCTTACTTTCGTATTTCCAATAAAAACCCTCACCGGAACCGGCAGCAGCATCAGAATTTTTTTGGTAAATTCGTTTTTCACCGGCAACACAGCCAACTTTTGGATCTTTAAATAAATCTACTATTCTCTGTATTGATTCTTTCCCTAGCATTGTATTTCCATCAGAGAAAATAACAATTGGTGTTTCAACAAATTTAAATCCGCGATTTATTGCTCCTATTTTTCCGCCACGAGCATCTTCGTGTAAAACTTTTACTTCGGGATATTTTTTAAGTAAATCAGGTGTGCCATCATCAGAGCCATCAGTAACCCAAAGATGTTTTACCTTATCTTTAGGATAGTCTAAATTTAAGTGGTTCTGCATTTTATCGGCAATATAATCTTTTTCGTTATATGCTGCTACAAAGAGTGTTACTTCGGGATTGAAATCATTTTCAATTTTATTTGATTTCTTAAAAATTCGCTTTAGTTTTACTAAAATGAATAAGCTTATCGGATATCCTATATATGAATAGAAAATCAAAAATAATAGTATCCAAAAACTTAATTCAATTAAAAACATTTCGGCATTTTTTACAAAGATATGTTTCTTTATTATTATATTTATATTTTAAATAAATTTTTATGATAGAGCTAATAAAATCAGACATAACAAAACTAGAAGTTGAGGCAATTGTTAATGCCGCAAACAAAACCCTGCTTGGTGGCGGTGGTGTTGATGGTGCAATTCACAAAGCTGCGGGGGAGCAACTATTAGAGGAGTGCAGAACACTTAATGGCTGCGAGACCGGCGAGGCAAAAATTACTCGCGGATATAATTTGCCGGCAAAATATGTTATTCATACTGTTGGTCCTGTTTGGTATGGCGGCAACAAAAACGAGGTACAATTGTTAGAAGATGCTTACAAAAACAGTTTAGAATTGTCCGCAAAAAAGGAAATAAAATCTATTGCTTTTCCAAATATCAGCACAGGTGTTTATCGTTTCCCGAAAGAGCAAGCAGCACAAATTGCAATAAAAACCGTGAAAGATTTTTTACAAAAAAATTCTAATGATGTAAAGGTAATTTTTTGTGTTTTTAGCGATGAAGACTATGACATTTACAAAGGATTATTGTCGTAGTTCAAAGTTTTTTCCAAGATAAACTTTTCTAACTTGCTCATCTTCGGCAAGGTCTTTTGCGTTACCCGATTTTAGAATACTGCCTTCGAAAAGCAAATAAGTTCTGTCGGTAATAGATAATGTTTCGTGAACATTATGATCAGTAATTAATATACCAATATTTTTATCCTTAAGTTTTGCAACAATTTCTTGGATATCTTCTACAGCAATTGGGTCAACACCTGCAAATGGTTCGTCTAATAAAATAAAAGCAGGGTCGATTGATAATGCACGAGCAATTTCGCAACGACGACGTTCTCCTCCCGAGAGTTGAATTCCTAAACTTTTACGAATTTTTTGTAAGCCAAACTCATCGAGTAAACTCTCTAACCTGTGGCGTTGCTCTTCTTTAGAAAACTTAGATAATTCCAAAACTGCCGAAATATTATCTTCTATACTCATTTTTCGAAAAACCGAAGCTTCTTGAGCTAAATAACCAACACCTAAACGAGCTCTTTTATACATTGGGTATTTTGTAATATCCTTATCGTCTAAAAATATTTTTCCCGAATTTGGTTTTATTAAACCAACTATCATATAAAAAGAAGTAGTTTTTCCTGCTCCGTTAGGTCCAAGTAAGCCAACAATCTCTCCTTGATTTACCTCAATAGATACGCCTTTTACAACGGTTCTTGAACCATATTTTTTTACAATATTTTCGGTATATAATTTCATACAGTAAAGATGAAAAAATTAAATGTTATTGCAAAACACTTGACATATATAATTACTTTATATTAAATTTTTTAACAAAATATAAGACTTCTTTAAAAAAATAGTAACTAAAATAAGCAATTTTTGGTATAATTAGTATTACATTTGTATACAACAATTATTAATTAATGAAAATCAACAGAATAAAAATATTATTATTTCTATTGATAAGCTATACTTTTTTATTTGCTAATAAAATTGATAGTTTAGAAAATGTTGTAAAATCGTCTTTTGGAAAAACAAAGATAATTGCATTATTAAATCTTTCGGAACAATACTATAAAGTTGATCTTGATACTGCTTTGTTTTATTCTAACCAAGCATATCTTATCTCTAAAGAAATTAATAGCCAAAAATTAAAAATAAGAAGTATAAATGCCGTAACTAAGGTTTATTATTACAAATCTGATTACAAGAATGCCATTAAATATACAAGAATGGCATTAGAGGAGTATAAAAAAGATAAGAAAAATAAAAAAAACGTAGCTTCTTCGCTTAATAATCTTGGTGCAATTTATTATAATTGGGATGTTTATGATAAAGCTCTAGAATACTTTTTTGAAGCACTAAAAATATATCAAGAATTAGAATTAGAAGCGGATATTGCATCTGTAAATAATAATATTGGGTTAGTATATAAGGATAGCGAAAAATATGATTTAGCAATTGAGTTTTTTCATAAATCTAAATCATTTATAAAAAATTCTAAAGATATTAGAACCTATTCGTATTGCCTAAATAATTTAGGTGGTGTATATTCTAAAAAAGCTCAATATGATTCTGCTTTATTTTATTTTAATAAATCTGTAGAACTTAGAATAAAGTCTAATGATGATATGGGTTTAGCTAATACCTATGGCAATATGGGCGATATGTACTACGATAAAGCAGATTACGACAAAGCTTTAGAATATTACAAAAAAGTTTTATTTATAAGCGAACGTCATAAAAACGACAAAATTAAAGCAATGGTTTATACAAGTTTAGGTAAAACTTATTATAAACTTAAATTTAATGAAATTGCAATAGATTATTTACAAAAAGCTGAATCTCTTGCTAAAAGTTTAAAAATAAATAAAACCTTAAAAGATATTTATGAGGAATTTTCAAAGATATATTCTACTAAAAACGATTTTAAAAATTCTAATCTATATTTAAAAAAATATATTACTGTTAAAGATAGTTTATTCTCAAAAGAAAAAACTGATAAACTTTCGGAGTTAATGGTTTTATATAGCATGGAAGCGAAAGAAAAAGAACTGCAAACCATAAAAGAACGAGACGAAGCAAACAGAAAACTTATAGAAAAAGCAAACGAGTTTAAATATTTTTTAATAATAACAATCTTTTTGCTTATTGCAATATCATTTTTAATATTTAGTAGATTTAAATCTAGGATAACTAATGCTAGGTTATTAAAAGAAAAGAATGAGCAAATTGCTTCTATAAATAAACAACTTGTAAGTTTAAATAATGAATTAGAACAAAAAATTAAAGACAGAACAAAAGAGTTACAAGAGGAAATACAAAATAAATTACAGATAGAATCGTCTTTAAGTTCCGCTATAGAAAAGGAAAAAAGAGCTAATTATTTAAAAGATTTCTTTTTGTCAAATATCAGTCACGAAATAAGAACACCATTAAATGCAATATCCGGTTTAGCATCTTTATTAGAACGAAAATTTGAAGGCAAAAAAGAAAGTGTAATAAACGAGTTTATTAGTGGTATTATTCAAAACAGTAACAGACTTCTGAACTTACTTAATAATATTATAGATTTCAGCAGATTAGAAGCAAACGATATAATAATAAAACAAGAAACATTTTCTGTAAATGAAGTAAGCTCAAATGTTTGTGAATTGCACAGATTTAAAATTAATGACAAAAAACTAAATTTAGAAACTAATTTTGAAGATACTCCATTAGTAATATCAGACAAAGAAAACCTTGCCAAAATAATTAATGATGTTATTGATAATGCTGTTAGATATACCGACAAAGGAACTATTAACATAGAAACCGGTTATTATAAAGATTACGAAGAAGTATATATTAGAATAAAAGATACAGGACAAGGTATTGATAGTGAGTTCTTGCCACATATTTTTACTTCGTTTACGCAAGAAAGTAAAGGTTTTGAAAGAAAATATCAAGGAATGGGGCTTGGCTTGCCACTAGCAAAAAGGTTAATTGAATTAATGAACGGAAGAATTGAAATTTCTTCTAAAAAAGGAACAGGAACTATTGTAAGTTTATTTATTCCTGCCGATACTTCTAAAATAGAAAGTACTAAGTCTGAAACCAAAATTATTGGGATTCCCGATAAAGTCTTTAGGAAAAAAGACTTTGAAGTTTTTGTAGTTGAAGATGATTATTTTAATAAGCTTGTATTACATTCTTTATTAGAAAGAATTACAAAGGTTACTTCTGCTTCAAATGGAGTGGAAGCATTAGAGCTAATAGACAAACGCTTGCAAGATGGCAAAGAGTTCGATATTATGCTTTTTGATATTAACTTACCTGATGGTTGGGACGGCATAAAATTAATGAATAAGATAAAAGAAAAATGGCCAATATACAATGATGTAATCTTTATTGCACAAACCGCATACTCTAACGAGAAAGATAAAAAAATAATTCTAAATGCAGGATTTAACGAGTTTATTACAAAACCTATTGATGGTGATGCCTTAATTAACTTAATTAAATTTAAATTAATGCAATAAGAAAACTATTTTTTTCTTAAATAATTCCTTCACTCAACAAAAAATATTTACTTTGCGAGTAAATAAAATTATCAAAATTTGAATTTCGAATATTTTATAGCAAAGAAAATATATTTTGACAAAAGCAGCGGGAAAAAAATCTCGAAACCTATTGTTAAAATTGCCCAAATTGGAATTATTTTAGGAATAAGCATTATGCTAATTTCAGTTTCGGTTGCTATTGGTTTCAAATCTGAAATTAGGAAGAAAACTGTTGGTTTTGGCTCTCACATTCAAATAATTAATTTCGACACAAATAATTCTTACGAAACAGTTCCAATAACAAAAAATCCTGAATTAGTCGGTAAAATTTCTAAAATACCAAACGTAAAACATATTCAATCTTTTGCTACAAAAACAGCTGTTTTTAAAACAAAAGAAAATGTAAACGGTATAATCCTAAAAGGAATTGACGACGATTTTAACTGGCAGTTTTTTAAACAAAATATTATAGAAGGAGATACTTTTAAAATTGAAAAAGACAAACGCTCAAAAAATATATTAATCTCAAAAAAAACTGCTTCGCTATTAAATTTAACAGTTGGCGATACAATTCTTACATATTTTATTCAAAAGCCAATCAGATTTCGCAAATTTGCAATAAGTGGAATTTATGAAACAGGAATGGAGGAGTTAGACCGTACTTTTGCTCTTGTAGATATTAAGCAAATCAGAAAACTTAATAAATGGGAAAATAATCAAATATCAGGTTACGAACTTAGTATAAACGATTTTGATAAACTTGATGAAGTTAAACAAGATATACAAGATGTTGTTGGTTATGATTATACAAGGCAAGGTGGGCTTTTAAAAGTTGAAACAATAAAAGAAAAGTTTCCAATGTTATTTGATTGGATTGGCTTATTTGACGCAAATGTTTGGATTATTCTTATTTTAATAACCATTGTTGCGGGTTTTAATATGGTTTCGGGTTTATTGGTTATTATTTTAGAAAACACACGTATGATAGGTGTATTAAAAGCAATGGGAAACAACAATTTATCTATCAGGAAAATATTTCTTATTTATTCTGCTATGATAATAGGTCGTGGAGTTATTTGGGGAAATATTATAGGTTTATCTTTAATTTTAATACAACAATATTTTGGTATTTTCACTCTCGACCCACAGTCGTATTACGTGAGTACTGTCCCTGCATATTTTACCCCATTATACTTTACCTATTTAAATTTAGGAGTAATAATTGTTACAGTGTTAATGTTAATTGTTCCTTCCTTTATTGTATCGAAGATAACTCCTGTAAAAGCAATAAAATTTAATTAACAAAAAAAGCTTGCCAAAATTGACAAGCTTTTAAATATTTAGATAAACCTGAGTTTATTTTTTTCTAGTAGAATAGTTAATTTTAAGTGCATTAGCTTCTCTCAAAGCTTGTTTAATATCAACTACAATCCCCATTTTTGTATCAGCATCAACTTTTAATGATGTTGTCATTTGAGGTCTTTCGTATTCTTTTTTCTTTTCTCTTTCACTTACAATAAATTGCTGAATCTCGTCTATAGTAGCAAACTGATCATTTAACTGTATACGAGGTTCTGCTCCAAATACAGATTGGTATTTAGGCAAAGGAGGTCCAACATTTATATAACTTACTAAAGATTTTTTCTGTAATTTTTTAACTTCTGTAGCCGATGGCACATCAGTTTTAACCATTACGGTACTATCTCTCATACTAGTAGTAACCATGAAAAAGAATAATAACATAAATACAATATCAGGTAACGATGCTGTAGATATTTCTGGCGATCCGCCTTTTCCTGCTTTTCTTCCAAATTTTCCCATATTAGCTTCCTCCTCCTGTACTTCTTCTAGGTTCAGCTTCAGATATTCTCATCGGATAAATTTTCTTAACTGCTTTCATTTCTTCTTCGTCTAATTTATCGAATGGTTTGTGAAATTGTTTTTTAGAAATTTCATCACGAAGTTCGTTGTATGCAGCTGTTAATTCATTCTGAACCTGGATATAAATATCATATTTTGTACCACGATCGTTTTGTAGAGATATTACTTGTTTAGAAACAGGGTAAACACCAAAAAACGGTACATCTATTTCTTCTTTTTGTGGTAAATCATCACTATTATTAGGATTTTCGATAAATTCCTTTGCTTTTTCACGCAATCTGCTTATATCTATCGATTTACCTTCAACAAGTAATTGGTTCTTATAGTTTATTCGAACATCGAAAACATCTCTATCTTTAATTTGATCTATCTCTTCAGGTGGATCATCAGATAGTTCAGGCAGTTTTCTCATTATACCTGAATCTACATTCATTGTTGTTGCAACAATAAAGAAGATAAGTAGCATAAATGCGATATCTGCTATCGAACCACCATTAATTTCCGGAGCTTCTCTTCTTGGCATATTATTAATATTTTAATATTCTATTTAAAAATCTTCGATACCTCGGTGTAAACAATAGATAATATTGCTAAAGCACCTAAGATATACATACTTTTAATCGCCATACCAATTGTATGCGATAATGATGATGTAACTTCAAATTTTTTCATTACATCAGCAGAAACACTCCCTTCAGACGAAATAACATAAGATATTACGAATACAAGAATAAGACCACCAATACCTATTAGGGAGCCCATTGCTTTTTTAGGAGCAGTTACTATTTGAATAATCCATCTCACCAAACCAACAACTACTGTTGTTACTGCAGCAAGACCAAATAACACATATGCCCAAATTATAAATGCACTTGTTGAGATAATATCCATCCAAAAACCGATAAATATCAAAACAGACACAAGTAATGTGACCAATAATGTTATAGTTACTAATTTTGATATCATTTTATTATCCATATCTTATTTTTTTGAATATTTTGTTAAAATATCGATTAAAGAAATAGAAGCATCTTCCATATCGTTAACAATACTATCAATTTTTGCTACAAGATAGTTGTAGAATACTTGAAGTATCATTGCTACAATAAGACCGGATACTGTTGTAATAAGAGCTACTTTAATACCATGAGCTACTAAAGAGGGCTGAATATCGCCGGCTGCTTCAATTGCATCAAAAGCGTCAATCATACCAATTACAGTTCCCATAAATCCTAACATAGGAGCAAGAGCAATGAATAATGAAATCCAAGAAAGTCCTTTTTCTAAAAGTCCCATTTGAACGCTACCATAAGCAATTACAGATTTTTCTACAATTTCTAAAGAATTAGAATCATTAGCATCGTAACGGTCTAAACCTTGGTAAAAAATACTTGCAACAGGTCCTCTTGTATTTCTACAAACTTCTTTAGCTGCTTCAATTCCACCGGAATTCATTGCGTCTTCAATGTTTCCTAACAATTTTTCTGTGTTAGTTGATGCTAAATTCAAATAAATTATACGCTCAATTACTAATGCTAAACCTAATATTAAAGCAATAAGTACGAAACTCATAAAACCGGCACCACCTTCAATAAATTTTTGTTTAATTACTTGATGAATTGGTTCGTCTGCTGCAGGTTTTGTTTCTTCTTCTGTGTCAGTTGTAACCACTTCTTCTGTTTCAGTAGTTTCTTGTGTGTCGGCAACTTCTTCAGTTTGTGTGCTGTCTGCTTGCTCTACTGTTGTAGTATCAGCATTTTGTTCTTCTTGAGCACTTGCGTAATTTACTGCCCCAAAGCTAAGCATAGCAAAAACGGCAATTAATGAAAATAGTTTTTTCATGATCAGTTTAAAATTAATTTAAAGTTAATAATTATATAAAAATTGCGGAGAATGAGGGATTCGAACCCACGTTACAGTCACCCGTAAACACGCTTTCCAAGCGTGCGCCTTAAGCCACTCGGCCAATTCTCCGTATAGTTTGCACTATACGAATAGTTTTTTAAAGAACACTTTTTTTGAAACTTCGAAAGTACAAAAAATTACTCAAAGTAAATTATTTTTTAACTTTTTTACAAGTTTATTTTTGTAATTTCTCCCGATATTGATTTTTCAAACATATTTTTTGTTTCTTTTTGGCTTAAATTCTGTCCTAAAACAAACATTAATTTTGTAATTGCTGCCTCGCTTGTAATATCATTTCCTGTTATAACTCCGGCTTTGGTTATTCCTAATCCGGTTTCGTATTTTCCCTCGCGAACCGAACCTGCAATACATTGTGTTACATTCACAATAACTATATCGTTTTTAACGGCTTTTGCCAGTAAATCTAAAAACCATTTTTTTGTTGTTGCATTTCCGGAACCAAAACTCTCTAATACTAAACCTTTTAGATTTGGAGTGTTTAATATAGATTTTACAAATTCTTTTGTTATTCCGGGAAATATCTTTAATATTCCTACATTCGGGTTTAATTTTGTATTAATTTTAAAATCGGATTTTCCTGTTTTATAATGTATATATTTGTAGTTAAACTTAATATCTATTCCAATATTTGCTAATGGAGGATAGTTTTCTGAAGCAAAAGCGTTGAAATATTCGGCATTATATTTTATTGTTCGGTTTGCTCTAAAAAGTTTATTTTCGAAATAGATACATACTTCCGGTACAATACTCTGTCCGTTTTCTGTTTTCGAAGCAATTTCAATTGCCGATATTAAATTTTCTTTTCCATCGGTGCGAAGCATTCCTATTGGCAACTGCGAACCTGTTAATACCACAGCTTTGTTTAAATCTTGCAGCATAAAACTAAGTGCCGAGCCGGTAAACGACATTGTATCAGTACCATGCAATATTACAAAACCTGTGTATTTATTGTAATTTTCTTTTATAATTTTGGCAAGTTTTATCCAAAATTTATAATCAATATCAGAGGAATCTATTGGGGTTTCAAACTCAATAGTATCAATCTTAAAATCGAATTTGTTTATTTCGGGTATTGATTTTTGGATTTTAGAAAAATCTACAGCAGATAATGCTCCTGTTTTATGATTTTCTATCATTCCGATTGTTCCGCCTGTGTATATTATCAATACTTTGTTTTTCATCTTTATTTTAAGTTTATTTTAAAAACTTCTTCGGCATTTTTGGTAGTAATTTCGGCTACTTCTTCTATTGAAACTTGTTTTAAATCTGCCACTTTTTTTGCAATATATCTTAAATATGTACTTTCGTTTCTTTTGCCTCGTTTTGGCACCGGTGCTAAATACGGAGAATCGGTTTCTAATACAATATGGGTTAACGAAATTTGCTCTACTACTTTATCTAAACCGGCATTTTTAAAAGTAACAATCCCTCCAATTCCGAGCTTTAATCCTCTATCAATAAAAAATTTAGCTTGTTCTAAATTGCCTGTAAAACAATGTAATATGCCATTTAAGTTGTCGTATTCGGTTTTTGATAAAATTTCAATAACATCATCAAAAGCATTTCTAACATGGATTATTGCGGGCAAATTGTTTTGCATTGCCAAATGCAATTGTTTTTCAAAAACCTCTTTTTGTTCTTCTTTGTAGCTTGTGTCCCAATAATAATCTAAGCCAATTTCGCCAATGGCATAAAATTTTTCTTTTTCTAAATATGATAAAACCTCATCGAGTTCATTTTTGTAATCATCTTCAATAGAACCCGGGTGCAATCCAATCATTGGGAAAATTCTATCGGCATATTTTTTTGATAATAATAGCATATCATCAATAGAACTGCTATCAATATTCGGAAGAAAAATATATTTCACTCCCAAGTTTAATGAATTATAAACAAGCTCATCTCTATCTTTATCAAATTCTTCGAGATAAATATGCGAATGTGTATCAGTTAAAATTATTCCCATTGTAATTCAGTTATAATCTGCAAAGATATATTTTTATTAAAACTTTGTGATTTACCGAAAAAAACTTTTTTATTTTCTAAGTTTGCAAAAAATAAATTTTATATGCAAATACAAGCGAAATTACTACAAATGTTACCACTACAAACAGGTACAGGAAGAAACGGAGAATGGAAAAAACAAGATATTATTGTTGAAACTTTCGATCAGTATCCTAAAAAAATATGTATATCGATATGGGGAAATAAAATTGACAATAGTGTTTTGCAAGAAGGTAATAATCTTGATATTTCTGTTAATATTGAAAGTCGTGAGTTTAATGGGAAATGGTACACCGATGTAAAAGCTTGGAAAATTGAGTTGCAAAATGCACAGAATAATACAAGGGCTGAGTCAACTCCTGCATCTACTGCACCAAGTATTGATGATATGCCTCATTTTGATGAGGAAGAAGATGGTGAAGTTCCGTTTTAAAACTTTATGTTATTATCATGATATTTGAGAAAGGGTATATTTCATATTTATAATCAGGGTAATAACCTGAGTTCGATTAATAATTTAATTCTCAGAAAACCAAAAGTGCATTAGATTTTTGCTAAAAATAATGAAATTATAACGGGTTATAATGAGTGGTTTTTAGCAAAAAGATGATGTGCTTTTGGTTTTTCTTCTTAGATTTCAATAATTAGCTCCTAAACTTTACCAAATTATCTTACATTATCCCGATAGTGTTACAATAATTTGTTTCGTTTAAAAACTAATT
>Ga0256913_10001480_pt1 | contig 12093 bp, 8 predicted proteins | sample Axial_MatmetaG_FD_185970 | JGI IMG/M metagenome (GOLD analysis project Ga0256913, IMG submission 185970) | Deep-sea worm associated microbial mat communities from Axial Seamount, Juan de Fuca Ridge, Pacific Ocean - Axial_Mat | ecosystem: Environmental > Aquatic > Marine > Oceanic > Microbial...
ACTTCCGAAACCCGGACCAACATTACCGATAGTTGCAACCGATCCGGAGAATGCTTCGGTAAGACCAACGCCAAGCATACTCAAAAGCAATGTGGATATAAAAACGATCATGAGATAAATACCAATATATAACACACTGTTGCTAACAAGCTGATCCTTTACGGAGCTATCTCCCATCTTTATTGGAATAACAGCGTTAGGATACATCACTCGTTTAATTTGTCTTACAAATGCTTTCCAGAAAAGTACAACTCTATCAGCCTTTATCCCTCCGGAGGTTGACCCCGCTCCGGCACATTGCAACGACAGGAATATCAAAATCAGATGAGAATACCCCGGCCAAACATTGGAATCGGCTGTGGCAAATCCGGTTGATGTCCCTACCGACAAGACTTGAAATGCCGAATACCGAAATGCTTCAAACCATGTTTTATATGTTTGATGATGAATTCCAATTGCGATTACAACCGTTGCGAAAAGCATTATCAGTAAGTAATACTTAACAACCGGAGATTTCCAAAACTGTTTTGTTTTACCGGTAACAGCTGCATAGAGCAGCACAAAATGAATTCCCGAAAGAATCATAAAAACCAATATTACCGTCTCAATCGCTACACTGTTGTAATACGCAATACTTGCATTCTTTGGTGAGAATCCTCCCGTTGCTATTGTTGCAAAGGAATGAGTGATTGCATCGAACAAATTCATACCGAATAAAACGAGTAAAAGCGTTTCGGCAAGTGTAAGCACCAAATAAACACCGGTAATAATTTGGATCGCTTTATTCGCTCTCTGCTTGAAGTTCTCTTGAGCAACGGAAGAAACTTCCGAGCGGAATAAAACCAAGCCTACAATACCGGATGCCGGAAGAACCGAAAGCACAAAAATGATAATTCCGATACCACCTATCCAATGCGTCGATGCTCGCCAGAATAAAAGTCCGTGCGGAACAGCTTCGATATTCTGCAGAATTGTTGAGCCGGTTGTAGTAAATCCTGAAACACTTTCAAACACCGCATTTGTAAAAGTAAATTCTCCGCCCCATAAAATATATGGCACTGCCCCAATAAGACACGACATCAGCCAACTACCTACAACTATTAGCAGCCCTTCCTTATTGGTGATTGAAGTTGTTGGAGGTACAAATATTATCGGGAATAACGCGATCAGAATTGTAATTAATGTAGTATAGAATAAAGGGAAAATTGAACTGTCGCCGTAGATAACTCCTACCAATGTTGATATAGCTAGAAAGATCGCATCCAGAATAAGTGCAAACGAGATATATCTTAAAACCGCATGGAATCTCATTGCTTCTTTGACTCCTGCGATTCCACTAGTGAACTTAGTATCCGAATTGAGTTTTCTAAATCGTAAAGTTCGTCACGTGTTTCAATTTCATAACCTATCGGTACTCTTTTTTCGATAAACAATTTAATTCTTTTGGAAAGATTCACTATCGGACTAATCACAAAATAATTAATTAAATAAGTAAAGATAAAAACAAATCCCAAAGCTGATACCGATGCAATAATACCGGGCATTACGGTACTGTTCTCCTTTTGACTCATTTCTACAGCAGTAGCATAAATCGTTTCTTCATTCAGTTTAATTATTTCATTTACTTTATCTTTAATCTTTTGGAATTTCGAATGCACTTCTTTAAAATACCAATCGAGATCGCCTTCCTTTTTCGTTCCAACAATTGGCTTTTGCCAAAGACTCTTAAAACTAAAATATTCTACTCTTATCTGTTTGATAATCTTATCTTCTTCTTCCGAAGTATTATTGCTTTGCAATGCGCGTAAGTTATCGGTAAATAACGTATCACCATTCTGCAGAATTTCTCTGCCCTTTTCCCAATTTCCCATATGCAGTAGAAGAATACCGCTGTCTTCCCTTTCGAGTCCTTCAATCATTACTCTTGCAGAGTGCATGCTTTCGTAATTTTTAGAAATCACTTCCGACACTGATGTACTGATATTACTTAGTTGATATGCCGACCAAACACCCGCAATAAAAAGCATCAAAGCTAAGATCAGAAATCCAAAAAATATTTTACCTTTAAGTTTCATCTCAATTCCATTAATATTTACTATACAAACTTATTCATATTATTTTTTATAAATAAGTGCTCTTTTACTTCCATTCAAAATTAATTTGGATAGGAGAAATAACAAAGTAAAGATAATATTAAATAGATTGAATTTGAAAAACTATATTTTAAAATGATTCGGATTTAAAACAATCCAAGTCAATGAATTACTTGGATATAACCCAAGTATTTTCTTTAATATGAACAACCAAAAAATGTTATCTTTCTTCTAATCATAGACTGTAATTGATTTTCCCACCTCTGCGCTGTGTACCTTAATGTTTTTACCCGCTTTAAGTATATGATGACCTAACCATTCCTTAGCTTCCGGTTCACCATGGATAAGAATCACTCTGCTTGGTTTTAATGCTTCCGCTATCATCAGCAATTCCTCTCTGGTACTGTGTGATGGGAAATGAAATCTGCTTATTGAACACCTGATCTTTATTTTTCTATCAATACCAATTTCTATTTCATCACCTTGATTGCTTTCGGCAATTTGATATCCGGGCGTGCTTAGGTCCATATACCCGACGATAAAAATTCCAAACGATTTGTGATGCAGCCAATACTTCATTAACTTATTCGACATAGTGTTCTCAATCATCATCCCGCTTGAAGCAAGCACAATGGAAGGATGACGTTTGTAGTAATCGGGATTAACAATATCAAAATAGTTAAGCTGTTCAATCTCACTTAGTTTTACCGAGTCATATTTCCTATTTACTAAGAATCGGTTTGTGTCATAAAGATGGGCAATCTTTCGGCTAATTCCCCCAGTGAATATTTCCGTCTCACTTAATTTACCAACTCTCATTTGATTGTGAAGAAACATCAGCAGCTCTTGCATCTTACCAAGAGAAAAGACGGGTATTAGCACCGACCCACCGGAAAGGATTATCTTGTTTGCTTCCTTGATAAGTTTTTCACCTTCCGTTTTTACGGTACCGATCTTATCCGAATCGGTAGCCGCATATGTTGATTCCGTAATCAGAAGATCAACAGGTTTATCGGGTAGAATTGCGCCGTTCATTATTGTTTGAGGTGAAATTTTGACATCGCCGGTATAGAGTATTCTTCTGTTTTGATACTCAATAAGAATTGAAGCCGAACCGAGAATATGTCCGGCATCATAAAATGTAACAGAAATATTATCATTCGACGAATGACGCAATCCGTAAATTTCCAGATGTTCTTCGTACTCAACCTCGGTAATGCTTCTTAAGATAAGATCAATATCGTCATGGTTATACAACAACTCGTCAGACGTACCCGTCATTTGCTCGTTAGTAATTCTAACAGTGTTATGCAAAGTCAGTTTGGCAATCTCTAAAGTCTGTTTAGTGGTGTAGATTTTCACATGCGGGAATTTCTTTATCAAAAAAGGTAACGCCCCGATATGATCTTGATGAGCATGCGATATAAAAAGAAAATCCAACGGTTCGTTTTCGATAAGTTCAAATTTTGGGAGTGAATTATTCCCGATTTTTCTCGGATGGATTCCGCTATCGAGTAATATTCCGGTACCGTCAATATTCAGATAAAAACAGCTTGCCCCTACTTCGTCAGCGCCACCGAGCGGAAGGAATTTGATCATTGCGTTTCTAATTTCTTCTTTTCAGCTTCTCTCATTTCACGCCGCTCTCTATAAAGCTGCCCAATCTCCGCACCGAGGAGAAACACAATTGAAGCATAGAAAATCCAAAACATTACCACAGCAAAAAAGAGAAATGTGCCATATAATTTATTCAACGCTAAAAAGTTCACTACATAATACTCGAATATCAGCCTTACAATCTCCCATAATATCGTCGCCCAAAGAGCTGCTATAAATGACACAAGCGGACCGAGTTTTCCATATGGGATAAACTTATAGAACAAATAAAATATAATGAACATGAGTACTAACGATAGATATGTAACAAGATTATTTGTAAGGGTTCCTAAACCGAATTGCTTTAGTATTTCAATCTCTTCCGTTAAGGAAACGAAAAAGTTTATTATAGGCAGAAGAAAAGTTGAGAATAAAATGAAAATAAGAATTAATATCACCATACCAAAATCTCTTAACATTCCAACGACAGCGCTTTTGGTTTCTTCAACTTTAAAAATTTTATTTAGAATTGTCCTCATACTGCTGAACAACCAAGTTGAAGTAAACAGTAATCCGAAAGAACCAATCCAACCGGCTAATGATTTATATTGCACAACTTCCGGAATTCGGGAAAGGATAAACCGTTTCATATACTCTGCAGAAGCATGGTACGGAATTATTTCATTAATTGCATTATTCACTTGCTCCTCAATTGTACTGGGATCGATAATACTCCCGAGTACGGAAAAGATTAATAGAACCAGTGGTATTGAACTGATAATTATCGAGTATGCAATTCCTGCTGCGGAAAGGAATAAATGACCGCTATGTAAGCTATGAAACAATCCACCGATATAGTGATCAAGAAATGCAGTTATCCGTTTATAAGTTTTAACTGATATTAATCGAGTTATAAATTTTTCTATTTTAGACTGTAACATTCATCTTTTTACTAATTGTATTATAGTAAATATCAATTAGTTTCTCCAAAGATATTGCAATTTCGTCATTTATTTTAAGATCTTTTTCAGTCGTTTTACCAATTAAAGTTATTGGTGTTGAATGTTCACTTACAACTTTTTCAAATTCTTCTTTATTGGAAGAAGAAACTGAAACAATAACCCTTGATTGTGATTCTGAGAAAAGTGTAAAATCCAATCGTGATTTGATCGGGATATTAACTTCTGCACCAACAGGATTTTCCTGATCGCCTATACAACTCTCAGCAAGAGAAGTGATAATTCCACCTTCGGAAATATCATGCGCAGAATTGATCAAACCTTTTCTTATTGCTTCGAGTAATGTATTATGTAATTCCTTCTCTACACTCAAATCAATTTTAGGTGAATCTCCAACAACAAGGTCATGAATTTCTTTTAAATACTCACTGCCACCCACTTCTTCATAATCTTCACCAAGCAGATAAATAAGGTCACCAGCATTTTTGAAGTTTGAAGTCGTTATATGTTTTAAGTCTTCAATCAATCCGAGCATTCCTATAACCGGAGTTGGATAAACCGCATTGTTTGGACTCTCATTGTAAAAGCTAACATTACCACCAGTTACCGGTGTATCGAAAAATCTACATGCCTCTCCCATTCCTTCAATGGAATTTTTGAATCCCCAGTAAACATCTGGTTTATAGGGATTCCCAAAATTCAGGCAGTTCGTTATTGCCAAAGGAATTCCACCCGAACAAACAACGTTTCTCGCAGATTCTGCAACTGCGATTTTTGTTCCCTCTTTTGGATTAAGGTAAACATATCTCCCATTGCAATCGGTGTTTGAAGTAATAGCTTTGTTTGTGCCTTTTATATAAATCACCGCAGAATCAGAACCCGGACCGACAATTGTATTTGTCCGCACCATCGAATCGTATTGCTCATATACCCATCGTTTAGAAACGATATTTGGTGACGAAAAAACTTTTAAGAAAGTTTCCGTAATGTTTTCCGGTTCCTTAATTTTTGAGAAATCGAAAGCGTGAAGTTCATCAATATAATCGGGCTTTTTCGTCTCACGGTTATAAACCGGCGCACCTCCACCTAATGCCAAATAATATGGCGGAACCTCGGCAACTTTTTCCCCGTTATATGTGATACTTAAAGTATCTTTGCTTGTAACTTTACCAATTATCTCACAATTGAGATCCCACTTGTTGAAAACTTCAATTATCTTTTCCTCGTATCCGGGTTTAGCAACAACAAGCATCCTTTCTTGACTTTCGGATAACATAATTTCATAAGCGCTCATTCCATCTTCACGTAATGGAACTTTACTTAAGTCAATTTCCATCCCGGATTCACCCTTAGCGCTCATCTCGGAAGTTGAGCATGAAATTCCCGCAGCGCCCATATCTTGAATACCGACAATCCAATCGTTCTTGATTATCTCCAGCGTTGCTTCGAGCAGAAGTTTTTCTGTAAAAGGGTCACCAACTTGGACAGACGGGCGTTTCGATTCCGATTCTTCCGATAGATCAACCGAAGCAAATGTTGCCCCGTGTATTCCATCCCGTCCGGTTGAAGAACCAACGATCATAACAGAATTTCCTTCTCCTTCTGCTGTTGCCGTTGCGGTTTTATCCACATCAACAATCCCAATTGCCATAGCATTTACAAGAGGATTATCTTTATATGAATCGTCAAAGAATACCTCGCCACCAACAGTCGGCACACCAAAGCAGTTTCCGTAATCTGCAATTCCATCAACAACGCCTTCAAATAAGAAGCGTGTATGAGGATCATCAAGTGAACCGAAACGAAGTGAATTCAGTGCGGCAATCGGTCTGGCACCCATTGTAAAAATATCTCGCAGAATTCCACCCACTCCAGTAGCAGCACCTTGATACGGCTCAACAGCCGATGGATGATTATGACTTTCGATCTTGAATACTATTCCCATCCCGTCGCCTATATCAACAAGTCCGGCATTTTCCTCTCCGGCGCCGACTAATAATCTGCCGCCCTCACGGGGTAATGTCTTTAACAAATTAATTGAGTTTTTATAACTGGCATGTTCACTCCACATTACGCTGAATATTCCAAGCTCTGTGTAAGTGGGAATTCTATCTAAAATTTCAAGGACTCTGTTATACTCTTCTTCAGTAAATCCGTGTTCTAATGCTAATTCTAAGGTTACTTCTGGTTCTTTCATTCAACAACCGCTAAGTTTAGTTTTTTCAAAAATGAAATATACAATTTTTGGATTAGCTCTCCAATGTCGGTTTATGGTTTAGTTAACTTTTATCCACATAAGATAAAAACCGACTTCTGGTCTTTAAACAGTCATAAAAGTTTTATAACTTCATTTTATATAATTTCGAATAAAATTGGAGACACCAAAATGATAGATAAAAAAACAATATCAATATCTTTTTTCATATTATTATTTACTGCGAATCTTTTTGCCGGTGGCATCATAAAGGTCAAGTCAATTCCAGAAAATGGTGGAGAAGTATCTCAGAATATAATTTATATACAAGATGGTAAAATGCGTATAGAAACAAGTGACGGTGGGGAAAAGACCATTACAATTATTGATCCCAAAGAGGGAAAACTAATTTCAATTGATCCCGCTAAAGAAACCTACATAGTTCTTACAGAAGAAGACTTTAATAATTTCATGCAGAAAATAAATGAGAAGAAGGAAGAAATACTGAAACAATTTCCGGAAGAGCAACGTGAAGCAATGAGACAAATGATTGACCAACAAATGGGGGGAATGTCCAACCAACCAAAAACCGAATATAATAAAGTTGGCGAAGAAAACTTTAACGGTTATGACTGCGAAGTATATAATGGTATTAAAGCTGATGAGCAAGTTGAGAAACTCTGGATAACCCCTTGGGAAAATATGAAACTGAAAGATGAATATGTTACGGTATTCAAAGGTATGGAAAAATTTTTCAAGAAGATGGCTGACAGCATGGGTGATTTTGGTAAAATGATGGAAAATGAATTTGATACTGAAATGTTTGATAAAGGATTTCCGGTTAAAACAATTGAATATGAAGATGGCGAACCGGTTTCAACAGATATAATTGAAGAAGTATCTGAAGATAATTTACCAGCTTCTCTTTTTGAAGCGCCTAAAAATATGACTAGAGAAAACCCATTTGATAATATGTAATTATATCCAAAGAATCTTCATCCGTAAATTTAAGGATGAAGATTTTTTTTTATTAATAAACCGAAAATTAGACTTATAGTTTCATTATAATTGATTTTTCCGAAACAGTAAAAGCACTAAAAAAACCAAGAGCTTTATTGTTCCAATTAGTAACAGGATTTGCCGGAGCAACAGAAGTTTCATGTGGTTTATCAGTTGTAGCAGAAGCATTAATACTGCTTGCAGTTTTATAAAAGTTAAATGCAGCTTCGTCAATTGACATTAGTTCTACGGTAAGTGTATCACCAAGTTGAATATCATTTTTTGTCGCATCAAGAATGAGTCTATAATCGATATAATTCCCATCTGTGAGTTTATCATAATAAATATTGAATCCACTAAGTTGTACCCCGTTGTTATATAACTTGAACCGACAATACTCAGCAATACCAAAATGATCTTGGAAATAAACATGAAGGAAAAATCTTCCCAACCCCTCTTCTTTAGGTTTGTCTGGAGCCTTTTCCAATCTTAAAGAATCAAGTATTATACTATTAGGCATAGTTGAAACAGCATTATACGTTTTTCCTTCTACAACCACTTCAAGTGAATATTCTATACCAAACTTTGTTGGGATATTACTGCTTTCATAAACACCAGGAGAAGTTTCGTTATAATCAAAAGAATTTCCTTCGCTATCTCTTAACAAAACTTTGGCTCCCGATATAGTTTGATAAACTCCAGGTTTATAAAAATCAGTTGATTTAGTTATTAAAACTTTGCTTGAATTATTATTCTCAATTACTTCACCTTCGATCACAATAACTGGTTCACTATCATTTAAATCAACTTGAATAACATCTTCGCATCCAACGGTGAGGAGCAATAAGAAGCCAATCGTTAAATATTTTATCGTAATTTTATTTCTCATTTTGTTCACCTAAAAACTAAAGTTAAACGTAATTGATGGAACAACTTCGAATAATGCTAATCGCACAGCTTCGGTATAATTTGGATTTGTTTCACTCTCTTTAAACGAAATTGTATAAGCGTTTTTCCTACCGTATGCATTATAAAGTGAAAACGTTAAGCTCATCTCTGTTGAAGCAGTTTTCTTAAGAATCATAGTAGCACCAACATCCAAACGGTGATAATCCGGCATGCGGTGTCCATTCCGTTCAGAGTAAAGAATGAGGGTATTGCCATCAACAACATACTTGCCACTTGGGAAAGTAACCGCATCGCCAGTATAGTAAAGCCAGTTAGCTGAAAAAGTCCACCACTTGCTCAATCTATAAATTGCAGTAATTGAAAAATCGTGCGTTCTATCTTGTCTTGCGGGGAAAGGATTACCGTCATTGATATTCGGGAATTCTCTTTCTGTTTTTGAAAGAGTGTAACTTAACCATCCTGTTAATTTTCCAAAATTCTTTTTCAAATAGAATTCAATTCCGTAAGCATAACCTTTGCCAAAGACAAGCTGTGATTCTATATACTCATTAAAGAACAAGTCTGCACCATTTTCATATTCAATTTGGTTTTCCATATTCTTATAATAAACTTCTACCGATGTTTCATAATGATTGTCATAAAAATTTTTGAAATAGCCCAAACTCACTTGGTTCGCTATTTCGGGTTTCACAATACCGGTTGTGGGTATCCATATATCCATTGGGGTTGATGTAGTTGATGTTGAAAGTAAATGAATGTACTGATAATTTCTTGAGTATGATGCCTTAACCGAACTGGTTTCATCCAATAAATATGTTGCAAGAAAACGAGGCTCTAATCCACCGTAATTATTAATTATCTCTCCACTTCCATACTTTTTTGCACTTATTGGATTATTTGCTTCATCATACGTATATACTGTTCCGGGTCCCATATTTAAGTATGTGGAGTATCTCAACCCATAATTAAATTTTAATCTATGAGTTAGATCCACCTCGTGCGAAATATATGCTGCTAACTCAATCCCATATCTATTCTCAACTTTATATGAATTTATACTTCCACCGGAACTATTAATCTCGCCGGGGAGAAATGTATGATAAAACCCAATAAAGCCAAAACGGAAACGATTAGCAGAATTATAGAAATATTGAAAATCTGTTTTGAAATTAATATCCTTAATCCCGGAAGTTACCTCGAAATCGTAATCACCACCATAAATTGAAACCACATAATTATAATCACTGAATATCAATGATGTGTTGGAAAACAATTTTTCGCTAAACAAATGATTCCATCGTAGTGTGCCGGTAATGTTTCCCCAATCAAATCCGAATTGATCTTGAAGTCCAAGCACATCCCTTCCAAAATATCCCGAGAGAAAAAGTTTGTCATTGTTACTAAAACTATAATTTACTTTAAGATTAAGATCATAGAAATATAACTTTGAATCTTTAATAGTTTCATCCCCAGCAAGCGGAAGAAAAAGATCAGCATAAGTTCTTCTTCCGGAAATCAAGAATGATGATTTCCCTTTAACAATTGGACCTTCGACAGACAAACGAGAAGATATCAACCCAATTCCACCTGTAAATCTCCAATCTTTATTATTCCCTTCTTTCATTTTGATATCCAGTACAGAAGAAATTCTACCGCCATATTCTGCTGGCATACTTCCTTTTATCATCTTTGCATTTTTTAATGCATCGGAATTAAAAACCGAGAAAAATCCAAATAGATGTGATGGGTTGTAAACAGTAGCTTCATCAAGTAATATCAAGTTCTGATCAATGTTACCGCCACGTACAAAGAATCCGCTATTTCCATCACCGGCTTGACTGACTCCAGGCAGCAATTGCATTGTCTTCAAAATATCAGCTTCGCCAAGTATTACCGGAACGGCTTGTATCTCTTTTGGTACAACTTCCGTTGTTCCCATCTCCGTTGATTTAACATTGTAATCTCCCTTTTTATCTTCTACAACAACTTCATCTATTTCGTACGAAGCAGGTGTGAGTTCAACATTTGAGTTAACAGAATATTTTAAGTCTATTGTCAGTACTTCGTTTTTATAACCGGTATAACTATAGCGAATTGTGTACTTCCCTTTGGGCACTGTGATAGAATAAAATCCATATTGATTGCTCGCAGTTCCGGTCTCAAGCTCTTGTATATAAACATTTGCGCTTATCAACCCTTCCCCGGTTTCAGCATCTGTAATATATCCGCTTAGAGTTGAAGTCTGAGCATTAAGAACTGAGGTTACAAAAATAATTGCGACCAAAAATAATATGGCTTTATTTAGCATTATTTCTCTTAGTTGAAAAATTCTAATTGATGAAAATAGTAAAAAGAAGATTAAAAGAAATTGCAAAATTTATCTCAAAATCTTTAAAGGACTTTTATATTATTTGGTCAACAACATTGTTAATCAATGTATGTTCGATTACTTAGCTAGTTTTAACTCAATATCCAAACTTAATTGCTCCATAAAAGTAGAACCGCCACCGGCTCGTCCACCTTTACCACCGCCACGCATACCGCCTCCGCCAGACATACCACCACCTTTGCCCATTCCCATACCGGGTTGCATGCCTCCTCTGCCCATCATTTCACTCATGTCAATCTTACCGGTTTCTATTTCAATCTCTATCTTTTCATCAGGAAATATATTTATTGGGAATTGTGCCGAACCGTTATTACCTATCGGTAGTTTTGCTTCGTAAACAAACTGCTGATTTGTACCACTGACTTTCAGTTCATAACCATCATTACTTCCAACCGGTGAGGAATAAACAATTTCATCATCACCATCAATAAGCGAAAATTCACCTTGGCTCTGCATGATAGTATTAATGGTAATATAAAAATCATTCTTACCGCTTTTATTACCCATTATGCTACGGGGTGATACATTCTCCATTTTTATTGGATACTGTAACCCTATCTCTTGATCATCGTTCTCCGGCTCGAACCATACAGTTAGACCGAGTAACATTATTTTCATTGCTGTTTGTCTATCGGATGTGACTAAACAGAAATATAGATTTTCTTGATCGTTCTGGAAACCAATTGCAACTTTCTCATCTTCAAAAAACTTTAACTTTCCATTCCAGTCCTCATGATTACCATCTACAGTTATGTTTTCTGCCAAATCACTTACTACTAACTCTGATGAACCACAACCGATAACACCAAATAAAAATATAATTAATGATATAATAATTTTAATACTCATGTTTCCCTATGAAATTAATATAGAATGTAAATCTAATAGACTATAATAATGCCAAAAATAATATTTGAATTTATTTCAAAAACATACTCTAAATTCTGATTAACA
>Ga0256913_10001481_pt1 | contig 12086 bp, 9 predicted proteins | sample Axial_MatmetaG_FD_185970 | JGI IMG/M metagenome (GOLD analysis project Ga0256913, IMG submission 185970) | Deep-sea worm associated microbial mat communities from Axial Seamount, Juan de Fuca Ridge, Pacific Ocean - Axial_Mat | ecosystem: Environmental > Aquatic > Marine > Oceanic > Microbial...
GGAGGGGTCGAAGTGCGTTTCGAAGAAGAAACCGTCCACCCCCACGGCCGCAGCAGCTCTGGCAAGCGGTGCGACGAACGAGCTGTCTCCCCCGCTCGTGGCGCTTCCACCCGCGGGCATCTGCACCGAATGTGTGGCATCGAAAATGACGGGTGCGAAGCGGGACATGATGGGCAAACTCCTCATATCCACCACGAGATTGCCATAGCCGAAACTACTCCCTCTCTCGGTCAGCCACACACCATACTTTTCGGACGCCTCCCTGCTCACCTCTCCATCGTATCCTCTGCTTGCGAGTACCTTCCCGACGGGATGCTCCATAGCCTGGGGAGCGAGAAACTGCCCCTTCTTGATATTCACGATAGAGGGTGTCGAAGCCGCGGCCACGAGCAGGTCCGTCTGACGACAGAGAAATGCGGGAATCTGGAGTACATCGGCCACTTCCGAAACGGGCTGGGCCTGCTCGGGAAGATGTATATCCGTCAATATCCTGTAACCGAACTTCTCTCTGACCTCATCCAGAATTTTCAATCCCTCTTCCACTCCCGGCCCCCTGAAGCTATCGAGACTGGTTCTATTGGCTTTGTCGAAACTGGCTTTGAAGTAGAACTCTTTCGTACAATCCTCCGCCAGACTCTTCAGCCCCTCGGCTATACGCATCACATTGTCTCTACTCTCTATCACACACGGACCGGCTATCAGTATCATATCGTTGACTCTCTTTCGGGATATTGTGTCCGATATCCATCGAACTTATAGTCGATTATAGCAAATGGAGACGGTCTGGAATCTTGGGGGGGGATATCGCCCGCCGAAGCGGACGATGTCGGAAGTGAATCTTCGGTAATCTGACTATCTGCTCTTCAGATAGAGGCCCACGGCCTGAAGCTGTTTTCCTTTGAGATCACCACAGGCTCCACTACTACGGATATAGGCTTTGGCCTCTGCGGCGGAAGAGAATTTTTCCTCGATGGGCTTACAGAGCTTTTTATATATCTCTTCACCCTTTTTAGCCATCATCGCCTGCTTTTTCGCGATCATCGCAGACTCTTTTTCGAGATTTTTCTTGACTATCGCCATAGTCTCACCGTATGTCATAACCTTTCCGCCATTCTCTTTCGCGAAGGCTCTGGCGGCCTTCTCGTCACCGAAAGCGTATTTGCTCACCTTGCTCATCGTACCGGGTTTGGAACTTCCCACGACATACCATGCCTTTTCGACCGGAATGAATTTGAGTGTCACATTGTCGACCACACGGATATCTTCGACCTTTTTACCCGAAGCCATCTCTTCGGCGAGACAGTGGATGGAGCAGAACTGTTCCATTTTTCCATCGACTTTTGCGGCATGGTTGGTTCTATAGAACATGGGCAGAGTCATTCCGCACTTGACACAGAACATTTTCGCAGGGCCATCCTGCAGAATCTGTGCATCTTTCATCGGTACCATACGGTAGTTTTTAGGCATCTTTTTACCCTGCGCCGGAGCATGTGCCATCTCTCCCGCACCTATACCGAATGTAACGGCGAATGCGACTATCATCATCGATACGATTCTTTTCATCTACTTCTCCTTCTTTTTTTAGAGACTCTTCGGATATCCGAATGTCCATAGAGGCAATTCTATTGAAAATGCGTTAATGATATGTTAAACCCACCTATAGGCCATCCGGATAGATGGATTGCGATACTTTCCGTTACGGAGTATCGGCCCGGGCACTCCGACCGAATTCGAAAAACGGCCGGATAGTATTCCCTCTTCGTGGGAAACTTTATACGACGACTTCACGAAAAAGGGTATTCCAATACCTAAAAAAGGTGTATAATATATAATGTATGGAGAATCTCCCGTAGAGGAGTGAAAGGAAGCGAGATGGATAGAAAGTTGAGAAAAGTCATTCTGATATTCGCGATACTGCTTGCCGGCATATCGAATCTATCGGCGATAGTACTCGTCAACAGCGATTTCGAATATCCGGTCATAGGTGAGCCTCCTCCATATCCCACTATCGTATGGAACGAGCATATAATGGATTTCAACGACAGCGATGTGCCGGGGTGGGTGACGACAGCCTCGGACAGACAGATAGAGATGTGGGAAAACGGCAACGGATTGACCGACGCATACGAAGGCACACAGTTCATAGAGTTGAACGCCAACGAGGTAGCCTCTCTCTATCAGGATATAAATACGACTCCCGACAGCAATATAAGCTGGAGTATAGCCCACAGGGGAAGAGCGGGTACCGATGTCGCCGATGTCTATATAGGGGCGCCCGGAGGCACCATGACGATGCAGGCGAGAATGACCACTTCGGAAACCGCATGGAAAGTATATAACGGAACATACCATGTACCGGCGGGACAGACTGTGACCCGCATAGAGTTCAAAGCGGTCAGTGCTGCGGGAGGAGATACGGTAGGTAATTTTCTCGACAGCTTCATCGTGACTGCCGGAGACATTATCGCCTACGACAATGAATACTCCATAAATGTCGGTCGAAATAGCGAGCTAACGGGAAATGTGATAACGGACTCACCAGCCGACTACGGTGGAGAGAAGTATATCGACACATGGACCCAGCCCTCACATGGAACCCTCTCCGAGATAACGCACGGCGGTGACGGAAACTTCACATACACTCCGGACGAAGGTTTCGTAGGTATAGATACATTCGACTACAATATCACCGATAGCTACGGTAGCAAATCCAAAGCGACCGTAACTATACGGGTAAAAGATTTTTCCGCGGAAGACGACTACTACAGAGGCCGATCCGATCACGATATCACGGGAAATGTTCTCGACAACGACAGAGGAGAATCTCTGAAAGTCGTACGAACATGGTCTCCCTCGCACGGAAGTGTCACGATGAATAGGGATGGCACCTTTACCTATACTCCCGATGCCGGATATGTCGGAAGCGACAAATTCCGCTATAGGGTCAAAGATGCCGATAGAGAGAGAGATACTGCGTGGGTATATCTGACCATTCTCGACAACTCTGTCGTAGCCGAATACCGTCTCGACGAGTGCGGATACGACGGTACGGCAGGTGATGTGAAGGATCATACGGTAAACGGCCTGGACGGGACGAGCGAATCGCTGGATAAAAACGAGAGTGCCCTCATATGCAGTGCCGCCTATTTCGACGGCCAGACAGCCAATATCAAAGTACCTCACGACTCCAGATTCGATATAAAAGATGGGGTGACCATATATTTCTGGCTCTACCCGAAAAGCTCTTCGAGCGGAACATCGGGAGGAGGCATCATATTACCCTTCCCCGGTTTTGCAAAAGAGACATTTTTCATCTCCAAATACGACAGCGGTGGAGATGGATGGTATATCTCCGAAGAGGACCGTAGATTTCTATCAGATCGTATCATATTTTCACTCTCGATAGATGGAACAGAAAACAGCGTCTCTGTCGACAAACCATCGGAGTGGGAAGACAAATGGCATCTGATCGTGGCCAGATACGACAGTACCGACGGTATGAGTATAGTCATAAAAGACTCTTCGGGGAGTGACGAAGACACCGACTCCACCACCGGGAATATCGACAATTCCGACGAACCTCTGCTGATGGGTAAAAAATATGACGACACGGCATATTTCAGAGGATATCTCGATGAGGTGAAGATATGGAACAGAGCGCTGGATGATGATGAGATAGACGACTATTACAACAGTGAATCGAATGGGAAAAACTGGAATGGAAGTGCCAGAATATGCCCGACATGTTTCTGTACCGCCCCTGCCCAGAAGGGTATACTCTCCAGTATGCAGGCCGATTTCAGGAAAATGACCGATGGCAAAAGCGTCAAAGATATACTCTCCCCATATTTCGGAGAGAATTACGGTAGTGAATGGATGCTCTGGCGCAGGGACTACGATGTGGGAGAGGCACCTGATGGAGCCAACGATGCCAGGTATTATGCGATGGGACTGGATGACGATCTGGAGTATGGCAAAGCCTACTGGATCAAAAACTATACGGCCGTCGATGTCAACTACTCCACATCGATCCCGACTATGGATTTCAACGCCACCATAGACGACTATCCCGAATGCCAATCCGACAATGGCAAGTGCACGATAGTCGATCTCGTAGAACCGAATGGGACGGAAAATCATGGTCCGTACATTTACACCATGACATCGTTCCCCATATCGGTACCCATAGCCTGGAAAGATGTCAGAGTGATGATCGATGACAAAATCTACACTCCTGACCAGGCTCAAAAGCTGGGCAGAACATTCAACGCCACTATATGGAGATACAATCCCGACACCGGAAGTTATGAAGCGGTGGCTCCGGATACGGCAGGAATACCATCAGTGATAGAGCCGTGTAGAGGATACTGGATAGAGCTCGATAAAAATTCGGCCGGCAAGGATGTCAGGCTGTTGATACCTCAGGAGTGAAGGAGAGACCCATGAAAAAGAGAGCGCCCATTTCGATGATAGCCGGTACGATACTGCTCTTCTCCCTCTTGGCGACCGGCGCATGGTCCGCCGATTCGACCTCCACGATAACGAGAGTCGATAGCTCGAGAGTGAAGAGGGTGAAAAATTTCAGATATATGGGATGGTTCATCCGATTGATCGCCAGTAGCGGTGATGTGAGAGATACCAACACCATAATCGGGTACAGGAGAGGTTCGAGAGATGGCAAAGATGTCTCCGACTCCGTCGCCATGGGTTCGTATGGATTGTACAGTGCGATAGAGAGAGATGATGGCAGAGAGTATCGGAGCGATTACCGCAGACTCAAGCCCGTAGGCAGAGTTACCGAAGAGTGGGATATCGTCGTTCACGATCAGGATAGAGGAGCCGATGTCACGCTTTCATGGAGAGGTGTGACGATATTCGGCAAAAATAGACGGGGGCATAGAGTATATAGGCACAGAAGACGGCACAAAATCCTATCCATGATGAGACTCGTGGATATGGATAGTGGCGAAATCGTAAAATTTTCCGAAAGACGGAGTTACAGCTTCAATATGGATGGAGCCAAGGAGAGACACCTGAGAGTGATACTTCTGAAAAATGGAGCTCCGGAACCGGAAATAGAAAATCTCGCCAGAGAAGAGTCGAAGAATATGATGAGAAGTATATCCAGACATACAGCCGAATCGGCAGAGGAGAAGGTACCGCTCAAGACACCCTGGGAGTAGTGCCGTCGGTCGCTTTTTTCGAAAAATCGAGAGTGACCTTCGTCCCCCTGCCCGGGGTGGATTCGATACGAAGAGGTATTCTCTCGTCATCGCAATACCTCTTGACTATCGCCAATCCTATCCCCTCCCCCTGTACCGCTCTATCGCTCTGATAGTATCTTTCATATATTCTCAAAATCTCGTTTTCATCCATTCCGATACCTCTGTCCACGATGGATAGAGTACCCCCTCTCAGCGTGACGGTCACATCGTCGGAGGGGTTGGAATACTTCATGGCGTTTTCCAGGATATTGTCGAGTACCTGTTCGGTCCCCACTCTGTCTCCATCCATCACGAAGCCATCCAAAACAAGCTCTATCCGATTTCTACCCAGGTCCGAAAACCATGCCACACGCTCCCGTATCAGCTCATCCAGAGAGAAAGTCTCCACCTCTACAGGAGCTATCTCCCGTCTGATATTGTATGCCAACTCCCTATAGAGCTTTTTCAATCTCCTCGAAGCCGACTTGAGCCTCTCTACCCTTTTGAGTGTTTTTCTATCGTCGAGACTCTTCTCTATCATGGAGATATTGGCCTCCATCGTAGCTATGGGCAGATTTATCTCATGCAGTACCTCTCTGACCAGATGCTCCAGCATATCATCCTGTCTTCTCTTTCTCTCTATAAGTGAAGAGATGAATATATATCCCGATACCAGTATGGCAGGGACTACGAAAAGATAGGCTTTCAGGTACTCCTCCCTGTCCGGCGCGCTCCTTTCCAGAAAGAGATAGTGTACCGCGAAAAAAGAGGTCACCATCACGAAAAAGACGAATATCGGCCAACTGCCACTGCCTCTCTTTTTCATCTGTGCCGTACATTTCCGGTGTCGAATCTATAACCGACCCCTCTGATATTTTCTATACTGTCCGGAAACATCTTTTTCAATCTGGTGATATAGACTCTGATGGCTCCGTCACTCGCCTTTTTGCTATCTGTCCACAATCTCTCTTTTATCATATCTATCGTGACGACCCTGCCTCCGTTTTCTATCAGAAGTTCGAGCATATCGTATATCTTTCTCCCTACCTTCATGGCTCTGTCACCGTCGAACAGATCCTTTCTCTGGGGATCGAGGCGATACTTGCCCACCCTGATACCCTCGACGAGTATCCCTCTCCTGCGAAGAACCGCATTGATTCTCGCTTTCAACTCATCGAGATCGACCGGCTTTTTCAGATAGTCGTCCGCCCCTATATCGAAACCTTCGAGTACCGACTCTCTATCTTCCCTCGAAGTCAAAAAGATCACCGGAGTGGGGTCTCCGCTCTCCCTGAGCTCTCTAAAGGTATCGAGACCACTCTGAAATGGGAGATTGATATCGAACAGATAGAGATCGTAATCGTTTTCGAAACACAGTTCGAAAGCGCTGGAGGGATCTTTGACAAGAGAGACTTCGAATCCCTCTTCATCCAGAAAATCCTCTATAGTCTCCCCAAACAGCAGATCGTCTTCGAGAATCAGAATCCGTTTCATGGCGCTCGACCTACATCAGCATACCGCCGTTTACCCTCAGTGTCTCTCCCGTTATGTAGGAGGCATGGTCGCTGAGCAAAAAGGCTATGGCTTCGGCGACTTCCGAGGGCTCTCCGAAACGGGAGAGCGGTATTTTGGATATGAAGCCCTCTTTTATCTCATCTTTCAAAACGGCAGTCATCTCGGTGGCTATGAAACCGGGTGTGACCACATTGTATCTGATTCCTCTCGGGGCCGCTTCGAGGGCGAAACTCTTGGTCATCGCTATCATACCGCCCTTGCTCGCGGCGTAGTTGCTCTGTCCGGCATTTCCCGTCTCCCCCACGATACTGGCCACATTCACGACCGCACCGAAACGCTTCTTGCCCATCACCTTCAGGGCTTCACGGCATCCCACGAAAGCCGATTTGAGATTGGCCTCTATCACGGCCATGAACTCTTCGCTCTTCATCCTCATGGCCAGCTTGTCTTTGGTGATACCCGCATTGTTGACGAGATAGCTCAACTCGCCGTCACTCTCCACGATACTTTTTAGAGCCGCTACGAAGGCGCTCTCGTCGCTCACATCGAAGCCGATAGTCTGCGCTTCGCCGCCGGCCTCCTCTATCTCGGCCTTCACCTTCAGCGCCTGCTCCTCTCCACTCCTGTAGTTTATCCACACTTTGAGCCCCTCCGCCGCGAGCGTTTTGGCTATCTGTGCCCCTATACCTCTGCTCGCACCTGTCACCAGTACATTTTTGCCTGAAAATCTCATCTGCACTTCTCCTTTTTCTCTTTGTCGCTATTTGGCTATGAGCGATTCGCTCATCTCTTCGGGTTTTTCGAGCCCCATGAGCTCGAGCACCGTCGGCGCTATATTGTCGAGCCCGCCATGCTCTACGAGCTTTTGCACTCCGGGGGCTTTGACGAACGCCCAGACATCTCCTACGGTGTGGTTGGTCAGTACATTGCCCTTCTCGTCCATCATCTCTTCGCAGTTGCCGTGGTCGGAGGTGAGCACTACGCTGTAATCCTTCTCTTCGGCCTTGCGCATTATCATACCCAGCTCCCTGTCCACAGCCTCCACCGCTTTGACTGCGGCTTCGAAATTGCCGGTGTGTCCCACCATATCGCCGTTGGCGAAGTTCACGACGATGAAGTCGTACTCCTCATCCATCGCCTTTCTCACAGCCTCTCCCACCGCCGGTGCGCTCATCTCGGGCTTCATATCGTAGGTCTTGACCTGCGGGGATGGTATCAGCACTCTGCTCTCACCCTCCACGGGCTCCTCCATACCTCCGTTGAAAAAGAATGTCACATGGGCGTACTTCTCGGTCTCCGCCGTATGGAGTTGGCTTTTGCCCGCACGGCTGATGACCTCGGCCAGTGTATTCTCGGGCTTCTTTTTCGGGAAGAGCACCGGATAGGGGAAAGATGCGTCGTACTGCGTCATCGTAGCTATATTGAGTTCGAGCTCCGGACGGCTGAAGCTGTCGAAAGAGGGGTCTCCCAGAGCGGTCACTATCTCTCTGACTCTGTCGCTTCTGAAGTTCGCCACTATCACACCATCTCCACTCTTCATCCCCTCGTATCCCTCGAAAGCGACGGGGAGGATGAACTCATCCGTCACACCCTCGTCGTAACTCTTCAATATATACTGATTCGGGGTGAAGGATGTCGAGGGCTGGGCCTGCGCTATGGCTCTATACCCCTTCTCCACTCTCTCCCAGCGATTGTCTCTGTCCATCGTATAGAAACGGCCTCCGATAGTGGCTATACGGATATTTTCATCCGTCACCTTCTCCACCTCCGCGAGATAGCCGGGTGCGGATGTGGGGGAGACATCCCTGCCGTCGGTGATGAGATGGAGCCAGACTCTTTTGCCCATCCCCTCCACTATTTTTGCGAGGCCGAGTATATGCTCTATATGCGAATGGACTCCACCGTCACTCATGAGACCGATGATATGTATATCTCCGCTTTTATCCACAGTCTGTCTGAGAGCTTCGTTTTTCGCCAAAGAGCCATCTTCGAGGGCGAGAGATATCTTGACGAGGTCCTGATAGAGTACCCTTCCGCTACCTATGGTCATATGGCCGACCTCCGAGTTGCCCATCTGGCCTTCGGGAAGCCCCACACTCAGCCCGTATGTGGATATGAGGGTATGGGGTACGCTTTCGAAGAGCTTTTCGTATGTCGGTTTCCGGGCCGTCTCGAAGGCGTTCGCCCTGCTTCCCGGTTTGTATCCGATTCCGTCCGTTATTATCAGTATGCATCTATTCTCTTTCACTCGTTTACACTCCCCTTTCCAATCTTTCATGATATTGTAGTAAAATATCGTTTCATGACTTATAAATTTTTGAAAGTGTGCAATGTTATACTATATCCATGAGCTAATGAACATACATCTATTCTACTATATTTCGGTCAGGGCCGGATTCGCATTTTTCATATCGTTTTCTCTATCACTTTTTCTTATGCCGAAATATATAGCATGGGCGAAAGCGAAAAAGGCGAATCAGCCGATAAACAAATTCGTACCGTCACACGAAATCAAACACTCCACCCCCACGATGGGTGGAGCGGTCTTTATCGTAACCACCCTGATAGCCACTCTCCTGAGTGCCAAACTCGACAATCCATATGTGATAGCCGGTCTTCTGACCCTGGTCGGCTTCTCCGCGGTGGGTATCAAGGACGACCTGGGCAAAATCGTCAGCGGAGACAATCTCTCGGGTCTGAGCGCGAGAGGGAAAATGGGCCTTCTCGTCGTTACCGCTCTCGTAGTCTCCGCCATACTGGTCTATGTAGCCTCTTTCCCGACGACATTCTATATACCGTTTCTGAAAACTCCCCTCTTCGATATGGGGGGAATAGTGGCGATACTATTCTGGACACTCGTAATCATAGCCACGAGCAATGCAGTGAATCTCACCGACGGACTCGACGGTCTGGCAACCGTCCCCACCATCATAGGGTTGGGGACGATGGGTATCATAGTCTATCTCACAGGACATGCGGGATTCGCCAAATATCTACTTCTCCCCAATATACAGGGTGTCGGCGAAGTCGTCATCGTCGCCGCCGCACTGAGTGGTGGACTTCTCGCATTTCTCTGGTACAACTGCTATCCCGCCGAAGTCTTTATGGGAGACACCGGTTCTCTCGCCATAGGAGCGTTTCTCGGATATCTCGCCATTCTGGGTAAAAGCGAGGTTCTACTCATACTCGTAGGTATCGTATTCGTCATAGAGACCGTATCGGTCATCCTCCAGGTCGGTAGCTACAAGCTGAGAAACAAAAGAGTCTTCCTGATGGCTCCGATTCATCACCATTTCGAGATGAAAAACTGGGCGGAAAACAAGATTATCGTCCGTTTCTGGATGATAGCCTTCATAGCCAATATCCTGGCACTCATCACACTGAAGATAAGATGATGCGCAGAGAAGAGCTATCCTTTTTCGGCTACGGCAAAACGACCAGAGCCATAGCCCGTCTATTCGGAGGAGGTTTCGATTTCTACGACGACAACACCGCCGAAAGCTTCACCGACACGGAGGGCAACCGCATACACCCCTCCAGAGAGTACGATCCTCAAAAGAGCTCCATGGAGATACTCACCCCCGGTATCCGTCCCGACAGTCCGCTCTTGAAAAGAGCGCGAAATCCCGTAAGCGAATACGACCTATTCCTCGACCCATCGTATAGAAAACTTTTCGAACTTTTCGCTCCCGGATATCCCGCCGACGAGACCCCATTCACGATCTGGATCAGCGGAACCAACGGAAAGACCACGACTACACAGATGCTGACATATCTTCTCGAAGAGAGGGGAGCGGTGAGCGGAGGAAACATCGGTACCCCTCTCGCACAACTCGATCCGCGCTCTCCCATCTGGGTACTCGAGACGAGTTCGTACACTCTGCACCATACCAAAAAAGCTTCACCCGGTATATATCTGCTACTACCAATCACGCCCGACCATCTGGGATGGCACGGAAGCGCCGAAGCGTACGAAAGAGACAAACTCTCGGTCGTAGAGAGGATGAGAGAGGGTGAACTGGCCCTCATCCCTTCGGGGGTGACTCTCCCAAAAACGGAAGCGTGGGTGGTGGAGTACGAGGATGTGGAGTCGCTGGAGTCCTATTTTTCGATAGATGGGAAAAAAACCCGCTATAAAGCCGCATTCCTCCTGGATGCGACGCTGGCTCTATCGGTCGAAAAGGTTCTGTTCGATAGAGCCGGTTACGACAGAATAGACAGCTTCACCATCGACCGTCATAGGCAGGAAGAGATAGTCGATAAGATGGGGAGATTATGGGTGAACGACTCCAAAGCCACCAATATCGACGCCACTCTGCAGGCACTGGAAGCCTACCACGGCAGAGAGATACATATACTGCTCGGAGGCGACGGCAAAGGTGTGGATATGACACCTCTCATAGAAAAACTCTCCACTATGGACTCCCCGACCATCTATGCAATGGGTAGCAACGGAGAGGAGATAGCCCGTATAGCGACGGATTACGGTCTGGAGGTATACGAGTATGGACATATGGACGATGCGCTTCCCGATATCTCGTCGAAAATGGGAGACGATGGTGTAGCACTCCTCTCTCCCGCATCTGCGAGTCTCGACCAATTCTCCTCATATGAAGAGAGGGGTGACAGATTCGTCGAATTCGTACGCAATTTAAGCTGATATTAAAAATAAAAGGATATACTTACACCCACAAAAAGAGGCTCGGTAGCTCAGTCGGTAGAGCAAAGGACTGAAAATCCTTGTGTCGGCGGTTCGATTCCGCCCCGCGCCACCATCTACGATATATTTCCCAAACTATTTTTATACTCTATCATCTAAATACACTATCATTTCAGAGACTTTCTCGACACCACTCCGCAGAGTGCCTTCGGATAGACTAACGACAACTTCTGCAATACTCCACCCAAAGCTTCGAAGATATATTTTCACGCCCGGAGGCGATATGATATACTCTCCAGAAAGAGGAGATGGGAAGATGTTTCGTTCGATAGTCTCAGGCTTTGTGACATTCATGGCTATCTCGCAGGTGCTGGCGGGAGAAGAGTTGGTGGAGAGATACTCCACCAGTCCCGGGTATGAACTATGTGTAAAGCGAAGTGCCGCCACACAGGATATCCTGCTATGTATGAAAAAGGAGCTTTCGCTTCAGGATGAGGCACTCGACCGCGCCTATAAGAGGGCGATGGAGCGTCTCGACACGAAGAGGAGAGAGCTTCTGCGGAGGGCCCAGCGCTCGTGGCTGTCGTACAGAGATGCCGGCTGCTCTCTCTATTATCACGAAAAGAGCGGTTCGGGGGGCCTGGAGGATATGCAGGAGTGCCTTATCCGGGAAACGGCGAGACGCATAGCTCAGCTATCGAAACTCT
>Ga0256913_10001482_pt1 | contig 12074 bp, 8 predicted proteins | sample Axial_MatmetaG_FD_185970 | JGI IMG/M metagenome (GOLD analysis project Ga0256913, IMG submission 185970) | Deep-sea worm associated microbial mat communities from Axial Seamount, Juan de Fuca Ridge, Pacific Ocean - Axial_Mat | ecosystem: Environmental > Aquatic > Marine > Oceanic > Microbial...
ATATCAATGGTTTTTTGCCATATACCGGAAAAACAGAAATAAACTACCCTGTTTTTTACCTTGCCAGAAGTTTAAGAATAAAATTAAGCGGATTTATCGATTCGTCGGAAAATCGTAGAGTGAACAAAAAATTGAACGGGATAATACCTCAAATAAAAAGATACAACTTAAATGATTTTGACACAAGCAACAAAGATTTTGTAGATTTCTGTTTGAATTATACAGGTCAAAGATTTTCCGGAGATGCTATGAATCAGGAACGATTTGAATATATCCTGAATACAGGAATAGCTACAGATATATTTGAATTTACCGATTCTGCAAATGGACATCTGCTGGGATACGTATTGGCAATTGTCAATGAGGATATTTTTCATTATTGGTTTTCCTTTTTTGATACTGAATATCTCAAAGATTTTCCTTTGGGAAAATGGATGATGTGGAGAATGATAAAATGGAGTGAGGAAAACAAACTTCGATATATTTTTCTCGGTACCGGATACGGAACTAAATCATTGTATAAAATTCGTGATTTCAAGGGGCTTGAATTTTATGACGGCAATATCTGGAATTCAGATATTAAACTTTTGAAACGATTGTGCAAATCGGATGATGATAATAAAGACAGCGATCTTTTTAAATTTATAGACAAACCCAATGATTATATCAAAGCGATTTTATCTAACAATAAAAACTAAAAAATGGAAGAAAGTACTATCAATTACGGATTTTTATCAATATTGCCACCGGTAATCGCAATCGTTATCGCAATATGGAGAAAACAGGTTTATCTTTCCCTTTTATTTGGAATTTGGTTAGGGTGGTTGATCATCAACAACGGTCATGTTTGGGATAGTATAATATCCACAGTAGGAGCTTTGGTAGATGTATTTCAAAGCAAAGGCAATACGCGCACTATTATGTTCAGTGCCTTGGTAGGAGCTTTGATATTACTGGTACAAAAATCGGGAGGAGTGCAGGGATTTGTAAAAATGATGGATAAAATGCTAAACAAACTCGAACACAGAAGTGACAGTGGAAAAAGAAAGCTTGTTCAATTAATGGCATGGGCAACCGGAATAATAATTTTTGTAGAAACAAGTATTTCTTCTTTGACTGTCGGAACTATATTCAGACCTGTCTTTGATAAATTAAAAATCCCCCGTGAAAAATTGGCATACATTGCAGATTCCAGTTCCGCCCCGACATCCATCCTTATACCTCTTAATGCCTGGGGGGCATTTATTATGGGACAATTGTTTTTAGTAGGATTCACAAACCCTTTGAATGTCTTATTCAAATCAATGATCTTTAATTTTTATCCTATTCTCGCTTTAATAATGGTACCAATATTAATACTAACCGGTAAAGATTTCGGTCCTATGCTCAAAGCGGAAAGGAGAACAAGAAAAACGGGAAAACTAATGAATGACGGAGCAAAACCATTGGTTTCGGACGAATTAATAAAAGCAAAACCAATAAAAGGAGTAAAGCACAAAGCATACAATATGTTTATACCTATTCTGACAATGGTTTTTATGATGCCCTTTATGCTTACTTATACAGGTTGGGACAAAGGACAGGAAACTCTGGCAAAATATGACAAAGCTCCAACAACTATCAATAAGCTTCTTTATGCTATGGAAAACGGTAGTGGTTCGACATCAGTATTAATGGCGGTTATTATCTCATTGTTTATTGCCTATATCCTTTACAGATCACAAAAAATCATCAAAACAAATCAAATGGTTGACTTAACATTGAAAGGCATTTCAGAATTGATGCCGCTTGCATTATTGATGATGATGGCTTTTGCTATAGGTGCTGTAACCGTGCAATTGCATACCGGACAATACGTAGCGGATGTTGCCAAGGAATGGTTAACACCGGCATTTGTTCCATTTATTGTTTTTGTAATAAGTGGATTTATCGCATTTGCAACAGGTACATCTTGGGGAACATTTGCTATCATGATTCCTATTGCAGTACCGATGGCACAAGCAATGGATGCAGATGTCTATATGTCAATCGCAGCTGCTTTGGGAGGTGGTGTCTTTGGAGATCACAGTTCACCTATTTCGGATACTACCATCATATCCTCCATGGCTTCGGCAAGTGACCATATTGATCACGTCAAGACACAATTGCCTTATGCATTAACTGCAGGTGGCATAGCCGCATTGTTTTATTTAATTATAGGGCTAATAGGATGAATCAAATAAAACATACTGTCCAAATATATCTTATAAAATTATAAATATAAGATCACAAACAATAAATTTGCAGTCAATTTGAACAAAATGGTTAAAATTACTCTATGATTAATATATCAAATCTATCATTATACTTTGGAGACAGAATCTTATTTGACAATATCGGATTTACAATAAAAGATAATGACAAAATCGGTATTGTCGGTAGAAACGGCGCTGGAAAAACCACACTTTTCAAAATTATTCTAAAGGAATTGACACCTGACACGGGACAAGTGCTTATCCCTAATAATAAAACTACAGGATATCTGAAACAAGAATTGAATCTCAATCCTGAAAATTCTGTCATCACCGAAACACTTTCCGCTTTTGATGAGATAAATAAAATGGAAGAAGATCTTAAGAAAATAGAAAAAGAATTGGAAACCAGGGAAGATTTCCATTCAAAATCATATTTGCAGTTGGTAGAAAAAATGGTGGCTCTCAATGATATTATAAAACATCATGATGTAGGAAGTCTCAAAGGAAATATCGAAAAAGTATTAAAAGGATTGGGATTTGAAAACAATGATTTCAATCGTAAAATTAAAGAATTCAGCGGTGGATGGCAGATCAGAATAGAACTGGCAAAACTATTGCTTAGACAACCTGACTATATTTTACTCGATGAACCTACAAATCACCTGGATATCGAAGCTATAATCTGGCTTGAAGACTATCTCAGCTCATATCCGGGATCTGTATTATTGATTTCTCATGATCAGAGATTTCTGGATAATGTCACTAAAAGAACTATTGAAATTGAAAACGCAAAAGTTTATGATTATCCTGTACCTTATACGAAGTTTGTAGAACTAAGAAAAGACAGAAGAGAAAAACTTATCGCTGCATATACCAATCAACAGGCTGTTATCAAACAAAAAGAAAGAACGATCGAACGGTTTATGGCTAAAGCAACAAAAACAAAGTTGGCACAATCAATGCAAAAGCAACTTGATAAAATGGATAAGATAGAAATAGAGGAATTTGATACCAAAGCTATGAAATTGATCTTTCCTCCCGCCGATAGATCAGGACGTATAGTGATAAAAGCTAATAAACTGACTAAATCTTATGGAGATAACACAGTATTAAAAGATATTGATCTTACTCTGGAAAGAGGAGAAAAGGTTTCTTTTGTCGGACAAAACGGACAGGGAAAAACTACACTTGCAAAAATAATTGTAAATAAGCTCAATTTTGAAAGTGGTTCTCTTGAATTGGGACATAATGTCAAGATAGGTTATTATGCGCAAAACCAATCCGACCTGCTTGATACCAAGCTCACTGTTCTGGAAACCATGGAGAATAATGCCACTGAGGAAACAAGAACAAATATTAGGAAGTTGCTCGGAGCATTTTTATTTAGCGGCGAGGATGTTGAAAAGAAAGTTGTAGTACTCAGCGGAGGTGAAAAAGCTAGACTTGCTATTGCTGTGATGTTGCTTCGCCCGTTCAATTTTTTAGTACTTGACGAACCTACTAATCACCTTGATATTTTATCTAAAAACGTTTTAAAACAAGCTTTAAAAGACTACAACGGTTCAATGATATTAGTATCACACGACAGAGAGTTTTTAAGTGATTTAACAGATAAAACAATAGAATTCAGGGATCATAAACTCAAAACCTATCTTGGTGATATCAATTATTTTCTGGAAAAACGTCAAATCGACGATATTAGAAACATTGAATTAAGAGATTCCTCTAAGGAAATCAAAATCAAGGAAAAAGAAAAAGCAAGCTCAAAATTATCTTATGAAGAAAGAAAATCCATAAAGAGGGAACTTCAAAAAATAGAAAGGGAAATAGAAAAGCTGGAAAAAGAGATTCAGGAATTGGAAAAACTGATGCTTGATCCTGAATTTCATTCGAGCCCGAATGCGGCTGAAAAATTCAAAGAACATGCAAATAAAAAGCTGGAACTTGAAAATGCTATGGAAGAATGGGAAGTAATACAGGAAAAAGCGGAGAATTTATAATTGAAATAGGAAAATAACAAAATAAAAATTAACGCCGAAAGCAATACATAACAAAGTCATGGGGAAATCTATGTATTAAAGCAATCGTGTCACCGCGCTATTTCACAATAAATTCAATGGTTACAGTTCCGCACTGTTTTTTAATATTTGAAGGTGTAAACCTGTATTTTTTAGCATTTCTGACAGCAATATCTATCAATTCGGAATCGGTAGTTGTCGAACCTCGTTGTGTATATCTTGAGGATATGACATTTCCCTGTTCATTTATACACACTTTAACCACTACAATACCGTATTTTTGAGACGAATCTTCAAAATCGGGTTCATACAAAATTCCTCTTGAATCCAATCCCTCTCCTATCTTTCCCTTACCTCGCGTTATTCCTTCAAGTATTTCCGCATCTTTGGAACCCAAAGGATCACCTTGAAACCCTTTTCCTGATTTTTTGGTACCTTTCGACTTAAATAGCTTACTGAATTCCTCTTTTACGTCATTGATATCCTTTTCAGGAATAGTTTCTTCCGGTTTATTATTGTTTTTTTTAGATTCAGGTATCACTTCACTATTCTCTTCTTCTATCGTTTTTTCTATTTTTTCCGGTGTATCTTTTTTATCCTTTTTTTCTTCCGGCTTTTCTTTGGTTTCCCGGTTTGACTCATTTGTTTTTGTCTTATCGTCTTCATTGCCGGTACTTTCCTGTGTATCTCCGAACATCACAAGTATCCCTTCTTTTCCGGGGGGAGGAAAATCATATTTTAATGTGGAAGCAAACAATACAATAAAGATAATCACAGCATGAATAAATATACTAATTGCCAGACTAATATTTCTAATGGAATGATCAGTTTCAAAATCTTTAACTGACATAGTACTTCATTTTATATAAACCCATTATTTGGGTTTGGTCATAATCGCATCGATTCCCAAACGATATGCAATATCCATAACGGCAACAACATTTTCATTAGCAGTATTGGCATCCGGACTTATTATTATACTCACCTTCCCATTTTTACGTCTTCTCTTCAATTTTTCAAGTCCTCTTTCCAATGCCGTGATACTCACTCTTTTTTTATTCACAAAATATTTTCCATCTTTGGAAATTGTAATCTGATAAGGTTTTGATTTTGGAACAGCCTGCGTTCTAGACTTTCCAGGCAATCTCAAATTCAGAGCATTCGGAATCACCATAGAAGATGTCAACATAAAAAATATAAGTAACAGAAAAATAATATCCGTTAATGATGACATACTGAATTCAGCACTTACCCTTGATTTTTTCTTAAGCCCCATTATGATTTTTTTGGTTGTGTTGCGATAATAGCTCTCATTTTATTCTTATTTGCAATTTCCATTATCTCATAAATCTTTTTCCAGGGAACTCCTTTTTCTGCAATAATTGTAAGTGTAGCTTTATCTTTCTCTTCCTTCGGCATTTTCCTCAATTCCTGCCTCACTTTACCATTTATTGAATTTTTTGCAGCCTTTCTGCCATTGAACATATACGTATTATCTCTTTTCAGAGTAACAGCCATATTAGTAGGAGCTACCGTCCTGGAATTGGATTCCGGTATTTCAAAATTTATCTGTACCATCGATGAAGTCAACATGAAAAATATCAATAACAAAAATATAATATCCGTTAATGACGACATACTGAATTCAGCACTGATTTTATTTCTTTTCTTTAATCCCACTTCAACCTGTTTTATATATTAATTAGTAGGCTCTTGCAATAAATCCATAAACTCCACACTGGTTTGTTCCATCTTGAAGACTACTTTGTCAACAAGAGAAACCAGATAATTGTATCCAACAAATGCAAAAATACCAATAGCAAGTCCAAATGCTGTTGTTATCAATGCTTGATAAATACCTCCCGCCAATGCATCCGGAGTTACATTTTGTTCCGTTGCCATTGTATAAAATGCCATTATCATACCTGTTACAGTACCAAAAAATCCAATCATAGGCGCTGCTCCGGCGATTGATGCTAAAGTGGAAAGATTTTTCTCCATCTTATACAATTCAAGATTACCAACATTCTCAATAGCAGCGTCAATATCCCTTAATGGCTTTCCAATCCTTTTCAAACCTTTCAGTATCATTTTTGACATAGGACTGTCATTTGTTTGACACATAGCGGCAGCTCCATCTATATTTCCGGCAGCAACAGCAGATTTGATATTATTAAAAAATGTTTGATCTACTTTACCGGCTTTTTTTATAGTCATTACTCTTTCTATAAAAATATATAAAGCTATTACGGAAAGGACCAATAATATACCGACAATAGCAACCCCCATAGGACCACCTTTCATAATCAGATCAAGTACACTTTGTTTTACTTCTTCTGTTTCCTGAGCTTGCGGAACTAAAAAAAACATTAATTGATACATAGTTTAATTTTTGTGATAAGAGACTAACGTCATTTGTTAAAATAAAATTATGAATGAAATGCAAAATTAAACAAATAATGAAAAAATATTATAATTTATTATAATTTGTTAAGCTAAATTGCAAATATTTTCATTAAATAATCACTTTTTCATTTTTATATAGCTTAAAATATAAAATTTATTAGACCTTTGCAGCCATTTTTAAAATTTTGAATACAAATCAGATAATGCAATCAATAAGAAATGTAGCTATTATAGCCCATGTTGACCATGGAAAAACCACATTGGTCGATAAAATAATCCACGAAAGTAAATTAATTGACGAAAGAAAGGAAACAAAAGATCTTATCCTTGACAGTAATGACCTCGAAAGGGAAAGAGGTATTACTATTCTCTCAAAAAATGTTTCCGTCAAATATAAAGATATAAAAATAAATTTAATAGATACTCCAGGTCACGCCGATTTTGGTGGAGAAGTAGAAAGGGTACTGAAAATGGCAGACGGGGTATTACTCCTTGTAGATGCATTTGAAGGCCCAATGCCTCAAACAAGATTTGTTTTAGGTAAAGCTATTGAATTGGGATTGAAACCGATTGTAGTTATAAATAAAGTCGATAAAGACAATTGTAAACCTGATGAAGTCAATGAAGATGTTTTTGACCTGATGTACAATCTGGATGCAAGTGAAGATCAACTTGATTACGTAACTATTTACGGATCATCCAAACAAGGCTGGATGAGTGATGACTGGAAAAAACCTACCGATAACGTGAGGATTTTATTGGATACTATTGTCGAGCAAATCCCTGAACCTCCGGTAAGAGTAGGTGGATTGCAAATGCAAATTACATCTCTCGATTATTCCAATTTTGTAGGACGAATAGCTATCGGCAGAGTCTATAGAGGTGTTATTAAAGAAGGTCAGGATTTTATTTTGTTCCAAAAAAACGGAAAGACAAAAAAAGTCAGAATAAAAGAACTTCATACTTTTGAAGGATTAGGTAGAGAAAGGACTAAAGAAGTAAACAGCGGAGATATTTGTGCTGTAGTCGGCTTGGATGATTTTGAGATCGGTGATACTATTTGTGATTTGGAAAATCCAATGCCTATGAGAAGAATCGCAGTAGATGAACCCACAATGAGTATGGTTTTCACTATCAATACTTCTCCTTTTTTCGGAAAAGAGGGAAAATATGTAACATCCAGACACCTTAGAGAAAGATTGTACAACGAAACTAAAAAAAATCTCGCTTTGAGAGTGGAGGAAACCGAAAGGGAAGATACTTTTAGAGTTTATGGAAGAGGAGTAATGCACTTATCCGTTTTGATCGAAACGATGAGACGGGAAGGATTTGAATTTCAAGTCGGAAAACCACATGTTCTGTTCAAAGAAGAAAACGGAAGGAAATATGAACCTTACGAAGTATTGGTTGTAGATGTACCTGAAGAATATTCAGGCAAAGTAATCGAAATCACTACAATGCGTAAAGGGGAACTCAAAGTCATGAGCCCTAAAGGAGATCTTCAACATCTCGAATTTGAAATTCCTTCAAGAGGAATTATCGGTCTGAGAAATAAAATACTTACATTGACAGGCGGTACTGCAGTGATGAATCATAGCTTTTTGAAATTCGATGTATTCAAGGAGGGAATACCTGATAGAAATAAAGGTTCATTGGTATCGATCAATGAAGGACAAGCACTTGCATTTGCTCTTGACAGATTACAAGACAGAGGTAAATTTTTTATTTCTCCGGGAGATAAAGTATATATTGGGATGGTCGTTGGAGAATATACGAGGGATACGGATCTTGGAGTAAATGTCACCAGAGCTAAAAAACTTACAAATATGCGTGCTTCAGGTACGGATGACAATGCAAAAATAGCTCCTAAAATAGTATTTTCACTGGAAGAATCATTGGAATATATCAAAGAAGATGAATATCTGGAAGTTACACCCGAAAGTTTAAGAATGAGAAAAATCAGTTTTAAACCATAGATTATTTATTTTAAGGCTGAATGTTAAAACGTACTATGTGTTAATTCGTCAATCCGGCTCTATCTGAACATAATAGCTTTAACCGGATCTATTTTCGAAACAAGATAGCTGGGAATAATCAAACTGATGAAAGTCAAAATCAATGTCCCAATATTGATAAGTAACCATGCCCCCCAATCAAAATATATAGGTGCCTGGGATAAGTAGTAACTAGCTTCATCCAGTTTAATAATGCCATAGTGTTTTTGCAATAAACTAAAGCCGATACCCAATATATTTCCCAATATCAATCCGAAAATGATAATATATGAAGCATGAAACAAAAATATTTTTCTCATACTCCAAGTGCTGGCACCCATTGATCTGAGAATACCTATCATATTGGTTCTTTCTAATATCAGGATCAGTAAAGATGTAATCATATTGATAATCGAAACTATAAGCATCAGAAGAAGAATTACTTCTTCATTTATATTCTGAAGTTGCAGCCATTCAAATATCGCAGGAAATTTTTGTTTAATTGTCATAGAATATATATCGGAAGGCAGTATTTCAACATAAATATATTCATTCAGTACATCCAGATCTTCAATATTATCTACAAAAACTTCCATCCCTCCGATCTCATCTTTCTGCCAGCCCAGTATCTTTGTCAATAATCTAATATCGATAAATGCCAGTTTTTTATCGTATTCTGCAAGTCCGGTATTATAAATTCCCGATATGATTAATCTTTTACGGACAGGATTGTTTTCTATAAAAAAATTAGAGATAACCTTATCCCCGACTTTTAAATTCAATCTATCAGCAGTAAATTTTGATATCACTATCTTGTCTCTTACAGAATCTTTTCCGAAATATGGAAATTCTCCCTGCTTAAGGTACTTCTGCATATTCTCACGATAAAAATCCTCCCCTACTCCTTTCAATACCATTCCGTCATAATCTGTTTTTGTTTTTAATATAGCTGGATATAAAATATATTTCTGAACATGTTTGACTCCTCCCTTTGTCAATCTTGTCGCATTATCCAATGTTTGATATTCAATCTGCCCAATACCTTTCAAATCCTCTATATAATTTGAATAATCTTTGAGGGGAGTTATACTAATCTCCCGGGTAGATTGCCCTGAATAAATATCAATATGTCCCCAAAAACCGAATACTTTTTCAGAAATCCCTACCTGAAAACCACGAATCATAAATACCGATATAATCATAACTGCCGTACTGACAGCAACAGCTACTATCGCAATTTTGATAATAGAAGAAGAAAAAGTACTTTTCTTGCTAAATGCCAATTTTTTTGCTATAAAAAACGAGAAATCCATACTGAAAGCGAAGATACATTTTAAAATATAACTTTTTATAATTTACTATTGAATATTTGATTTTTTCGAGAAGCAAGATTCCTATTTTTACTTCCCTTGATAATAATAATAATTTATTAAATATAAAAATATTTTTGGTTTATTGCAGCGTTTAGCTTATCTTTGTCGTATTATATATAACAGCAAGATTATATTTTTGGTGTTATGGATAGTATTGTATTATTTAAAAAAAAATTAAAAAGTCAAACTTATGAAAAAACATTTAACAAAATTAGTATTTACCTTTTTGACCATAGCGCTGCTTGGACAAGCAGGTATATCTCAAACTTATATCTGGGGAGGTCCCGGAGATGCCAATAGCGAATTTAACGGTGGTCTCAATGACTGGACTGTAAATGCCACACCTGATTCTGCACTTTGGGTATGGGAAGCAGACGGACAAGCTGACAGAGGAGCTTATTTCGGAACAAGAGGACCTATACAGTCACCTTCCGTTTCAAATGGGGCTGCTGTTTTCGATTCTGATTTCTATGACAATGCCGGCACACCTGGAAATTTCGGTAATGGTATTGCTCCTGCTCCTCAGGTTGGAGAGCTCATTTCACCGGAGTTCTCCTGTGAAGGACACACATCTGTATGGATTCAGTTCAATGAGTATTATAGAAATTACCAATCAACAACAACTTATGCCGTATCAATAGATGGAGGCGAAACATGGATTGACGGACATCCTATTAATACAGATGTTGCTGTAAATGCACAAATAGATCCTGCTACTGTAAAGCTTATAGATATTTCTGATATAGCAGCTAATCAAGCTAATGTGAAAATTAAATTTATTTTTAATGCCAACTACTATTTCTGGGTAATTGATGATGTTTATATTATTGACAGCCCTCCAGGAGATCCACAAATAGGTAATACTTGGTATCCACCTAACAGATTTAATACTCCTCAAAGTCAAATAACAAATGATTCAATGTATTTTATAATGCAAGTAATAAATAGAGGAGGTGTTGATATGTTAGATAATGGAGCCAGGGTTACTATAATAAATGAAAATGAAGAAACTCTTTTTATTGATAGTTTAAATTTTGATGTTGCAGTTGGAGATACTGTAGATTTGGAATTTAACTCATTTATGCCAGAATCTGATATTGATACTGGTCTATATGCAGCTGTTTATGAAATATTCACTGAAAATTCAGCTACTAATTTAAACAAAAAAATCGTACATTATTTTTATATAAGTCCATCATTTTTTGATTCATGGGACGGTGAAAATAATATTTATAATTCAACTTACACATTTACTGATGGTCATATTTCCGGTGCAACCAATTATCAAGGTGCTGCAAGTGAACCTTCATCAAAGGTATATAATTTGAATTATTATAAAATGGCAGATTGGGCTGAAAATGACAATATAGAATTTCGCACTACTGAAGCTTTATTAAAAGCGTCTTTAGCAACTCGTCCAGATATAGTACCAACACTTCCTGTTAGTATATTCTTTTTTGAAATAGCCGATACAATAGATAATTATTTAAATAACTTTAGAGGTGACGATGGAATCATAGTTGATGGGAAAGAAAGTGATCAATTAACATATTTAGGTTATGCTTCAGAAAATTATAATAATTATGAAGCTTTAAGTTTATTACATGTACCTTTTGCTGATGCTGAAGATGAAAATGATTACATTTTATTAAAACCAAATAAAAAGTATTTAATTGCATGTTATTGGTCTGATGAAGGAGATTATTATATTCAAGCATATGATAATCATTTCAATGGTACAGAAAGATATTCATATAATGGACAGTTTCTTTCTTTTATATATACAGATTTTGGAGGAGAAGGTCATTATGCTGCTGTTGGAGTAAAATATAAATGGGTATTAGGTATGAATCTTAAAATGTTCGTTAACACTGTGAGTACCGATGATGAACTTTTCCAAGAAAGCACTATTCAAATAAAGGAAAATCCAGTTAGAAACAACTTATATGTTGATATTCATTTAAATGAAACAGTTGATAAAGCAACTATGGTTATTCATAATATTAATGGAGGTATAATTGACATGAGAACTGTTAAAAACATTAAAGA
>Ga0256913_10001483_pt1 | contig 12071 bp, 12 predicted proteins | sample Axial_MatmetaG_FD_185970 | JGI IMG/M metagenome (GOLD analysis project Ga0256913, IMG submission 185970) | Deep-sea worm associated microbial mat communities from Axial Seamount, Juan de Fuca Ridge, Pacific Ocean - Axial_Mat | ecosystem: Environmental > Aquatic > Marine > Oceanic > Microbial...
CTTGTGAAATGCTGAATAGCAATAAGTTTACTTTTGTAAATGTTTGTTTTCAGTATGAGCGTAACGATGATAGCGGACTTTATGGACAAACACTAAATAGTAGAAGTCTGGACGATCTATTTGTTGCGAATATTATTGGCTATTGAGGTAGAAAACAGAAACCCTACAGCTTCGTTATTCTGCCTGGCAGGCTTCCATCTTGGCATCATAAACCAGTGGTTGGTAGAATAGAAAGATGCTATTTGCTGTTATTTTCCTTCCCATTTAAATGCAAAGCCAGCAGCTCAATTTTGTCGGCAATAAAGGAGGAAAGTTTGATGTGTGATTCCACTGTCCAGCCGGCAATATGAGGGCTGAGGAGAACTTTATCAGATTTTAGCAATTGGCGATAAGCCTCCGGCAGATGCGTTTCTTTGAGTTGTTCAAAAGAAGTGCCTTCAAATTCCAGCACATCTAAGGCCGCTCCCAGCACCTGACCAGCTTCTAAGGCTTGCAATAAATCATCTGTTTTTACCACCGGTCCTCTTGCAGTATTGATGAGATAAAAGGGCTTTTTCATTTGCTGAATCCAGCCTTTATGAAACATATAACGAGTTTCTTCGGTTAGAGGCACATGAAAACTAATGATATCAGCAGTTTGGTAAACATCTTCTAATGTCACTTCGCGGGCATATTGGTCGGAGAAATTGGAAAGATATTTATCGTAGGCAATCACATTCATCTCAAAGCCACTCAATCGTTGAGCAAAGGCTTTTCCCATATTTCCATAGCCGATAATGGCCAGTGTCTTTCCTTTCATCTCGAAGCCACGGTTTTCTGCCCTCAGCCAGACGCCTTGCCTCACTTGGGTATTCACTCTAATTAGATGGTTTCTAAGGGCAAGGATCATCCCCAGTGCATGTTCAGCCACAGCATCGCGATTACCTTCGGGAGAGTTCAAACAAGCGATATTTTGTGAACGGGCAAAGTCAAGATCTATATTCTCCATTCCGGCACCTACTCTACCAATAAAGTGGAGCTTCACGGCTTTTTGTAAGATGGTCTTGTCTAACTTAATCTTACTCCTAACAATCAGACCGCAATAGTCCCCAATACACTCCAGATAGTCAGAATAATCATAATCGGGGAAATAATCGCATTGATAACCCATCTCTTCAAGGCGAGTTTGTAAAATTTCATGAGCTGTATCAATGAAAAGGACTTTCATGATGGTGGTTTTAGCGAATCAAACAGGTGCTTGATTCATTATTCTTTATCTTCTTCAATTTCTTTTTCATCCATGTCCTCTGCATCCACTTTCACTACTTTGCCATCTTTGGATACGATTAAAGGACTTTTCTTCTCCTTTTTAAATTTCAGGAGTCTCTTTTTCACCTCCTTTAAGCCTTTGATAAGCTTGGATTCCAATTCGTGAATATTTTCCTTAATTTCCATATTTTCCCGCTTTTATTTTATTCCAGATGTTTTTCTCTTTAATCACTACTTCTGATTGATCCCCCTGAGCAATTATTTGAAATTCTTCACCTGAATTATCAACTAAAATCCATCTGTCGACAATAGGAATATAAATATCTAATAAATTATAGATGCCGCTTTTATAACGGCGTTTAATAACATCCAGTTTAATATTGTGGCCACCTTCTTCCACCCTGGTTTCCACTCTTTTAACGGCTAATTCTTTGGAATTTAGACTTAGAAAAAACAAAATAACTTCATAGCCTTCTTTTTGAGCTTTTTCAATGAGCTTAACATAACTACGTGTGGCTAAGGTTGTTTCCACAGCAAAGGTCTCGTTTTCGTCCAGCAACTCTTTTATTCGAGCCAAAAGCAATCGGCCGGCTTTGATCCCCACCTTATCTGAGTTAAAGGGAGACAAGCCACGGGCAATTTCGTCTGCATTTACAAACTCTTTGCATTCGAAAATTTCCGGCAAAATGGTATATGAAGCCATTGTTTTTCCGGCACCATTTGGGCCTGCTATGATATAAAGTTGTTTCATTGGGCTGCAAAGATAACAAACATCCTAATTATTGAGATAACCGATGTAAAAAAGAATAGACTATTTGTGCTTTAGACTTTCCAATCTCTTTTTCTAGTGTTGTCAGCTTTTGTTCTTTTATCTTTTTTACCGATTTAAATTTCTTCAATAAGGCTTCGGCAGTTTGTGAGCCTACGCCTTTTATTTCTGTTAACTCTGTTTTTAAAGTTCCTTTGTCTCTTTGGTTTCTATGGTGGGTGATTCCAAATCTATGGGCTTCGTCTCGGAGGTGTTGGATAATTTTAAGGCTTTCAGATTTTTTATCGATATATAGAGGCAAGGAATCGCCGGGGAAATAGATTTCTTCCAGTTTTTTGGCAATCCCCACTATGCTAATCTTTCCTCTCAATCCCAAGGTGTCAAGGCTTTTGACCGCTGCACTTAATTGACCTTTTCCTCCATCTATTACTATCAGCTGAGGCAAGTCCGCCTGCTCGTCCAACAATCTTTTATAGCGCCGATAGATGACCTCGGTCATAGATGCAAAGTCATCGGGTCCTACCACTGTCTTGATATTATAGTGGCGGTAGCCTTTTTTATAAGGCTTGGCATTTTTAAACATCACCATGGCGGCAACGGGATAGCTACCTTGAAAATTACTATTATCGAAACATTCAATCTGACGTGGTAATTCGGACATCCTCAGGTCTTTTTGCATTTGGCTGAGGATTCTTTTTACATGGCGCTCCGGATCAATCAGGTCTTTTTTCTTCTTTTTGTCCAATTGATAATAGCGTGCATTTTTCTCTGATAGCTGTAACAAATGTTTTTTGTCGCCTATTTTTGGGATACTTACCTTGAGCTCAGGGAAGGCAATATCTAGAGGAAAAGGAACCAGTAATTCCTCTGTGAATTTCCCATATCTTAATTGTATCTCAGCTATTCCTATTTGCAGGAGGTCCACAGCTGTTTCATCTAATTTTTTACGTAGCTCTAGGGTATGAGTTTGTACAATGGCGCCATCTAATACTTTCAAATAATTTACATAAGCCGACTCTTCATCTTCTATGAAGGAACAAACGTCCATGTTTTTTATCTTGGGGTTCACCACCATTGATTTGCTTCTGTAATTCATGAGAATGGACAGACGCTCTTTTAATTGCTGAGCTTTTTCAAATTCCATTTGTTCAGCAAGAGACATCATCTTTTGTTTCATCTCTTGAATTAAACTGGCGATATTACCTTTTAAAATACGCGTGATTTCTGTGATGTTTTCATCATATTCTTCTGTCGATTGCTTCCCCACACAAGGAGCTTTACATTTTCCTATATGATAGTCCAAGCAGACTTTAAACTTACCGGCTTCAATGTTTTTGGGGCTTAGATTTAGCTGACAAGTTCTAATAGGATAGATTTGCTTCACCAAATCAAGAATGGTTTTCATCATTCGTCTTGAGGCATAAGGTCCAAAATATTGTGAGCCATCTTTCACCATATTCCGAGTAGAAAATACTCTGGGGAAAGGCTCATTTTTGATACAAATCCAAGGATAGGTCTTGTCATCTTTTAGGAGGATATTATAGCGAGGCTGATATTTTTTAATCAGATTATTCTCCAGTAGTAGGGCATCTATTTCTGTTTCTACTACAATAAATTGGAGGCTCACAATGCGTTTGACCAGCACACGTAATTTCCCACTATGCTTATCCATGGCCGTGAAATAGGAGGAGACTCTATTTTTTAGATTTTTGGCTTTCCCTACATAAATAATCACTCCATCTTTATCGAAATATTGATATACTCCCGGAGTCTCAGGCAAAATTTTAATTTGCTCTTTGATACGTGCATGAGCTTCATTCATGGTAGGAGCTATTGCTTTTTCAGGCCATCCCAACCCTGGGCTCTTATGGGAATGGCTTTGTCGATGGCCGTGATCATTTGGGCTCCTGTTCCCTCGTCCATCATATGACCAATGATGATAAAATCGCTATCATCTTTTATTTTTTCGTAGTCGTCTTGTTTGATGGTCATCAAAAGCTCATAGTCTTCCCCTCCGTTTAATGCTAGAGTGGTAGGATGAATCTCGAATAAATCAGCCACTTGTGTGGTTTGAACATCAATAGGTATTTTTTCTTCATAAAGATGACATCCAAGTTTAGAATCCTTGCAGATATGTAGTATCTCGGAGGCCAAACCATCGCTAATATCAATCATAGATGTTGGGACAAGGCTCATTTCGTAGAGCTTTTTCACTATATCTATACGTGCTTCGGGTCTCAACTGTCTTTCCAGCAGATATTCATATCCGGAGAATTCTGGTTGTATCTCAGGTGTTTTTTCAAAGACCTTACGTTCTCTTTCCAGCAATAGTAAACCGGCATAAGCACCTCCTAAATCACCGGAAGTCACCAGTAAATCTCCCTGATTGGCAGTGCTCCTTTGTGTAATATTTTCTTTCTTGGCTTTGCCCAGTACATTTATTGAGATGATTAATCCGCTGGTGCTGCTGGTAGTGTCGCCCCCCACCAGATCAACTTGATAGCGTTCACAAGCCAGTCGGATTCCTTCATAAAGCTCCTGCATAGCTTCTAAAGAAAATCTATTACTAACAGCCAAACCGACGGTGATTTGTGTGGGGAATGCATTCATGGCTACCATATCGGAAAAATTAACAACGGCAGCCTTATAACCTAAATGCTTGAGTGGGACATAGGAGAGGTTAAAATGAACTCCTTCTACCAACATATCTGTGGATACTAATACCTGATCATCCTTTTCAAATTGGAGGATTGCGGCATCATCACCCACGCCTTTTATAGTGGATTTCTGCTGCAGTTTAATATCATCGGTTAAAATATCTATTAATTTAAACTCGCCCAGCTCCGAAAGCTCAGTTCTTGTTTTTCTATCTTCAAACATCAGTTATTTTTTTTGCAAAAGTACAAAAGGAAAGTGAAAGGAAAAACAGCTAAAAAAATGTATTATAGGGAAGACTGATTTGTATGTATTTCTGCAGCAGTGTTATCTTTGCTTGGAGTCACTTAAAATATTCCTTTCCCCATGCCAATCTATTCTCCATTAAAGGTTGTTTTAGTTTGGAAATTATTTAAAATATTTTCCTATTTTAGCCAAACAAATTTTAGATATGGTAAATTTTAGCATTTATTTTTGGGCGACATATATGATGTTCGGACTTATTTTTGGTCTGATTGGTAAGAATACAAAACTGGGTTTTTGGGGTGTTTTTTTAATTAGTATATTCTTAACGCCTGCTATTGGTATGCTCACTGTCCTTACAGCTAAGCCTAAAAAAGATTCCAAATCAAAATTTAAGGAATAAGACCATTTCTCTTCTTCTGATATTATGCATGCATAAATAAAAAAGCATATTTTAACTAAATATATTCTAATCAAGCTTTGTGTTATTTATACAATTTTAAAATAAGCTTTTCAAGGCCTTGATTCTCAGCAATTGTTTACTTAAGTTTTTCCTGCTATCTTTAGCAAATAAATAGAGAAAAAATAATTTTCTATTGTTTTTTAATTAACAATTAAGAGATAATTTTGCCACTAAAATAATAATAACAATACAATTTTTATGAAACCAACACATATCGAACATATTGGCATTGCGGTCAATAACTTGGAAGAGAGCATTAAATATTATGAAGAAGTATTAGGATTAAGCTGTTACGCTATTGAAGAAGTACAAGATCAAAAGGTGAAAACAGCATTTTTTATGGTAGGTCAGACCAAATTAGAGCTTTTGGAGGCCACCTCAGACGAAAGTCCGGTGGCCAAATATATTGAGAAAAAAGGTCCTGGCATTCATCATATAGCTTTTGCCATGGATGATGTAGCAGTATCCTTAAATGAAGCAGCAGACAAAGGTGTTCGCCTTATCGATCAGACACCACGAGCAGGGGCAGAGGGGCTTCAGATTGGCTTTTTACATCCCAAATCTACAGGTGGTGTATTAACAGAATTTTGCGGAAAGAAAAAAGACAAATAGATTCAGCATACACGATAATAAAATAATTTCATTATGGCTATCAATGATAAAATTGATCAATTAATTAAAAAAAGAGAGGAAGCTGCTCTTGGAGGCGGAGAAAAACGCATTGAAGCACAGCATTCCAAAGGGAAATATACTGCTCGCGAAAGGATAGAAATACTCCTTGATGAGGGGAGTTTTGAAGAATATGATATGTTTATGACCCACCGAAGCGTGAACTTTGGCATGGAGAAAAAACATTTCCTGGGTGATGGTGTAGTCACAGGTCATGGCACTATTGATGGCCGTGTGGTATATGTGTACTCACAAGACTTTACCGTTTTTGGAGGTTCACTTTCGGAGACTTTTGCTCAGAAAATTTGTAAAATTATGGATATGGCCATGAAAGTAGGAGCACCCGTCATTGGTATTAATGATAGTGGAGGAGCCCGTATACAAGAAGGAGTAAATAGTTTGGCAGGCTATGCGGAAATATTTCAACGTAATATCATGGCTTCGGGAGTCATTCCACAGATAAGCGCTATTTTTGGTCCTTGTGCCGGAGGAGCGGTGTATTCTCCTGCTCTTACCGATGTGGTGATTATGAGTGAGGAAGCCAGTTATATGTTTGTCACCGGACCTAAAGTTACCATGGCAGTTACAGGCGAAGATATCACTACTGATGAATTAGGTGGAGCAGGAGTTCATACTTCAAAATCAGGTGTGGCACATTATAAAGCGGAAGATGAGGAAGAAGGTCTGATGTTGATTAGAAAGTTTATGGAGTATATTCCCAACAATAATATGGAAGACCCCATACAAACCAGCTGTAGCGACCCTCTGGATAGAATTGACGATAACCTGAATGAAATTATACCGGAAAATCCCAATCAGCCCTACGAGATGAAGGAGGTAATAGCAAGTATTGTTGACGATCATGAATTTTTTGAATTCCAACGTCATTATGCAAAAAATATCATCACCGGATTTGCTAAATTTAATGGTGTTCCAACAGCCATAGTGGCCAATCAACCCAACTATTTGGCAGGAGTTTTGGATATCAATGCCAGCCGGAAAGCTGCCCGTTTTGTTCGTTTTTGCGATGCTTTTAACATCCCCATCCTCACCTTGGTTGATGTTCCAGGTTTCTTACCAGGTAGCAGGCAAGAACATGAGGGTATCATTATTCATGGAGCCAAATTGATGTTTGCCTATGGGGAAGCTACTGTGCCTAAGGTTACTATTACCATCCGCAAATCTTATGGAGGAGCTCATGATGTGATGAGCTCTAAACAATTGAGAGGAGATGTTAATTATGCATGGCCAACTGCCGAGATTGCCGTTATGGGAGCCAAAGGAGCCATTGAGGTTTTGGAAGGCAGAAAAATGTCCACTATGTCGCCCGAGGAAGCAGCTAAATATGCAGTGGAGAAAGAAAAAGACTATACCGATCAGTTTGCCAACCCATATAATGCTGCTCGCTATGGCTATATTGATGATGTGATTGAGCCTCGTAATACTCGGTTTAGAGTGGTAAGAGCCTTTAGAACCCTCACCAATAAAAAGGATATGAACCCACCAAAAAAACATGGAAATATTCCTTTATAAAAATTAGAAGCTATGAAATTACTAGATTTTATCATCTTATCAGATATTTGGGAGTTTGGAATAACACTTACCATTATTGGATATACCATCGTTCTTTTGGCCTTAGTATTTTTGTTTTTGGTTTATCTGTTGATACCAAAGGCATTGGACTTATACACCCGAGCTAAACTCAGGAGAGCAGGGAAAAAAGAATCAGCCGAAGAGAGTACTATTGGTCATACAGGAGAAGTAAATGCCGCTATAAGCATGGCAATATATCTCTGTATGAGTGAAAGACATGACATGGAAAGTGGCAAGATTACTGCCAAAAAATTATCGAAAAGATATTCTCCATGGAGCTCGAAAATATACACAATTCAAGGAGGTATTAACTCCAGATTTTAAAAGAAACAATACATATAATGAAATCATATAAGTTTAAAATACGTGGCCACGAATACGGAGTAGAAATCAAAAGTGTAGAAGGAAATGTTTTTAATATTGAAGTGAATGGAACCAAATACACGGTAGAAATGGATAGGGAGGTAAAGACTTCCAAAACACCTACACTGGTTCGTAATACCGTTTCTACACATAAAACAATCACGAAAAAAGACAGTAATAGTATTACTAAAGTCAAATGCCCACTACCCGGTAACATCATGAATATATTTGTGAAGAAAGGTGACAAAGTACAAAAAGGTGATAAGCTGATGATGTATGAAGCTATGAAGATGGAAAACCAGATTCTAGCTGAAAAAGATGGTGTCATTGCTGCAGTAAAAGTTAATGTGGGTGATAGCGTTCTTCAAGACGATGTGGTAATAGAAATGAAATAAAGACATGGCACTAAAAAAACTTTTTACAGTTATTGCAGCTATCAGCATTATTGCTTTTATTTCTACGAGTTTTAAGCTGCATGAGCCTTCGACAGAGAAGAAGGTACAAGTTACTGAGCATACACAAGCAATAGGGATGCAAGATTTGGCGCAACAAGAGGAATCAGCCGGAGGCCTGGCCGGGCTAAAGAAATTCTATGATTATTCGGGATTTGCTAATGCCACCGCCGGTCATTTTGTGATGATTGCGGTGGGGCTCTTCTTTATCTTTTTGGCCATCAGGTTTGATTATGAACCTCTCTTATTAATTCCTATTGGCGTTGGAATTCTGATTGGAAATATTCCATTTATGGAGGGTGCAGGACTCAAAATAGGCATTTACGAGGAGGGTAGTGTGATGAACTATCTCTACTATGGTGTGAGGGCAGGTATTTATCCCCCGCTCATTTTCTTGGGTATTGGCGCTATGACAGATTTTTCATCTCTGATCTCTAACCCTAAGCTGATGTTGCTAGGAGCTGCCGCCCAAATTGGAATATTCTTAACTTTCTTGGGTGCCATAGCCTTAGGCTTTAATCCTCCGGAAGCCGGTGCTATTGGTATTATAGGTGGTGCTGACGGCCCAACAGCTATCTTTCTATCCTCTAAATTAGCCAATGGTATAAATATTTATAATGGTCATGCGGTGAAAAACTTAATTGGCCCTATTGCCATAGCTGCCTATTCATATATGGCCTTAGTGCCTGTTATTCAGCCTCCTATCATGCGCTTTTTAACATCTGATAAAGAACGCCTTATTAAGATGAAGCCTCCACGAGTAGTGCCTAAATTAGAGAAGCTTCTTTTCCCAATTATTGGGCTTTTACTCACCGGATTTATCTCTCCCAGTTCCTTACCATTATTGGGGATGCTGTTTTTTGGAAACCTGTTGAAAGAAAGTGGTTATACCAAACGCTTAGCCGAGACTGCTCGTAACCCTATGATTGATATTGTAACTATTTTGTTAGGTGTGACTGTGGGAGCTTCTACTCAAGCTACTGTTTTCTTAAAAGATACTTCTTTAATGATTTTTGGTTTGGGAGCATTATCCTTCATTATTGCCACAGCGGGAGGAATTCTCTTTGCTAAATTTATGAATATCTTCCTTAAAGAAGGTAATAAAATCAACCCATTGGTTGGTGCGGCCGGAGTGAGTGCAGTGCCCGATAGTGCTAGGGTGGTTCAAAATGAAGGACTTAAGTATGATCCCAATAACCATCTTTTGATGCACGCCATGGCTCCAAATGTGAGTGGTGTTATTGGTTCAGCTGTGGCCGCCGGTATTTTGCTTAGCTTCTTGGCATAAGTATGGCTGGTGTTCTAAGAAATATTTGTGAATGAATCTTGGGGCTTGGTGACTTTTCAAAACTAAATAAGCTTACTTTTGCTTTTTAAAGAATAGAATGGCATATAAAAAGAAGCAAAAATACTATGTAGTTTGGAAAGGTCATCACCCGGGCATTTACGAAAGCTGGGCAGAATGTCAACAGCATATCAATGGATATCCTTCGCCACTTTATAAATCCTTCACCAATAAGGAGGAGGCTTCTATGGCTTATCGTGATAATCCATCGAAATATATCGGTCAAAAGGGTAAAAAAAACTTGGCTGAATTGCCTTTGAAAGACTCTGAAAAGCCTATATTGTTTAGCCTTAGCGTAGATGCAGCTTGTAGTGGAAATCCCGGTATTATGGAATATCAAGGGGTTTTTACCGAAACAGAAACTCCGGTCTTTCACCAAGGGCCATTCCCCGAAGCAACGGTAAATATTGGCGAATTTTTAGCCTTGGTGCATGCTTTGGCCTACCTTAAGAAACATCAGCTCGACATGCCTATTTATTCCGACTCTATGACAGCCATTGCATGGGTACGAAAGAAAAGAGCGAATACTAAACTGCCTGCTAATCAGAAAAATCAAAAGGTGTTTGAGCTTTTAGAACGAGCCCAAAACTGGCTGCATGAAAACTCATATGATACCAGAATATTTAAATGGAACACTAAATTGTGGGGAGAAATACCCGCTGATTTTGGTCGAAAGTAAAAGGGTTTTTTGTTTTCTTGCCATTTGCCCGCAGGATATGTGCTACCCTAAACAATACCATATTCAACATTTTCTCAATCTACATCAAGATTTAATGCATACGATATAGCACAGCTTTCTATGCTGTGTATACACTATCCTATCATGTTTCACGGTAGATTTAAGAAGGATACAAACTTACTTTCATAGGTTTTGAATGCTCAAGACAACAAGTATCATAAATTATTACATCTTGCCGGGCATATGCTATTGAATAACGCAAAACCTAAAACCCATTCAATTCCAGATAAATAGTTGGGATGAGCAAAAGAGCGCCTAAAATAATGAGAACCACCATAAAGGGCGTAATCCATTTCACCCATTTTTCATAGGGAATTTTAGCCACTCCCAGCACGCCAATCAACACACCGGAAGTGGGGGTGATCATATTGGTAAAGCCATCGCCAAACTGAAACGCCATAACAGTAGCCTGCCGCGAAACACCTATCAAATCAGAAAATTGCGACATAATAGGCATGGTGAGTGCTGCTTTGGCTGAGCCTGAGGGGATGAGGATATTAATCAAAGTCTCAAAGACATACATCATCTGCAAAGAGGCTAATTTACCAAAGTTGTTCATGCTTTGCGAGATATAATAAAGCAGCGTATCAATGATTTGGCCGTTATTTAAAATGACGATGATTCCTCCGGCCAATCCTACTACCAGAGCAGCAGAAGTGATGTCTTTTACACCCTCAATAAAAAGTTTGGTGATTTTATTGGGAGAATAGTTCATAGCCGCTCCGGAGGCGATGCCCATGGCAAAAAATAAAGTGGCGATCTCCATAACATACCAATCATAGCCCATCACGCCGACTATGAGGAAAGCAATGGTAAAAGCCAGCAGGACAAGTATAAAAAAGTGAACAGACTTACGTAAGGAGAGGAAGCCAAACAAAATAAAAAGTGCAGATAGCACAGGTAAAACCACCAGATGATATTCTGAATTACCGATCTTTAAAACGCTCCAAGGCATTTGGATGGCATAAACCACCGTCACCACTGAAATTACAACCCAGGTGATCCAAGCTGCTTTTGGCGTTTCATATTGGATGCTATCCAGATGAGCGCTGCCTTTCTTGCGCCAGTATTCATCTTCCTCATAAACCACCGAAAGCTTAGGGTTCTTCTTTATTTTGGCTGCATAGCGAAGTATCCAGATAATGCCTATCAAATTGATTATAATCCAGCTAAAAAGACGATATTCTATGCCGGAGAATAAGGGCAAATCGGATAGTCCTTGAGCTATTCCTATGGTAAAAGGATTGAGCAAAGCACCTGCAAAACCAAGCCCTGCTGCTACAAAACACAGGCTTACCCCAACAATAGAATCATAGCCCATGCTTATAGCTAATGGCACAAAGATGATGATGAAGGCGATGGTCTCCTCACTCATGCCATAAACAGCTCCAAAAATAGAAAACATCAGCATAATCATGCTAAAGATGATATTGTCCACCCCCAGATATTTTACCAGCTTTTTATGTTCCAGCTTTTTAGTGAATTTTAAGAAACTCAAAATGCCTACATCTATGGCTTTACTCTCGTTCATG
>Ga0256913_10001484_pt1 | contig 12068 bp, 7 predicted proteins | sample Axial_MatmetaG_FD_185970 | JGI IMG/M metagenome (GOLD analysis project Ga0256913, IMG submission 185970) | Deep-sea worm associated microbial mat communities from Axial Seamount, Juan de Fuca Ridge, Pacific Ocean - Axial_Mat | ecosystem: Environmental > Aquatic > Marine > Oceanic > Microbial...
GTCCTTCGAGTTTATATTTATAAAGGGGTTCCGAATCATCCTGCGGAAAAAAATCCATATACCTTGCAATGTCGATGCGTGAAAAGTAGAACGGCCCGCCTTCTATCCTGAACTTTACATCTTTCATTTTCTCTACATCACTGTATTTTCTGCCTTTAATGAACTTTACATATTCGAGTTTGAACGGTTGATCATAGGGGAATTTCAATATTTCGATAACTGCTTCGGACACATTTACATATTTTCCGTCTTGTTTTATTGCTTCTCTGAAAAAGGCAGTGATCAACTTTCTGTCTTCAGGGTAATTTCGTTTTCTGTTATTTTTGAAAAGTTCAATTATGTCATTTACATTTTTGTATTTAATGATGATCTCAGGAAGTGATATCGATGTTTCTGTCAGTTTTACCGTTAAAGCGGAATCGACAGATGCAACAGGTATTGTTTGGGTCTTGTATCCGAGGCATGAAAAACAGAGGGTGTCAGTAATGTATTTATCCGGAAGTAGCAGCATAAATTTTCCCGAGTTGTTCGTCACTGTACCTAACGGTTTGTTCTTTACACTTATGTTTACAAGAGGGAGGGATTTCGATCGGGGACCAATAACCCTTCCTTTAATCGTCAGTTTATTGTTTACGATCTCTCTTGAACGGATAACTGCCTGGTTGTTTTCAATGATGATCTCAATGCCCGGTTTGTTCAGCAATTGCATCAGGATACTCCCTGGTGACTTATCCTTTACATCAATATCCAGCAAGGAATCGACCGGGATAACATTTACGTCATACGATATCTTTAAACCTCCCTTAACCCTGATGGTATCGATCAGATCGGATAATTTAATGTTGTGATAAGAGAGGGATATCTTCTGCTGACCGGTCTGAGAAAGAACACCGGTTGAACAGGTCATCAGAATAAAAAAAATAATATTCGGGATCGCTCTGTTCATCCGGTGCTAATGGTTTTAGTGAATACTTTTGATTAAGTTATTCACTAAATTATTATTTTTTTCCGGTAATTAAGTATTTGTCACCGTTCTTTGTGTAGTTCAGGTGGTAAGTTTCACAAATCGTATTCAGTATAAAATCGATGGTCTGCTTGTCAAAATCGGCATCGATCCTTTTGTTGTTCAGGATGCTGCTGTTGTCAATCTCGATATCGACCCTGTAAACCTTTTCAAGTGTCGTCAAAGCATCATTCAAAGAAGTGTTTATAAACCTTATCTGTTTAGTCTTCCATGCTTTGAAATTCAGATCGCTGTTCTTTCTTTTTTGCAACATACCGCTATTTTTGTCAAGTATCGCTGATTCACCTTTTGAAACTGTCACGGAGTTACTTCCCGATGAAACCTTAACTACCCCTGATTCTACAACGACAGAGGCTTCAGGATTATTCCTGTAAGCATTTACATTGAATGAAGTCCCAAGCACTTTTATTTTCATGTTGTCAAGTGTGATGATGAAAGGATGTTTTTTATCGGGAATTACATCGAAAAATGCTTCGCCGTTCAGGGTAATTCTTCTTTCATTCCTGGCAAATACTTTCGGATATTTTATTGTTGATCCGCTGTTAAGCACTACTTTCGTTCCATCTGGTAAAGCAATTTGCTTTATCTCATTTACGGCTGTTGTGGTTGTAATGTATTTTGTTGCATCGTTTCTCCAGGTAAAGTAAGCGATCCCTACAGAAACAATAAGTATTACAGATGCTGCAATGCGCAACATCATATTTATTCTTTTAACCTTTTTAGCTTTTAGCAATTCAGCTGTCTTTAAAGCATCTATTCTGGCCGATACTTTTTGTAATGCCATATTTTTGTTGAGCATGGAAACTGTTAATGCATTGGCGGTATCATTCAACAATGATATTGCATCGTCAAATAATCTTCTGTTCTCATCACTGATCTCACGCCATGAACTCAATTCATCTTTCTCTTCATTGTTGCATTCACCTGTATGGCATTTTGCGATCAGATCCCAGATATGTTCGTTGACTGTAGAATTTTCCATAATTTCATTTATCACTTTTCCCGGCAAATATTTAATTGTTCAATATCTGTTTCTTAAGGGGCAGAAGCTTTTGACGTAAAAATTTAAGTGCTTTGCCCATTTGCGCTTCAACGGTTTTGGGCGATATTGACAACTTCTCTGCTATCTCCCTGTATTTTAATCCGTCTATGAGCTTCATCTTTAATATCTTTTTACGGGCAGGAGGGAGTTCTTCAATGAATGAGTGTATTTTTTTAAGATACTCCTCGTCATGAAAAATCGGCCACTCACCGGTGTCCATATCGCTGTTCTTTTCATAGGTTTTCACTATTCCCTGTCGTTTAAGTTCGTTATTACAACGGTTTCGAACCGAAACAACGAGATAACCTTTCAAAGACCGTATATCCAACAGCTCCCTTTTTTCCCATAATTTAACAAAAACATCCTGTACGATACTGTCCGAAATATCTTTGTCATTCAGATACCTTAAAGCAAAAAAAACCAGTGAAGAGTAATATTTTCTGAATATCTCTTCAAAAGCATCTTTATTACCGTTTTTAAGTCTTAACAACAATTCTTTATCATCAGACAACCTATCAGAATCGTATATCATTAAGATGTTTGTTTATTAGAGGACATTTTAAAATCAGTTTCCCCTTATCGTAAAATTTAATTAATTGAAAAAACAGTGACAACGGCAGCATGAGAAGAGGGGAAATCATAAGTATAGTTGTCGATCACCTCGCTCGAAACAGGTGTTAAAGCGTTACCTTTGCAATAAATGTAATCGATCCTGTCCTGCATAGAGGTATTGAATACAGGTGACCATGTTATGCCCGGGTACTCAACTTCATCAGGATTAACGGTGCGATAAGTATCAATGAATCCTGACTGTTCAAGGGACTTGCTCGCGGGGAATTCCACGACAAGGTCATTATGTGCCTTTTTGTTCCTTTCTGTCCAGTCGAGATGAGAGCCGCTGTTGAAATCACCGGCAAGGATTATGGTTTTATTTCCGCTTAAAGAGAAAGAGGAGAGTTCACCAAGAATAAAACGTACCTGCAGTCCGCGTGTCTGCATCTCACGGTCGATTATTGAGTCAGGAATGGCACTGCCTGTTTTTACGTAAGCTCCTATGTTTGGTTTACTGTCGAGTGAAACGGGACATAAAAGCAATTCTTTACTGCTTCCGATATTCATGCTGACACATCCGAAAGTTGAAGGCTTAAAGATGTCGTAACTATGACTGAATGGGAATCTGCTTATGACACTTAAATTGTCCGAACGACTGAAAAAGTAGTATCCGAGGTTATCTGCTATCCTTTCGCCCGAGCCTTCGGTATCCTGCAAAAGAACAATATCGGGGTTCGTGTTCCGTATTACATCAGCTATTCTATCGACTCCTACACGTTTGCCGTAATGCTTACCTCCGTGCCAGATGTTCCATGTCATTACTGATAATTGCTCCCCGCGATAAGTATCTCCAGTAACTGTTTTACCTGACCGGGTAAAGTAGGAAAGTTTAACATCATCATCGCTCAGAGCCCTTGCCCAAAGTTTGAAATTGTCGATAAAACCGTTGAATGCTTCCATCTGAAGGTCTATAGCAAGAGGGTCAGTCCCGATGTGATACTTATTGCTGATACAACTGCTTTTAAAGTTAGCCAGAGAGTAAACAGCTCTGTTCTTTCCGTCGAAGTATATCCTGGCTTCTTTGTTCTTACTATTGACCGAAAATACCAACTGATGCCATTTGTTGTCATTCATATTCTGGCTTAGGTTTGTGGGTTGATATTTCCATACTGAATTTCCGTCGGTAAGTTGCCATGTCCAGCTTCCGTTGCATGAAGTGGCTATTTCCCATCCCACAGTGTGGTTGTTAACGATCTCTTTTGATCCTGCGATAACATACCGTTCGTTGTCATTCTGTGCTTTTTTTACCCAAACTTCAATAGTGAATTCGTTGTAATCGGTAAGGCTGCTTTCGTCCTTGCAGGTAACAATGACAGGAAAACGTTTGTCAGCCGTTGCTGAAAGGTTCAGACAACTATCATTCATTCCTTTTGCAAACTCAGCAAATTCAGAACTGATACTTACCCTGGCCATCCCTGTATTTTCGATCCTGTTGTTAAAGTCAATATCGATCATTGCCATACCGGTATTTCCTTTGTCCCTTTTTTCACTGCATCTATGTAAGGTAAATGCCACAGTTGCGGATATGATCAATGCCTGAATCAGGTTCTTTATTCTTCGACTGGATATCTCCATTTTTTAAAATTTAGCTGATGTCGAGATGTTCACTCTTTTTCAATGAATCAAGTATCGAATGAAGTTCGTTCAACGTTTCTTCTTTTAGTTTCTCGAATCCGGCATCATTTTCTTTAAATGCCTTTTCCAGTTTTATGGCAAGAGGATACAGCTTATCGGAAGCAATCGTTCCCGAGATTCCCTTGAATGAGTGAAGCAATCGTCCTGCAGTTTCAGTATCCCCTTCTTTTATAGCTTTCAATAGTTTTTCTTCAAAATTTGCATGATCGGTGTAGAAACGTTCGAGCAGGCGCTTGAAGAAATCCCATTTGTTTGCAAATCGTTTAATGCCAAGCTCAACGTTTATGCCGGGTATTTTGACATTATTCTTTTCTTCGATCTTTACGGGTTTAATTGTTTTACTCTCTGTATCTCTTTCTTTGCTTTTTTGTTCATTAGTGGTGAGCCCTCTTTTTTTCGAAATCCATTTAGCCACTTTACGATAAAGTTCATCCGGTTCTATTGGTTTCGATATCATGTCAACCATTCCTGCGTTCAGGCACTTTTGCAATGCATCTCCAACATTATCGGCTGTCATTGCAACTATCGGCACATTTTCGGCATCCGGTATCTCCTTGATCATTCTTGAAGCTTTGAAACCATCGAGCACAGGCATCTGAATATCCATCAGAATTATGTCGAATGATCTCAGTTTGCCTGCCACTTTAAGTGTATCGACCGCCACCTGACCGTTCTCTGCTATCTCAACTGTTAAACCGGCCAATTCAAGCATCTCTGTCCCTATCATCTGATTGGCTTCATTATCTTCCACAAGCAGGACCTTAACATCTTTCAGTGCCTTAAGTTCATTCAGAAAATGTGTTGCAGAATTTTTGTAAAGTGTCGATTTTGTGCCTTTGTGACCATGAGCAAGCATTATCACATCGTATAGTGAAGAATAGTTGAAAGGTTTATGCAATGTCCATACAGATCCTTTTCTGACAAGTGTATCCAGTTTTTTGTTTTCGTAAAAAGCCGATAAAGTAACAATTACAGGTATCTTCTTTTTTCTGTTCGATTTGATGATATTTGCCACATCTGTTTCTTTCTGTTTGTCGTTTAACGGCCAGTCAATTATGACAAAAGCATAATTGTTGTTTGCTGAAGCTATCTCAAGCTTTGTGTGAAGATCATCTATTGTATCCGCAATCTCAGGAACGAAGCGGAACTTGTTCAGCATTTCTATCAGTACCTTTCTGGTTTCGTAATTGAAAAGTCCGATAAGGGTTTTATGCCTGTAAATATCATCAGGCATAGCAAGCCTGTTTGATTTTTGTGTTTCCTGTACTTCAAGGGGCAGGGTGAATTTGAACGAACTTCCTGTTCCGAATTCACTTTCCACCCATATTTTTCCGTTCATCAGACCTGACAGCCTTTTACATATGGCAAGGCCGAGACCCGTACCACCGAATTTTCGTGTCGTAGATACATCGGCCTGAGTGAACGATTCAAACAATGCTTTCTGATGTTCAGGTTTGATGCCAATGCCGGTATCTTTTACTTCAAACAGTACTTCCATTTTGCTCCCTTCACGTTTGAGCAGTTTTGCCGAAGCCAGCACATAGCCCTCATCAGTGAATTTAACGGCATTGTTTACAAGATTGATCAGTATTTGTCCTATCCGAAGCGGATCACCGTATACATTTAAAGGAATATCCGGATCAATGTTGTAAATGAATTCTATTCCTTTTTTGAAGGCTCTGTACGAAACCATATCGCTCATGTCGGAAAATACCTTTTCAAGGTCAAATGGTATTTTTTCAATCGAAAGTTTTCCGGCCTCAATTTTAGAGAAATCAAGAATGTCATTGATGATGCCGAGTAATGACTTAGAACCTGACTGTATTCGTTTCAGATATTCTATGTTGGTGTCATCCCTGCTTTTTTCTATTGCCAGGTGTGTCCAACCCAGAATTGCATTCATCGGGGTACGTATCTCATGGCTCATGCGTGCGAGGAAGTCACTCTTCATGCGGGTTGCCGCTTCGGCCGATTCCTTTGCCTCCTTCAGCAGGGCAGCATCCATTTCTTTGGCTATGATTATGCCGAGAGTTACGGCATAGGCTTTGAAAATGGCCTTGTGGGAATCTATCCATTTCATTTTTTTGTCCGTGAGGCCAAAGCCGATGAAGCCCCAGAAATTATCCCTTGTGAAGACAGGCACAAGAAGCATACTTTCAAGATCGAGCCATTCGAACAATTTCTGTTCATTTTTGTCGAAATCATCTCTGTTGCCGCTGATCACATTTTTGTCTTTAAGGGCAAAATACCATCTTGATGATATCTTTTCGTAATCTATCATGTGCAGGTCTTCTCTTCGCACTGGTTCAATCGAGCCTTTATGCCACTCGTAAAGATGAGAAGTATATTTTGCCCTTTCATCTTTCGACAGATCATTCTTGAAAATGAATGCGCTGTCAACCATCGAGCTATAGCCCACTATCCTGAGGGATTTGCTTATTGATTCAAGGGCATTGCTGCCTATCAGAAGTTCACGTACTGCATCGGCAACCCCTTGCAGGAACCGGTCACGTACCATAACCTCCTGAATGGCATTCATCTGGTCAGTAACATCAACAATAACGCCCTGAAGAATGATGTCTTTCATTCCATCCTTTGTTATGGCCATACCCTTTTCGTGTAACCATCTCACATTGCCGTCGGCATCTTCGATACGGTATTCCACCTCGAAAGACTGATTACGGCTTACAGCTTTTTTAATGGTCTCGATCACGTTTTCCCTGTCTTCAGGAATTATCAGGTTGGTGAATGTTTGTACCCCTTCGATAAAATTGACACGACTGAATCCTGTGATCTTTTCAAAACCGCTGCTCAGGAATATCATTGTTCTGCCGTCATCGTATTTGCAGTTGTAAACGATACCTGGTACGTTCGATACGATGTTGCGGTAGTTCTCCCTGCTTCGTTCAAGTTCCTTCAATGCTATCTTAAGGTCTGTAATGTCGGTTGACATACCGCACACTGCTACCGAATGTCCTTCTTTATCATGGATAGGGAATTTGTTTGAAAGGTAATATCTCTTTTCCTCTCCGTTGCCGAACTCTTCCTCCGATATCAACGGCTTGTTATGCTGAATAACCTTTAGATCAGTCTCTCTCCATTTATCCACCATCTCTTTAGGGAAAAATTCGTAGTCGTAATGTCCCGTAATCTCGGTTTCTTCAGGTATGTTCATTTTTTTTCGCCATATCTGATTGACGAGAGAATATTTACCTTCAAGATTTTTAACATAGATAAGAGAAATACTGTTACTGATTATGTCGTCGAGAAGCCTTCTGTTTTCGTCTATCTCTTTTTCTATAAATTCACGTTTTCGCTCATCTGTCATTATCTTATTTAAAAAGAAAATGAAGATAGCTCCCCCTCCGAATATTGACATCAGTACAATTACAAGCAAAAATCTGAAGCTCAGGTGGCTGTAATAGGCCTGCTGTGACGCCTGGAACTCTATTGCCTCACGTGCAACATCCTGCATCTTTTTACCGCTTGCTCTCAGGTCATTCACTACTACCGTCATATCCTGAATGAGCTGAATGTAGCGCATAAGTGTTTGTTCGTAATTACGAAGTCCCTGCCGTAATCTGGCAATTTTTGCTCTTAGAAGTCTTTCATTTACATTCCGTTCGAGAATATAGGTGAATTCGAACATCCGGTCAAAGCTATTTGACAGGCTGTCACTAAGTTGTTTGAAGTCAGTCAGAAGGTCTATTCTTTTTACCTCATAACGGACTTTCAGTATATTTGAATGTATCCTGTTCAGGTCGTTTAAAACAACAATTGGTTCACGGGGATGTGCTTTTATCCAACTGCTCACCGTCAGTTGGGAACTGTTCTTAACATTGTCAACGGCATAAAAGAAACTATCGAGTTGTTGATCCAGTTTCTTTTTTGATCGGATCAACTCAATATAAATTTTATAGTTCTTATTGAAATCGGCAATATTCTCCATCATGGGATCGAGAAGTTGCACAGTCTTTTCATGAAGTTTGTTTTGGTCGATCTCAATCAGAATATTGTTCATCTTGTTTGTCAGGGAATCAATATAGCTTGTAAGAGAAGTATCTTCGTTCATTACGAGATTCTTTTCGCTGAGCCTTACTTCGTAAATAACGTCCAGAAGCTCGCGAACAGTATTTGTTCTGTCATTTATACTGTTCAACCGATTGATACCCCTGATACCGAGAAATGAAACTATTGCAAGAAGTGCCAGCAAAATTGAAAAGCCAATTGTGATCTTGCGCTGTATTGAACCTTTTAATTTTTTTCTTATCAGGCTGTTTATCATATGAAAAAATAAGTTTCGGTAAATTTAATCGAAAAAATTTTACTATTAAGCTCAATATTGTAAAAGTGGCATGAAAATTCAACACTTCTCAACTTAGGAATAAAGATAATAAAATCAAAAATGCAAACCTAAAAACGATATTAATTAGTCTGTTTTTTCATGTTTTTCAGCTTTGTTGGCGGTACTCAGAGTCCTAAAAAAGAAATGCGGGGAGTGTGGATTATAGCCGTAAAGAATCATGACCGGGTGTTAAGATACAACGATAAAGAAGATCGAGAAATAGCGGAATAACTTTGATCCGATCATGAAAATTTTCTCATTTTGTGATATTTATCACTTGGTTTGTGTTGAAACGGAATTATTTTAGTGCCGTTATTCGTTGTTTACCAAGTGATAATTTTAAAAATATATAAATGAGAAACTTATTGATCCTGGCTGTTATCTCTTCATTCATTTGGGGCTGCAGCCAAAAGTCTGAAGATAGTATTTCGGGATTTGTAAATAGATTGAAGTCGTTAAACTCGATTCATTTCAAGGCAGTAGAAAAAGCCTATTACTCAAATGAGCCAGACACTACTGTTACACCATACGAGGTTTGGGCTGTCCGCGATGCACAGGATACCGTAAAAGGCGGATATGTCTGGGTTGACAATAATTACCGTCCGTACAACATGATGTACGAAAGAGGCGATTTCTATCTTGCCATTCCTCCTAAAAAGACTTCTATCCTGTACCCGAACTTCAATGAGCCTTTTATCAATGAAACCGACTGGATAGATTATTTTCTGAAGCCTGATGTTTTTGAGAAGATTTTAAAAGATAAGAACAATAAAGTTGATTTAAAAGATACCTTATTTAACGGGAAAGAGAGTTTGTTTATTAGTGTTGATTTTCCCGTAAATGCTAAAGGTACAAGTAAACATTATTCTTTTGTTGTCGATAAAGATACTTACTGTCCTGAATGGTCAATGTTTACATTGAAGACAAAAAATTACGTTTATTATGACGAAATGGATTTTTCCGGTTTCCGGGAAAATAGTGTTGATATAAATAAACTTAAAGAGAGACAAAAGCAGGTGCTTACTGATAATCCTGTTGAGGTTAACGGAGCCGATGGCCATTTGTCACGTCTTGAAAAGATGCTGCATATAGGTGATGCTGCGCCCCTGTTCAAAGCTAAATACTACTCAAATGAAAATCCTTTCGAGCTGAAAGATTTTACCGGTAAGAATGTGATAATCGTGGATTTCTGGTATACTCATTGCCACCCATGTGTCAAGGCGATGCCTTCGCTCGATAAACTTTACAGAAAATATAAAGACAAAGGTCTGAAAGTATTCGGGCTTAACTCTGTTGACAACCAGCCGCGAAGTAAAAAACTACTGGACAATTTCTTGGGTAAAAGGGATATCAGCTATGATATTATCCTCGCTACTCCCGATGTCGACATCATGTACAAAGTTAACGGCTATCCTACAATGTATGTTGTGGACAGGAACGGTAAGATCGCTTATGCTGAGATCGGGTTTTCAGATGATGATTTCGAAAAGCTGGTAGCTAAGGTGGAGGAGCTATTAAAAAAATAAACTTTTTTAATACCAATAACTTCAGAACTCCTGACCCACTACAAAAATCAATGTCGCGATTTCACAGGACATTGCAAATCGGGGAACCGGATATTTATTGTCTCTGAGAAGACATATTGTTTAAAAATGACTGAAAAGCAAAACATCAAATCTGTTTTCACCTCACCCCACATGTAACACAGAAATAATTTTAATCTTTTCGTAGTCTCCCTCTCCTGCCAGGAGAGGGGGATTTAGGGGGTGAGATGTTACGTAAAATATTCATAAAAACAAACAAGTTAAGAATCATTTTGTCATATCCCAAACTTCTTTTTTATTGAAAACGTATATTTCTTCATATCCGCGATTTTGTTTTATTTCAGGACTACAACATCATTTCTTTTCTTAAAAATGTGACTTGGCTTTTTACGTTACAGTCTTTATAAAGACCTGATTAATAGAACCCAGATCAGGAGTTCTGAACTTATTGAAAATTAAAACTCAGGGGTGTATTCGATTGCATTACTGAGTTTTTTATTAAAAACCCAATAATGAAAATAATGGCTGACTTGTTTGCAGCTATGTTGCTGGCAACTGTGATTTCCTGCTCTTAAGCTTGTTTCTAAAACCAATGTTTTTTTCTGAATAAAATAACTCCGAAAAATGACAGGATTAATGAAAAAGCAATGATTACAGGTAAAGCCCAGATTGCATCTTCCATAAAGTTTGGCACGTTCATGCCAAATATACTTGCAATCAAAGTCGGGATCATTAAAATTATTGAGATCAATGTCAACTGTTTCATTACCACATTCAGATTGTTGGAGATCACGGAAGCAAAAGCATCCATCATTCCACTTTGAATATCAGAATAGATCTGTGACATTTCCAGGGCCTGTTTGTTTTCGATCATTGCATCTTCAAGCAAGTCTTCATTAATTTCAGTTGTGATTTTTTTTGAACTCCGCAATTTTGCCAGTACTATTTCATTTGCTTTTATTGAAGTGATGAAATAAACCAGGCATTTTTCCATCTTCAACAATTTATTTAATTCCCTGTTCTTAATCGATTTTTCAAGATCTTGTTCAATTAATGCTGTCTGTTGATTGATCTGCTTTAAGTATTTTAAGTAAACATTACCGGAACGGAGAAACAACCGGAGTATAAAATTGATCCTGTCAGTGATCTGTTTGTATTGATCCCTGAATGGCGATGTTTGTTCTATGGGCAGTATTTCATTATTCTGTAAGCAAAGTGTCAGTGTGAAATCTTCGTTCATAAAAACTCCAAGAGGAATGGTATGAAAAGGCAGTCCGTTGGTAGAGTTTTCTACGGGAATACGCATTATAACCAATGTCCATGTTTCATCGAATTCAATACGTGACCTTTCGTCTGTGTCCAGAATGTCGTTAATGATATCGGCAGGTAATTGAAATTCATCGGATAGTCGTTGAACTTCTTCTTTTGTTGGTTGGGTTACATTGACCCAACATCCTTTTTCGACTTTAGGGATCTCAACATATCCGCCAAATGTTTTGAAGATTTTAATCATTTTTCGTCTCCTTACATTAAGCTCTGCAAGGAAACAAAAACCTTACAGATAAGTTAGAACTGAAATTTACTATGATACGGGTCTTCGTCCATAACTTTCTTCTTTGTTAACTGTTGAACAAAAGTAAATTTATTATTTTAATTAATTATGTCATTTTCATATTTTTTGTTTTTTGATTAAGGTTTGCCAGTCAAGCGTGCGGGCTGAAATTGAAATAGTTTTTCATTTGAGAGTTTTCTTACCTTTTAAAAGTACTGCCGGACATTCTCCACACCTTTTTATAGAATTAACATGTTGCTACTACGGAGCTTTCCTGAATATCCTACTCAGGTTAACCCGGGCTTGAATAAAAA
>Ga0256913_10001485_pt1 | contig 12067 bp, 15 predicted proteins | sample Axial_MatmetaG_FD_185970 | JGI IMG/M metagenome (GOLD analysis project Ga0256913, IMG submission 185970) | Deep-sea worm associated microbial mat communities from Axial Seamount, Juan de Fuca Ridge, Pacific Ocean - Axial_Mat | ecosystem: Environmental > Aquatic > Marine > Oceanic > Microbial...
GTAAGAGGTCCAAAACTTGGATTTTTCCAGACAAGAAGGGGTTAAGAAATGGCAATAACATCTATTAAAAACTTAAAAGAATTTTCAACAGTAAATGAGAGATTTGAAGGTGCTCACCTTCTTTGTCCTGGTTGTGCGCACTCTATGATTGTTAGAGAGCTTATGAACTGTACAGATGATAATCTTGTTATCGCTACAAATACAGGATGTTTGGAAGTATCAACAGCAGTTTATCCATACACTTCATGGGATACAAGCTGGATACATGTTGGGTTTGAAAATGCAGCAACAGCTGTAGCTTGTGCTGAGTCTATGTATAAAGCTAGAAAAAGAAAAGGTACTCTAAAAGATCCAGATGCACCAGTTAAGTTTGTAGCGTTTGGTGGTGATGGAAGTACTTATGATATCGGTTTCCAATGGCTAAGTGGTGCAGTTGAGAGAGGACATGATTTCACATATATCTGTCTTGATAACGAAAACTATGCAAATACAGGTGGACAGAGATCATCAGCTACTCCTGTAGGTGCTCACACTTCAACTGCACAAGCGGGTAGCCACTCATATGGTAAAAAACAACGCAAAAAAGATATGATGGCTATTATGGCTGCTCATGGTGCTCCTTATGTTGCACAACTTGCACCAAACAAATGGAAGATTATGGCAAAAGGTTTCCAAAAAGCACTAGATACTGAAGGACCTTGTTTTATCAATACAGTTTCAGCTTGTACAACTGAGTGGAGATTCGATCCAAAAGATACTATCAATGTAACAGATTTGGCAACTGATAGTTTGATGTTCCCTATCTATGAGATTATTGATGGACATGAACTAAACATCTTGTACAGACCAAAAAATGTAATCCCAGTAGAAGAGTATCTAGCAGTACAAGGAAGATACAAACACCTATTTAAACCAGAAAACAGACATGTTATCGAAGCTATCCAAAAAGAGGTAGATGAGAAATGGGCAATGCTTCAAAGAAGAGAAGAAGCTAGAATATAACTACACACTCCATAAGCTACAAAGACTTGTAGCTTATGTCTTCATAATAAACCTACTACAAATCATATAAATTTTGCTATAATAAACAAAAAAAGGATACACAATGCCACTACTAGATAGTTTTATGGTTGACCATACTAAGATGATAGCACCCGCAGTTAGAGTTGCAAAGACTATGACAACTCCATCAAATGACACAATCACAGTTTTTGATTTGAGATTTTGTAAGCCAAACAAAGAGAAGATGAGTGCTAAAGGTATCCATACATTGGAGCATCTTTTTGCAGGGTTTATGAGAGAGCATCTCAACAGTGATGATGTAGAGATTATAGATATCTCACCTATGGGGTGTAGGACGGGATTTTATATGAGTTTGCTTGGTACTCCTAGTGAGAAAAAAGTAGCTAAAGCTTGGAAAAAATCTATGCAAGATATCCTAAAAGTAAAAAGCAAAAAAGATATACCGGAGTTAAATAAGTACCAGTGTGGTACATACAAAATGCACTCACTAAAAGATGCCAAAAAGATAGCACAAAATGTACTTACTAAAGGTATAGGTGTTATGGATAATGAAGAGTTGAAGCTAAGCAAAAAGATACTAAAAGGGTTATAATGCTAATTTGGGTTCCAGTACAAAAAGAAGATGCTCTTACTTCCAAAATCGTACCACAAGTAGAGGCTACCAAGTGGGCGTTGATAGATTTTGATGAGGGCGAGGTAAAATCACTCAGATTTTATGACTCTACTAGTGATTTTAGTGATGGATGGGTAGATTTTGTGATACTTGCAAACAAGTTTGAAAACTATCTTGATTTTATGAATGAAGGGCTTATGTGTCTAGTTGTTAGAGAAGAGAAAACACTTGAAGATATCGTTGAAGCTTTTAAGTTCAAAGAATTAGATGAGATTGGACTGTGATTAGTTAGTAGTTAGTGGTTAGTGGTTAGGGATTAGTGGTTAGTGTGGGGTATGGATTGTGTATGACCAGAAGTTAAGAGGACAGAAGAAGATAGTAGAGTGTAGTGATGGTACCAAGACTATGTACTCTTGTGAGTTTGATGAGGCTTATCACTCTAGTCGTGATGGGGCGTTAAATGAGAGTTTACAAAAGCATGTGATACCAGCACTTCAACTACAAAGTAACAAAACTACACTCAATATCTTGGATATATGTTATGGGTTAGGGTACAACACACTAGCGACTATCTACTATGTCAAAAGAGAAAATCTTGATGTTAAACTAAATATAGTCTCACCAGAGTTTGATGAAGATTTGGTAAAATCACTCAAAGATTTTGACTACCCAAAAGAGTTTGACGGATTGCAACATATAATCCAAGCAATAAGCACTAACCTAGTCTATGAAGATGAACACCTTAAGATACAAGTTATCATAGACGATGCTAGAGCAGTTATAAGAAGTATAGATATCAAGTTTGATATCGTATATCAAGATGCTTTTAGCCCCAAGGTCAATCCTATGCTTTGGAGTTATGAATACTTCAAAGATATCAGTGCTATAGTTAGAGATGATGCTATCATCACCACCTACTCAACAGCAGCACCAACAAGGATGGCACTATATGAAAACGGCTTCAAGCTTCACAGCTACCAAGGCAAAAATACACGCAAATCTCTCATAGTATCCAAGCAACCCATAAATACCCTAGAGCCAATAGATATGGAGCTAAAAATCCAAAGAAATCCAGATGCCAAGAGTATAAAAGATAGCGATATCACTCATAAATATGCACAGTAAGCCAAAGTGTACCTTTGGTAGTCGAGAGGATTTTATGTGGAGTTTTAGCAGGGATAAATAGAGTATCACCACTTTTCAATGTTTTAGTGTCATCATCAAGTAAAAGTGTTGCTTTACCTTTAAGTAGTACCAACCACTCATCTTCATCTTGGATATATAGCTTATCTTCCAACTTATCAGAACTCACTATGTGATTGATTTGGATATTTTTGTGTTTTAGTAAAGTTGTAAACTTTTCACCAATATCTGGCACACTATAATCATAAATATTTTTCATAAGTGTATTTTAGCATAAATTTTAACTTTAGCCTCAGTCAAAAGACAATGGTGAAGCTAAAGCATCACTTCCTTCTTGATTTGGTCTTTTATTTATGGCATAATACAGCTATGGAAAAAGATAATATATTGAAATTTTTAAGAGATAACAAAGAGTTTTTAGCACAACGCTATGGTGTCATCTCTATAGGTTTGTTTGGCAGTTATGCTAGAGATGAAGCAAAAGAAGATAGTGATATAGATATAGCTGTGGAGCTAAAAAGTCAAAACAAATTTATGAATTTTTTTCATCTAAAATATTATCTGCAAGAGAAGTTAAAGAAATCTATAGATCTTGGTATAGAGAGTACATTAAAACCAATTGCAAAAGAGCATATACAAAGAGATATAATTTATGTCTAAAAGAGAAATAAGACTTTATATAGAAGATGCTCTTGAGGCTATAGAAGCTATAGAGAGTTATCTTGATGGATTATCTTATGACAATTTTATAACTGATAGAAAGACCTATAGTGCTACCATAAGAGAATATATAATCATAGGTGAGGCAATAGCACATACCATAGATATACTAGAAGTAAAAGTGCCAGATTTTCCTTGGAGAATTATAAAAGATTTTAGAAATATAATAGTGCATGAATATTTTGGTGTGGATTCAGAAATGGTTTGGGATATTAGTGCCAATGAGTTAAAAAATCTCAAAGAAAAACTTTTGCATATCCTCTAAGAATAATATACTCTTACATTACAGCTAAAGCATCACTTCCTTCTTGATTTTTTTTAGTAACTCATACTAATAGCATCTATTTCATCCCATCCAATAGAGCGTTTGGTGTTTTGGCGGTGAGTTAGGATATGCTCGATATATCTTGCAAATAGGTCGGTTTCTATGTTTACTTTGGTGCCTATTTTGTAGGTTTTTATCAGGGTATTTTGCATAGTGTGGGGGATGATGGTAAGGCGGAAGCTATCGTCATATACATCATTGATTGTTAGTGATATGCCATCTATGGTGATGGAGCCTTTTGGGATGATGTATGCTATCTTTGATGGTGGCACTTTGATGATGATGTCAACTCCGTTTGATTTGCCTTGTATCGAGACTACTTCGCCTATGGTGTCTATGTGTCCTTGGACTATGTGTCCTTCAAATCTGTCATTTAGCATCATGGCTGGTTCTATATGCACTTGGTTTTGGAACTTTTGAGATGGGATGATGGCTTTTGTCTCAGTTGATACCTCTACACTAAAGTTGTATGCATTGGTGGCTATGACTGTAAGACATACTCCATTGATGGCTATGGAGTCTCCAAGCTTTGGGTGTAAGTTTGAGTTGAGTGTTAAGATATTGTTTTTGAAACTCTTGACATCAGCTATCTCTCGTATAAGTCCTGTAAACATAAAATCTCGCTTTTTAAATCATTTGGATATAATTGCAAAATTATAGCATAAATATGGAGATTTGGATATGGATTATGATGTAGTAGTCGTTGGTGGCGGACATGCGGGTATTGAGGCGTGTTTGGCTAGTGCTAGAATGGGAGCAAAAACTTTACTCATAACGATACTTGTAGAGCAAATTGGAGCAAGTAGTTGTAACCCTGCTATTGGTGGACTTGCCAAAGGGCATTTGGTCAAAGAGGTAGATGCACTAGGTGGTGAGATGGGGTTATGTACGGATGCTACTGGTATCCAGTTTCGCATACTAAATGCTTCAAAAGGACCAGCAGTTAGAGGAAGTAGGGCTCAAATAGATATGGATGCTTACCGTATATATATGAGAAACAAACTATTAGATACTCCAAATCTTGATATCAAACAAGAGGTAGCAACAGGTTTGATAGTACAAGATAATAGTGTAGTGGGTGTTACTACTCAGCTTGGTAATGAGTATAGAGCCAAAAAAGTCATAATCACAGCAGGTACATTTCTAAATGGACTGATACATATAGGAGACAAACAACAAACCGCTGGTCGTCAAGGTGAGTTTGCTTCAGTGGAGTTGGCACAATACCTTAGAGATTTGGGTTTCAATATAGGCAGACTCAAAACTGGAACATGTGCTAGGATAGATGCAACTAGCGTAGATACAAGCGTGATGGAAGTACAACCAGGTGATACGCCACCACCACCTTTTTCATTTCGTACCAATAGAGCCAACTTCAATCCAAAACAACTCCCTTGCTATGTAACATATACCAATGAGACAACTCATGAGATTATAGAATCCAATTTCTATAGAGCGCCACTTTTCTCAGGGCAGATTGATGGAGTTGGTCCAAGGTATTGTCCAAGTATAGAAGATAAAATCAACCGTTTTAGAGATAGACCTAGACACCAAATTTTTGTTGAGCCACAAACTTTGGATGAGACGGAGTATTATATCAATGGTATGAGTACATCACTGCCTATAGATGTACAGCTTGATATGATAAGGTCAGTCAAAGGGATGGAAAATGCCAAGATAGTAAGGTATGGATATGCTATAGAGTATGACTATATAGACCCAACAGAACTATACCATACGCTAGAGACTAAAAAGCTATCCAATCTATATATGGCTGGACAAGTCAATGGAACGACAGGTTATGAAGAAGCAGCAGCTCAGGGGCTAATAGCAGGGATAAACGCAGTATATGCTATAGAGGGTAAAGAGCCATTTGTCTTGGGTAGAGATGAAGCATATATCGGTGTGCTTATAGATGATTTGGTTACAAAAGGTACCAAAGAGCCATATCGTATGTTTACAAGTAGGGCTGAGTATAGATTGCTACTTCGAGAGGATAATGCAGATATTAGGTTGCTCAATAGAGCAAAAGAGTTGGGGATTTTAGATAGTGAGTATATAGCAAAAGTAGAGAGTAAAAAAGCACAGATAGATGAAGCACTTACACATCTCAAAACTCAAGCAGTTACACCTACAAAAGAGTTTTTGGCACTACTTGAGTCAATTGGAGCAGTCAAAATCAATGATAAAACTTATCTCATAGATGTGATAGGAAGAGGAGACTTTGATAAAGATAAGCTTTTACGGCTTGTACCTGAGTTTGAAAAATATAGCGATGATGTAATAGAACAAATCCTAATAGAGGCAAAATATAGCAGATATATTCAAAAGCAACAAGAGCAGATAGATAAGATGAAAGATATGCTTAAGATAAAAATACCGCAAGATTTTAATTATAAAAAAGTCTCAGGTCTTAGTAATGAGATAGTAGAAAAGCTAGAAGCTATCCGTCCACAAACTCTTTTTAATGCTTCAGAAATCTCAGGAGTGACTCCAGCAGCCATTGAGATAATACATGTGTATATCAAAATGTCTCAAAGAGGTAAGATATAGTAGGCTTATGCTTACTATAAGATGTATTCATAATGCAGTAAATTTTGAATAACATTATAAATAAAACTGAATAATTGTAACAAAATAGAAGCAAAAAATCTACAATAGCTAATTTTTGTTAATGAACTAGTAATAATTTAAGTCCAAAAGTCATATAATATATGGTTAAAAATCATAACAGAAGGAAACAGTATGGCTAACAATACTAAAGGTCGTAGAGACTTTATCGGTATGGCTTTAGGTGGTTTCACTGCTTTGGGTGGTATTGGAGCTTTGTATGCTGCTAAGCGTACATGGGATCCATTGCCAAGTGTTAAAGCAGCGGGATTTACTACGCTAGATCTTAGCAATGTACCAGAAGGTGTACTAATCACTGAAAAGTGGAGAGGTAAACCTATCTTTATACTTAGACAGACAAAAGATATGATGTCTAAAGTAAGTAAAAAAGATATGAAAAGACTTATCAAAATAGGTGATGATCACTTTATGGTTGCGGTAGGATTATGTACACACCTTGGATGTATCCCAGGATACAGACCAGAAACTCAAGATTTCTTGTGTGCTTGTCATGGTGGTATGTATAACTCTACAGCGGATGTTACAAAAGCACCACCGCCAAGAGGTTTGGATATTCCTCCATTTAAAATAGATGGCAAAAAGCTTGTACTAGGTGAACAAGGTCCTGAGTACAAAAAAATGCTAGAAGATGGCACAACATTGCCAGTATAAGGAGGGGTAAATGGCACATTTTGATGAAAACGCAAAACCATTTAGCCATAAGTGGTTAAATGAGAGATTGGCTATAGATACTCTACAAAGAGTTCTATCAACTGAATATTGGATTCCAAAAAATATCAACTTTCTATGGGCTATGGGTATGGTACTTGCAGCTACATTTGGGTTGTTGCTTATTTCTGGAATTTTCCTACTAATGTACTATCAGCCAAATGTAAATACTGCATTTGATAGTGTAAACTATACTATTATGAGTGAAGTTGGATATGGTTGGCTATGGAGACACATTCACGGTGTTGGTGCTTCTGTAGTATTTTTGATCATATATATCCATATGTTTACAGGGATTTATTATGGTTCTTACAAAAGAGGTAGAGAGTTGATTTGGCTTTCTGGTATGCTTTTGTTTATCACTTTCTCTGCTGAGGCATTCTCTGGATATATGCTTCCATGGGGTCAGATGAGTTACTGGGCTGGTATGGTTATTACTAACCTTTTCTCTGGTGGTTCACTTCACGCTGATGGTTTAGTTGAGTGGATTAGAGGAGATTATGTACCAGGTCAAGCATTCCTAAACAGATTCTTTATGCTTCATGTACTATTGATGCCACTAATCATCATTGGACTTATTGTACTTCACTTTGGTACTCTAAGAATCCCACATGTTAACAATCAAGATGGTGAAGATTTTGATTTCGAAGAGGCTGCTAGACTTTATAAAGAAGGTAAAATCAAAGAATCAAAAGTTATTCCATTTAAACCAGTATTCTTGAGTAAAGATGTATTTGTAATGGGAATATACTTCATATTCTTCTTCTATTTGGTGTTCTATCACTTTGAGTTTGCGATGGATCCAGTTAACTTTGATCCAGCTAACCCACTGAAAACTCCAACACACATCTATCCTGAGTGGTATTTCTTGTGGAGTTATGAGATTCTTAGACCATTCCCAACAGATCCAGGTTTGGTAGCATTTGGTTTTGCACAAGTTATTTTCTTGTTGTTGCCATTCTTGGATAGAAGTCCAAATGTAGCACCAGCTAGTAAAAGAGGATTGTTCAAGTATTGGTTCTGGGCATTATTGGTTGATATGATTGTTCTTACATTTATGGGTAAATTGCCACCTGAAGGTGCATGGAGTGTGATTGGTTTGATTGCCGCACTATTCTTCTTTGCACTTTGGATAGCACTACCTATAATCACATCTAAAGAAAAAAAGCTATAAGGAGTAGAGGATGAAAGAGTTAAAAATATTTGGAATCGTAGTAGCCTTTACTCTAGTATTGTATTGGGGAGTTGAGCCATTTGCACACTCTCAAATGCATAAACATGTAGAGGGAGATAATCTACAATATAGTGATTTGAAACCACTAAAAGTAAAAGGTGATGCAAAAGCTGGTGAAGCAAAAGCAGCAGCTTGTGTTGGTTGTCACTCAATCAAAGTAAAAAATATGCCAGCACCTATGGATGCTATGGCTTCGTCAGCAGCTTATGGTGTAAATCCACCTGATTTGAGTTTGGCTGGTGCATTACTTGATGAGAAATTCTTTGCGCACTTCTTGATGGATCCAGCAGGTGTTACAAAATCTAAACATTTTGCAATGCCACCAAGTGCGTTTAGTGAGCAAGATGCTGCTGATATCGTAGCATATTTCAAATCAATCGCACCAAAAGAGGTTACAGCTAAAGATGCATTTACATTTGCTTGTAGTAGATGTCATGCTGATAGATATGATCATATGACTCAACTTGGTGAAGAACCAAAAACAAAAGCAAATATCAAAACAAATGTTGATTTAGACAAACTTGATTTTGAAAAAAATCTTGGAACTTACCAAAACAAATTGGCTGATTATATGGGTAAATTGCCACCTGATCTATCTATCATAATCAGAGCTAGAAGTGAGCATTTCTTGCACACATTTATAGAAAATCCACAATCTCAACTTCCAGGTACTGCAATGCCTAGAGTTGGACTTAACAAAGAGGGTATGGAAAAAGTTATGGCATACCTAGAAAAAACAGGTGATCCTAGTAAACCACTAAGAGAGCAAACAGGACCAAAAGTACTATTGTTCTTCTTAGTATTTACTGCACTTGCATTCTTGTGGAAAAAATCTATGTGGAAAGGTCATCACTAAGATTTAGTGATACTTCACATACTCAAAGTAGCTTAGCTTCTTGCTAAGCTACAATTTTAAATCTTCTATATTTTCTTGATATAAATCATCAGTTTTTTATCTACATTTTGATACTCTATCCCAAAACAATTTTTAGGATGACTATGCTAATCGATGGACAAGGAAGAGTTGTAAACTATCTAAGAGTTTCACTAACTGAAAGATGTAATTTTAGATGTCAATACTGTATGCCAGAAAAGCCATTTTCTTGGATGCCAAATGAAAATCTATTATCATTTGATGAACTGTTTTTGTTTATCAAGGCTGCTATGGATGAGGGCATAAACAAAGTCAGACTAACAGGTGGTGAACCACTTCTTAGAGAAGATTTAGATAGATTTATAGCAATGATTTACAATCACAATCCTGATGTTGATTTGGCTCTTACTACCAATGGATACTTGCTTCCACAAATGGCACAGAAGCTAAAAGATGCAGGGTTAAAAAGACTTAATATTTCGTTAGATTCCCTAACACCTGCAATCGCACAACAAATCGCACAAAAAGATGTACTCTCACAAGTGCTAAAAGGTATAGACAAGGCACTTGAAGTTGGTTTGGGTGTGAAGATAAATATGGTTCCATTAAAGGGTATAAATGACCATGAGATAGTTGATGTGCTTGAGTATTGTAGAGCTAGAGGTATCAAAATAAGATTTATAGAGTATATGGAAAATCGTCACGCAAATATAGAGCTAAGAGGGATGCATGGCAAAGAGATACTAGCTAAAATCAAAGAGAAATATACCATCAAAGCATTAGGTAGAGAGGGTGCGAGTCCATCATTTAACTATGAGATACTAGAAAATGGATACGAGTTTGGTTTGATAGACCCACACAAACATGACTTTTGTGAGAGTTGTAACCGTATAAGATTGACAGCTGAGGGGCATTTGATACCTTGTTTGTATTTCGATGAAGCTATGAGTATATCTCAACATCTCAAAAATGGAGATGTCAAAGGTGCATCAGAAGTCCTAGCCCAAGTACTTAGAGACAAACCAAAAGAGAACAGATGGAATGACTACAACCGAAATGCAGAGGATGTCTCAAACAGAGCTTTTTATCAAACTGGTGGATGATGTATGTTCTATCTAACCGAAGAGTTTTTTTCTATACAAGGTGAGGGCAAATATGCAGGTGTGCCATCATATTTTTTGCGTACAGGCGGGTGTAATCTCACTTGCAAAGGTTTTGGTACTAGATACATAGTCAAAGACAAAGAGAAGCTAGGGTGCGATACATACTTTGCAGTAGATAGTGAGTTTGCTTCATCATGGCAAAAGGTGGCAGATGCAACTGAAATCACAGATAAGCTAAAGCGTGAATTTGACAGCATTGGCTACTTGCCAGATGTGGTTATAACTGGTGGTGAACCACTACTTTATCATAATGATAGAGTGTTTTACGAGATAGTTGCGTATCTAGTAGATTTGGGTGTAAGAGTTACTTTTGAGACAAATGCCACTATAGAGATAGATTTTGAGAGATTTAGTGCGTACAAAAGCTGCATTTTTGCACTATCAATCAAACTTTCAAACTCGCAAGAACCATACGCCAAACGCATAAATAAAGATGCCATAACTCAGATAGCCAAATACTCAAATGAGAGCTTTTTCAAATTTACCATCTCCAAAGAGCTAATTAAAAGCAGTGCTTATGATGAGATATCCCAGCTAATCCCATATGCACCAAACTTGGATGTGTATTGTATGCCTGTAGGCGAGAGTAGAGATAGCATCTGGCACAATGATAAAGCTGTATTTGAGTTTTGTATGAAGCACAATTTCAAATACAGTGATAGATTACACATTAGAGTGTTTGATACTACCCAAGGGGTGTGATAAGATATATTATCTCCTCCTCAAATTGTTAAAAAACAAAACCATAAAGCAATTTCATAGCTAGTGCATACAGAAGTAGTGCCATAAGCTTTTTTATCTGTTTTTGCTCTAGCTTGAAATGCATAAGATAGTTGCCTATGTAGCCACCAGTGATGGCACTAAGAGCTATGAGTGCTAGTAGTACAAAATCAAGCTTGACATAACTAGCATAGGTAAAAAATGACCCAAGAGCTGAAAATGGCACCACAAAACTAACTGCAACGGCTACTTTTTTAGGCTCAAACCCAAGTAAAGCCAAAAGTGGTATGAGTATGTTGCCACCACCTACACCAAGCAAACCTGCCAAAAATCCTACAACCCCACCTACTATAAAGAGTATAGCTTTTGATTGGGTATGGATGAGTGCTTTTTTCTTGCCAAACATCATCATAGTAGCACTATAAAAGAGCATCAGCATAAATCCAAACTTGACTATGTCTATAGGGATAAAGCGGCTAGAGTATGCACCAATGGGAGCAAAAAGCATCATCATAGAGGCTATTGGCACTACAAACTTGAAATCGACTACTTTTCTTTTGAGATTCATCACACTTGATGTGATAGTAGTAGATGCACCAGCAAACAATCCTACAGCTTTGGCTACTGTAAAATCAAGTCCCAAGAAGTTCAAAATCGGAATGAGTGCCACACCTGAACCTGCACCACCCATAGCAAATAAAATAGAAAGCACAAAAGCTATAGTGCTATAGAGCAAATAATCATTCATATACGGTTTGCCTTTAATTGATATCATAACTAAGCAAAATTATATTCAAATGGGAGTAATATACTCCTTATTAATTCCAAGGAGCTTTTTGATGAAAGAGATTATCAAAAAAGTTTTGCCACTGAGTCTTATCGTGGCATTGAGATTTTTCGGACTTTTTATTGT
>Ga0256913_10001486_pt1 | contig 12067 bp, 13 predicted proteins | sample Axial_MatmetaG_FD_185970 | JGI IMG/M metagenome (GOLD analysis project Ga0256913, IMG submission 185970) | Deep-sea worm associated microbial mat communities from Axial Seamount, Juan de Fuca Ridge, Pacific Ocean - Axial_Mat | ecosystem: Environmental > Aquatic > Marine > Oceanic > Microbial...
CAATAGCCAGCAATTTCTCTAATCTTAATTTTGGCACAGTTTATGAAAAGACTGTTTCGAACTGCATATATTTTCATATTGGCCAATAACAGAAGGCGATAGCAAAAAAAGAAGAACTCTTTTTTAATGGGATTTCTACGCTCAAACTTTCTGGAAAACTGATGCAATGATTAATTAATAATTTAAAATTATAATCATGGAAATTAAAAAGAGTAAGAACGCCAACTTAGAAAAATGGCGAAGTACCAACCTCCTAATAGGCTTATTAGTAAGTTTAGCATTTGTTTGGATGTCATTTGAATACAAAACTTATGATAAGGAAGATCCGATAGATAATCTTGCGTATGTGGATTTGGGCGAAGAGGATTTGATAATTCAGACTAAGGCTCCAGAGCCTGTGAAACCTCCCCCAGTGAAAATATATACTAATATGGTTGAAGTGGATGATGATGTACCTGTACCTGATATCGATATTGATGTGGAAACGGGTGATGACGATGAGATTGAAGCTCAAATTATTGAAGACGATCCAGTGGAGGACGTAGAAGAACAATTCTTTGTTTTTGTGGAGGATTTGCCTGCCTTTCCAGGAGGCGATATCGCTCGTATAAAGTTCTTAAAGAATAATATAAAGTTTCCAGTTATGGCTATTGAAGCTGGTATTCAGGGAACTGTATATGTGAGCTTTATTGTGGAAAAAGATGGAAGCATTAGTCATGTGAATGTGGCTCGTGGAATTGGTGGTGGTTGTGATGAGGAAGCCGTGCGAGTAATACGCAAGATGCCAAAATGGAGTCCAGGAAAACAGCGAAGTATACCTGTTCGAGTAAAAATAAATGTGCCAATAAAATTTAAGTTAGGTCATTAAAATCAATACATCGAGTGGTTTTTATAAGCCGCTCGATGTTTTTTAGGGCATAAAATCGTAGTGCAATTGCGAATAGTGGATGATGCTAGTATTGCTGTAGTAGAATGAAATAATATCTTTATAATTAAGTCCATCATTCGCCATTTTTATAGCCCCTTGTTGGCATAACCCTACACCATGCCCATATCCTCGACCATGAAATAATACCGAATCACCCTTTTGCTCAAGAGAGAAAAAAGTTGATCTTAAATGTAAGTCGTGACGAATTTGTTTTAAAGGAATTCCATTTTCAAAAAATACTTTTCGTTTGTTTTGAACGTAGGTACAAGCAAGCGTTTGCATCTTTTTATCTTCGATGGGATAATTATACTTTTCTTTTAGGAAATGTAGCCAATCCTCTTTTTTCATTGCGTACTCCCAATGCGCATTCGACTCATGAGTGCAAAAGGTATCCCTTATTGATTTTAAGTAGGAAGTTTCAATGGTCCAAACATCCTCAGAATTTACCGTTTGTCCACCACAATTGGAATGAAAAGCTGCAGAAATCATTCGATTATCCTCATCTACGATTACCTCGCCGCTAGTTCTAGCAGTTGCACGTGTAATATCGGCATGATGGCAACGACTTGAGTAGGACTGACAATGAATGTCATCGCATAGATTGAATCCCTCTTCGGCATGCTTTAGATAGTTGACCAATGCATAGGTGCGACAGGTAATTGCTTGAACAAAAAAGAATTGTAAATCCGTACTGCTTCCTAATGCTTCGGATTGCACAACTCCTGCAGTATAATTTTCGATATCAACATGATTGATAAGCTGCATTTTGTTGTTATAAATACGCACAATCAAATCATCATCATATTCGCGAAGCTTTGTAGGGCTGTTTTCAATTTTAATTGAAAAATCATTAATAAATCCCTTTCCACTAAAACGAATTTCTTGATATTGTCCTATTAGTGTGTCATTTTGATAAAAATTCAATAGACTATCTTGGAAAATTGCAATACGAACGGAGTTGTTTTTTAGTACATTGCTAATTATAGTTTGATTTCCAATCACAGCATATTTACCAGTGATAGAAGTGAATGTAATTTCGTTTTTTTCCATACTATGGAAGATGCCAATATCCAATTTTGCTGCATTTAGCAAAAGAGGGGATAAGACTAACAGAAAGAAATATAGTTGTTTTAGCTTCATTAGTTTTGCTTAAGGTATTTAACCATGAGTTTTGCTGCACGAACGGAGGCGCCATTCTCCCCAACTCTTTTTTGCATTTTAGCATAGTTTTTTAAGAGCATATCTCTTTTATCACCTCCAATTAAAATGCTGCTAAGCTCTTTTGTAATTTGTTCGGAGTTTAAATCATGCTGTATCAATTCTACCACAATCTCCTGATTCATTATTAGATTTACCAACGAAATAAACTTAATATGAACTAGGTTTTTAGCAATATTATACGATACTGGGTTGGCTTTATAGCAAACTACTTGAGGAATATTTAATAATGCAGTTTCCAAAGTTGCTGTGCCCGAGGCTACTAATGCGGCTTCGGCCCCATCGAGTACATCATAGGTTTTGTCATAAACCAGTTCAATATCATAATTTTCAATAAGCTGTTGATACAATTCTGTTGGAAGATTGTGGGTTGCGGCAAGTACAAAATGATAGTCAGGAAAAGCATTTATTATTTGTAACATATCAGGAAGTATAAGCTGCAACTCTTGTTTGCGACTGCCAGGCAATAATGCAATGGTTTTTTGCTCCTTTTCGGAAACCGCCTTTTGATTTTTATGCATTTGTATAGCATCCATCAATGGGTTGCCAATGTAATCAACCGATACTCCAAAGCGGTTGTAAAAATCTGTTTCGAAAGGAAGTATGGTAAACATACGTTCTACATTTTCCTTGATTGTATAAACCCGTTTTTGTTTCCATGCCCATATTTTTGGAGAGATATAATAGAATACTCGGATATTATTTTTCTTAGCAAACTTCGCCATTTTAAGATTGAATCCAGGGTAATCAACCAAGATTAGCACATCAGGGTTCGCATCTAGAATTTGCTGTTTACATAATTTGAAATTTTGGACTATGGTAAAAAGATTTTGTACCACTTCTAGAAAACCCATAAAAGCAAGTTCATTGATATGCTTAAGAGGTTTCACGCCTGAGGCTTCTTGCATTTTATCACCACCCCAATAATGGAATTCAGCTTGCTTATCTTCATTGCGAAGAGCTTTGATAAGATTGGAAGCGTGTAGGTCGCCCGAAGGCTCGCCAGTGATAATAAAATAATTCATATATTAATATGTTTGAAATGGAGACAGCCTCATACTTAGTTAAGTAATAGGTATTTATAATGTATAAAAAAATGTGCAAGAGCTAAAAGGAAGGTGCTTAAAAGCACCCCGCGACCTGTGAGTTCATATTTTGGGTTTTGCAAATAAGTATACATGATAAATAGGTTTGAGAAAATACTTACCAATTCGATGTTTTTTTCTTGCACTAATTGAATACCCCAAGTAAGTTCGAGGCTTAGAAAATCTACAATAAACGAAAGAAGAAAAAACAGGACAATAGAATTAATAATTGCCAATATTATTCCCAATACGACAGAGTTTTTTTTAAGAATACTAAACATCTTTTTCCCAGTTTTTTAGTTTTTCAATTTGCTTATAAGCTGTGAAGTCGAACTGAACAGGAACCACTGAAACATAATGGTTTTCTAAAGCCCATTCGTCGGTTGTATTATCATCCTCGTTTATGGTAAAGGTACCCGTAAGCCAAAAATAAGGTTTGCCATTTCGAGGGTCGGTTCGTTCTGCAAAATCTTCTTTCCAATATGCTTTTGATTGTCGGCAAACCTTTAAGCCCTTATATTTTTCGCCTTGAATTACTTTTGGAAAATTCACATTTAAAGCAATGCCAGTTTCTAAACCATCCTTCAAAACTTGACTTGCAATTTTTAGAATATAGTCTTCGCTGTGGCTAAAATCAGCGTCATTATTATAGTCTAAAATAGAAAAGCCGATGGCGGGTATTTCTCCCATAGCCCCTTCCAAAGCGGCTCCCATAGTACCACTATAAATGATATTGATGGAAGCGTTGGAGCCATGATTGATGCCCGAAACTACCAAGTCGGGCTTACGGTCTAAAAGACGATGAAGTCCAAATTTTATACAATCCACAGGTGTTCCATTTAAGCTGTATTCTTTATAATCAGCTGTGATTTCTATCTCTTTATAAACCAAGGGGTATTTAATGGTAATGGCGTGGCTCATTGCTGACTGAGGGCCTTCGGGAGCTACAACCACCACGTCGCCTAAGTTGCGCATTAACTTGATTAGTTTACGTATTCCAGGAGCTGAAATTCCATCGTCGTTGGTAATTAAAATAAGTGGTTTGGGCATATTCTATTTCTCTAAAATGATGGGCAAAGATAGGGAAAAGGCTTCAGACTGTGTTATGGATTGAAACTACTTCAAGGTAAATGCAGCTAATTCAATTGATAATTATAAATTACTCGAATACAGTGTTTAATAATACTTCTTCGTCCGTAAGCTGAAGGACAAGAACTCCTTATTAAAGTGCCGTCAACGAGTTTTTGATTCGTCAAGCCCGCGCAGAAAGCCTTTCATTGTTGACAAAACGAAGAAGTGTTGACTATCGAAGAGGCTAAAAATAATTTAGATGCGTTTACTCTGAAACTACTTTGGCTCTTTATTTTTATGAAAATATAGCTTCTTGCTTTCAGTGATATTCCAGTATTGAAATAGTGCTGCATTTAAACTTGATTCTGACGCTTTGCTATAAGTTTTCCAATCCATAATGGGGCAATCGCAAGTAAGAATTACAGGATTATCCTGAGATATAGCAATGGACTCTATGGCTGCTCGTTCGCAATCATAGTCTGCTGTTTTTAATTTGTCTGCATTGGTAAAGATTAATAAAAAGAGGGCAATACCTGTGAAATAATACACCCTATTTTTCTTAGATATTTGCTTGATCAAGAAAAAAGTAGAAAATCCATAAATGAATATTAGTCCAAAAGTGAAGGGCATTATGGTATCGTAACGAATGATATTAGGGCGATATATACGAAAGCCACCTAAAGGTAGAAGAAGAATGTATAAAAGGGAAAAAATACCAATCCAAAGACTTAAATGAAGTATCCTTTTTCCTTCTTTCGACGAATGGTATTTGTGTATGATTACTAGGTTGATTGCGATAAGTACGAATAATAATGGAAATGCAAGTTTTTGACTAATTAAGTTAAAAAAACCAATAGGGAGTCGAGTGTATCTTTCCCATATTGTTATGTTTTCACCAAAGTTTAAAGAGTTTAATTGCCCAAGATAAAGTGAGTATAAACTTAGTATACTGATACTTATAAAATAAAATAGATATAAATCAGGGATGTTTTTAATTGAATGAACTGCTTTAATAAAAAAACATTTTTGAGTATTTAGTCGATAGTTTTTATACCATAATGAAGATAGAAATAATAGAGAAGTGATTAGGGCAATTCCTGTTAGTAATGGGCCGTTAAGGCTTAGAACGAACATAAAGATTATCCAAAATAATTTTTTAGGCATACTCATTTCAAGTTTTGTTTGATAGTATGCTGCTTTGAAAAAAGGTAGGAAAAATACAAGAATTAAGCCCAATGGTAGTGCATAGAAGAAAGTGTAAATCACTGATTGGTCAATGATTCCAAGAAATCGGCTGTAACCTGATGTTTGAAATAAAGGAGTAATGAGTATTGCTGCAATTAGAAAATCAAGACTGAGTATTTTCTTGGTATTGGAAATGAATAATGCAAATATATATAGAATCAGAATCTGAATTATAGTTTTGGCAATTGCGCTTGCTAGATAAATACTTTCGATAGGAGTAACAAACTTTTGAAGGAATAATGGTGTATATAAAAAGTAGTTAGACGCTGTCCAGTGAGCAAAAAAACGATTTGGATTTGCATATTTTTTACCTTTTGTTAAAGCGTCTATTCCTAATGGGCTATGCAATACGTCATAATATCCCTCATCAGGTGTTGGAAGAATAATTTCTGCCATATCTCCATCTAAAGGCATATGTAAATGCTGGTAAAATGAAAAAGTTAGGTCACATATTATTAGTAGTATGAGAACTGTTTTTAGATATTTATGCATTGGTATATTCACATGTATTGACTTTTCATTGGAGTGTAAAAATAGTTAGAATTATTTTAGTGTTGCTAACCGTCAACGAGTTCTTGATTCATCAATCCAACGCCCCCGAACCATCGGGACCTTCATCATTGACGAAACGAAGAAGTGTTGACTATCAACATGGCTAAATACAATTTAGATGTTTACCCTGATGGCTAGAACTAGATTATTATTTTTCACAAAAAAAGAGGCTCCTAAAAAGAAACCTCTCATTTAATTCAATAATAATTTTTTAATCACAGGAATGTCCTGTTTCGTGCGAATCATTAATTATTGCATCATAATCTGTTTGACTCAAAAACTGAGGTGTATAGCTGTAATTATTATTATTCATGTTTTTTACGAAGCCACGTAAATGATTGCGAGAGCCTATAAGCAATACATCATAAGTGCATTTTAAGTCTTCATTATCGCTAGCATTTATGTATTTTTCAAGATCAACAATGTCTACTTCTTCGATAGTTGCTCCAACGATAAGTCCTGCCACAAGAGAGTCTTTTCCTTGCGCAATAAGTTGATTATACAAGAGTTGTAAATCAGTATTATTAAAAACTCCTGTATCTTGACTCACGTTATCTGTTAAATTATATTGCTCAACTCGCTTTAGCAATAAGTCCATATGACTTTGCTCGCTCCCGCTGATATTTTTAAAAATTTGTTGTCCCCATTCTTGATACATATATAAGTAAGCATCGCGAGCAAGTTTCTCTTCTTCACGCATAAAAATTAGTCCTTCAGCATCTGCAGTACTTATGGAAGCTTCGGTGTTGGGTTCATTAACATCATCTGTGCTTTCATCTTTGCTACATGAAGTAATGAAGTTTAGACTCAATATTGTTAAAAGTAGTAAAGTGATTTTCAGTAGTGTTTTCATAATATTTCGTTTTCTGTGTTAAAAAAATAGATTAATTAAGTACAAAAACACCTTAAAACAGGCGTTTAAGTCTTATAGGATTCTTAAATTAATGTGTAAGATTATATTCGTAACCACTCTAAAGTATGCCAGAATAAATATTTAGAGCCTATTACTTCGATTTCTTTTTCTCGAATTTCGGTAATTTTTAAGTTAAAAACCATTCCTTTTTCAGGGCCATACATTTCGCCATCGATCCACTCTTTATCATCTTCATCGAAAACAAGACCTTTAATAATTACCATTCCCAATAGCGGAGTGTCGTGTTTGGTCTCATCAGGATTTTTGATATCAGTAGTTTGACCATCTTCATAGCTATTCAAAGCTATTATTTTACCTTGGTATTCATTTCCTACTTTGAATATTTCTATATCTAAGTCGTTGGGCAAATGATATTTTCCAATAATATCATCTGCCTTTTGCGCAAAAGTAGTGTTTGCGAATATTAATAGGATGGCTATAAGCATTTTCTTTATCATACTGTTTTTGTTTTAGTTATTTAAGTTTAGCTGGTATTAAAAACTGTATTTTATTTTAGTATAAATCATGGAATTGTCACCATATTGACCAAATTGGCCATCTTCATCTCCAACGAAGATATTGCCTCCGAGGAGAATGGAAAAGCTATCGTCGAAATCATAGGTTATTTTTGGACGAATTAGCGCATCGCTATTAGTAAGCCCAATATAAGAGAACAACTCAAGATGCAATGTTTCGCGCATCATATCGTAGCGAGCTAAGAAAGTGGCCATATTATTAATTTCATCATCGCGCATAAAGTCGTCATAGTCTAAAATATATTTTTGAATAAACTGCCCGCTCATTTTCACTGGCCCAATACTAAAATCGAGCCCTACTACATAGTTCAAATAGTCCTTTTGGATCGTAGCATCTGCAGAGGTAGGGTCGGTAGTTTGGAAATATTTCCCATTATAATAAGCCGCTTCACCACGAAGAATAATACCTTTAATTTCGGTACTAAACGAACCTCCAAAAAGCGTTAATCGATGATGCTCAGGAGTAATATTTAATCCAATAAGTCCAGGTTTTGGAGGAGTTTGTGTGGTATCCATTCCAAATACTTTTTCTGTATGCATGCTTGGGTTATCGTCCCAAGTATAGCCACCCATCAAATCGAAATCGATTACGGAAGTCATTGCTGAATATTTCAAAAAGAACTCCGAGTTTTCCATGGATGGATTAATCGTGCTTTTACTCCAATCGAAAGTGGCAGGTGCTGGAAAATCAGGCTGCGTATACCAAATCGAATTTGACGCAGGCCGAATAGTTGGTGTAAACTGTGGAATCCAGATAGCTTCAATCGTGCTATTGCCAATATAATAATCAAGTTTTGCCGCAATTACGCCTGTTCTTATTTCATCGAAATCAGGGAGTAGGAATTCGGTTAGGTTTAATGGTGAAACCACATCGGTGATAAAAACACCATCAGCTTTTCCCCAAACTATTTGTTGCTTTCCTATGCGGAGGTCGAAATTCGAAAAGTAGAGATCCAGATAAATCTCTCGCATCCTAAAATCGAAGCTATCCGAATTGAACATAAAAATCATGGGATTGGCTTTAAATGCTACTTTTTCACCTCGTTTTTCAAAGTTTAAATTGAGTGTTTGTTGTACGATTCCCAAATCACCATTATCAACTAAAACGCCTTCGTAAGTTCGGGCAAAACCTGATAGATCAATGTTTTGGGCATGAGTGTTTTGATATGCTGTAATTAGCATAACCAATAATAACCCGATTTTGTTTATTGTTTTCATGTTGTATAATTTAGTATTAAAATCTTAATTTTTCAGTCATTATTCCAAATCGAATTACTGAGATCTGATGATCGAAGTAAATATTGTAATAATCCATTCCACTATATATTTGAGCAAATATTCCTATATCTTCCAAAAATTTAGGATGATAGAAGAAAGTTAATTTTAAATTTAGTCGTTTTAAATCACAGGAATTCCAGTTGTACATATCGTCAAATGACCACGAGAATTCTCCTTTTATTGAAAAGTTTGCTTTTTTATTCGATTTATATTCTCTAGGAAGTTTGAAAAATGAAATCACATTGTTCCAGCGATAGTGTCCATATATTCCATCCAACTCGTTTATTGATAGGCTTTTAGGGTGCATTTCAAATGAGCTTGAAAAAAATTGCACTGCATTAAATTGTTTATTGAAACGGGTGCGTACAATTCCTAATTCGAAGTAGTTTGTGGAGAAGTTCCCCGATTTTGTATTGATGCTTCCATCAGTATTATAAAAAGGATCTTCTTGCCCATTAGAATGGTGTGCAAGTTTTCCAAATAGGCTAAAGTTTTTTGCCGAAGGTTTAGAATTAAGTGAATAGTATATGGTAAGTTGCGGCATATAACTTGGTGTACGCACAGGAAAAGATTCCTGTTGATACATACGAATGATGACCTGAGGAGTAAGTACTCCCATTAAACGCGAATCTTTACTTACTCTAATATTGAAGTTGGGAATTAAATTGGCTTCAAACCAAAGAGGTTCAATATTTCCAATATCGGCAGGAGCAGTAATATAACTATTGCCACTATTTTCTTGCGCAATGGTTGCTAGTTGAATAGGCCCAATATCAGAGCTGTCCGTTTTTTGGCCAAAGGCAAAAACAGTATGGATAGATAGAAGTAATATGATAATTAGTCTTCTCATGGTTTTATCTATAAATGGCAACTCCAAAGCCAAATTCTAAAATATCAGTAAAAGGTATCGTTTTGTTGCCAGCTTTACTTGCAATGTATAGGCCTCTTGAACCAATTCGAACATAAAAAGCAGTTCCCGAAGCGGGTGATTTTGAAGCTAAGAGTTTTGTTTTAAGTTCAGCTCCGATAAATACCCCTGCATTTCGTCCTGGTGACCACCAATAATAATCTTTAGCATATTTGTCGGGTAAGCGTACCCAAAAATCGTTACCGAAAGTATGATGTGCGTACCAGCCAAAGTTTAATGGCAGTAATTCGAGTTTATCATTTAATGTTATGTGTATTAGTTTTGCTGTAAGTTGCAAACTGATACTATGCAAATCGTCAATGGAGAAAGCCTTAGGTACATAACCATAAAACATACTTACATCCAAGCGTTGTTTGAAGAAAGTATAGCCTACTCCAGCCGACATAAACCCAATACCACCAGCATATTGCAGTTTTACATAATCGGGAATGAGATTATGCAGTTTGCTTTTCTTTTCTTGTTTCATCTCCTGAGCACTAACCGAAGTTGATGCAAATAGGAGCATGCTAAGAAGCAGAAAAACAGCACTAAAACGAATAGGTTTCCACTGCAATTGTATCATTTTCAATTTCTATTACATTAAACTTTTTATGCTCCACGCTATATACATTAACAAAGGTAATTCCATTATTATAGGGTGAAGAAATGCTATAATCGTGCATATGCCCATGGGCAACAAAAAGCACATTATTGTATTTTGTCAATGTTTGATTAAAAGCATCAATCAGATTTGGGTCGAATTCACTATGCATTGGTGCAACATGAAATAGCACTACCGCTTTTCGGAATGAAGAATTGGGTTGTAGTTGTTGGTCGAGCCAAGAAATATTGGGTACATTACCGTTATTGTCAAACTCCAAACTATTGGTGTTGATAAAAATAAATTTCACCTGATCATAAACAAAACTGTAGTCATATTGACCAAACATTTCAAGATAGGCATCGCCTCCATTACTTACTAAATCATGATTTCCAAGAACAACAAAATATGGGGTGTTAAGTTTGAGTAAGTAGGAGTTTCCCCAAAGATATTGCTTGGGCAAGCCAAAATCGGCAATATCACCTACATGTATTACAAAATCCACCTGTTTAGTATTATTAATTTCGTTTACCGATTTTACAAATTCATCTGTTTCGTCAAAACTACGATGAGTATCTCCTGTAAACGCTATTGTAATAACACTATCATCATTTTGCTGATTGGCAATCTTTGCCATATTTTTGCTGTTGACATTTGTATTTTCCTCGTCAAAATCGATGACATAAGGAGAATAATCAAACATCTTTTCGCATGAAGCAAAAATGATGATGCTTAAAATAAATAGTATGGATTGTATAACTCTCATATTATAATTATAAGCCCCAAATACGTTTTAGCTTTTGCGAATTTGGGGCTATGAAATTTATTTATTTAGATTCCTCGAGTCATCATTCTTTCGCTAAACTTAGAAGCAGGTACTCCAGTATTTATGGAAATATTTGACACCTGCATAGTGGTTTTATGATTGTTCTGAACATTCTTCATTTCGGAATGTGAAATTATCCAAAAGCCTTCAATTTTCTCTACTTTTTTAATCGTTAAAACTTTTAATAATTCTCCATCTTCGTCATAGAACTCTTTTTTCATACCCACGAAATTATCTTTACGAATCCAAGTGATAGTTTTAGAGTATATATAATCCTCGTCTTTAGAAACCGATTCTACAACATAGCATGCGTGACCATCAATGGATTCTTCACGTAAAAGTTTATGCACATCGGCATCGAGTTTCCGGTCGCCTAAATCATCATAAGTAAAGTCTGAACCCATAAAATAGTCGCTCTTGCTATCGCTTGAAATTCGTTTTACTTTTTTCAAAGCAGGAAGATAAATCCACTGATCGTCTGACTTATCACTATCATAACTCCAATTCATAAAAGAGGTGTTTTTTACATCAGCAGGCGACATAAAGAACATGATGCTCTTTTCGATATCTCCTAAATCTTTGCTGTATTGTTTGATTTTACGCACACGTGTTTGACCACTTTTGTTTGTTAATGTCATGGTGAGTGTAGAAGTTTGGTCGTCGCCAGTTGGCAAGTTATAAGCCTTATTTACAATTTCACGACCTGTCATTTGTGCCTTTGCGCTAAATCCTGCAGTTAGGATTACTACTATTGCTATTAAACTAATTTTTATTGTTTTCATAGTATTTAATTTTTAATTGTTTTCTTTAATTATTCTTTTTCGTCCTTATCGTGTTAAAGCATTTTTTTACTTAAAGCCTTAATCCTTTTTCTTCTTAAAATATACATTCGACACATAAAGTAGCA
>Ga0256913_10001487_pt1 | contig 12065 bp, 4 predicted proteins | sample Axial_MatmetaG_FD_185970 | JGI IMG/M metagenome (GOLD analysis project Ga0256913, IMG submission 185970) | Deep-sea worm associated microbial mat communities from Axial Seamount, Juan de Fuca Ridge, Pacific Ocean - Axial_Mat | ecosystem: Environmental > Aquatic > Marine > Oceanic > Microbial...
GATATTATCAGGAAAGGAGCCTCCGGATCCGGAAAAGTACTTGTTGCCACAGGATATTATTATCCTTTCAGAGAACAGGATAATTTTGATATAAAAATAGACTTCAACCGATTAAAAATAAGGACTATAGAGCCGTTCCTGATTGGCTATATTTCCAATATTGAAGGTGTTGCTTCAGGGAAAATGAAGCTGAATGGAAGTCCGGATGAGCCTGAATTGACAGGTGTGGTAGATATGAGAAGAGCGGCCTTAGTGGTGGATTATCTGAACACTAAATATTCTTTCTCCAACACTGTTACATTTGAACCCGACAGGGTCAACTTTAATAACCTGGTTATTTACGATACTTTGGGGAATCATGCCAATATTGACGGTTATCTGACACATAATCATTTTAAAGACTCGGAGTTTGACGTACATCTGTCAACAGATAAGTTATTGTTCTTCAATACGAATAACAGAATGAATGATTTGTATTACGGAACAGCCATAACTTCCGGGGAGTTAAAGTTGACAGGTAAAGCAGATGATTTAAAATTGGATATGAATGTATCCACCCTGGATGGGACGAAGGTCACTCTGCCTCTTGATGATGCCGTGGAAATATCTGATAAAGATTACATCGTATTTATCCATCCTTCCGATTCCTTAATTTTTGATGAAGAGGAACCTGAAGAAACAGTTGAACAAGCGAATAAAGAACAATCGGATGAGTTGAAATATGATATCGGATTAAAAATGAATATTACCCCGTCCGCTAAAGTGCAAATATATGTACCTAATGACCTTGGTGATATTGAATCGCAGGGTGACGGTGACCTGAGTATGCAATTTAACTCGGACGGTGATTTTACGATCTCCGGAGATTATAAGGTAGAAAGTGGTATCTTTAATTTGCGTGTGGCAAACTTGCTGAATAAACGGTTTGATCTTGTGAAAGGAGGAAGAATATCATGGTCGGGCGACCCGTATCAGGCTAATCTGAACATCAAAGGCAGGCACAGAGTAAAGACTAATGTTTCCAGCCTCGGTATCGTACTTGACTCGACTTCGGATTACAAAAACAAAATAGTAGTGGATTGTTACGTAGTATTAACCAATCAACTAAACAACCCGAGAATGCGTTTCGAGCTGAAAATGCCTGATCTCGATCCTGATATTGAACGGGCTGTATTTGCCGAGATTGATACTACGAATCCTGCCATGCTCAATCAGCAGGTGATGTCATTGCTGGTTCTGGGGTCCTTCAGTGCCAGTAATGCTTCCAATATTACACTGAGTTCATCTTATTATACGGTCATTACAAATCAGCTCAGCAAAATGTTGTCGCGTATCAGTGATGATTTTGATATAGGGATCAATTATAAACCCGGTGATCAGGTTTCTCAGGAAGAATTTGAGGTTGCCCTTTCCACCCAGTTGTTTAATGATCGGTTGTATATATCCGGAAATGTAGGTATGACTTACGACAGGGCGGAACGGAATGCCAGCAGTATTGTCGGAGATGTAGATATTAGTTATAAATTAACGGAAGACGGAAGATGGATACTCAAAGCGTATAACCATTCCAATGTCAACTCCTGGTATAATTACAGTAACTACGACAAGTTGTCACCATACACGCAAGGTGTAGGCATTGGTTACACTAAAGAATTTAATACTATTGCTGAGTTGTTCACAAGATCCCGTCCGAGAAAAAAGAACAAGAAGAATAAAGATGAAACCACGATGATTGACAAAGAATAAAAAGAATGAAACTAATGAAAAATTTTGACACAAAATTCTGGAAACGGGGCGTCAGAAGAGTAGCCCTTATTATTGTAATGGTCTATCTGTCGCAGTTTATGCTACAAGCTCAAATAACCATCGAAAGTTCCGATATGCCTTCTCAGGGTGATACCGTCAGGCTCAGCACAAGCATGAACCCGGATTTTTCGGATTATACCGACACAGGAGAAGATTTCTTTTGGGACTTTTCAGATATGATAGCTGCTTACCAGACGGTGGATACTTTTGTTAGTCCTATGGAGACTCCGCCGATTTATCAGTTGTTCTTTGCTTTGTCTTCAAACCTCGCTAACCGTTACCTGCGTGACTTGCCGATTCCGGACTTTGAACTATCAGACATTTTTTATTTTTATAAAAACACAGACAGTAAATTTACGAATGTTGGTTTTGCAGCTTCCATCAATGGCATTCCGTTGCCGATAAAATTCGATAACCCGGATGTCTGGTACCGTTTCCCTCTTGAATACGGCAATGTTGACTCTTCCGCCTCGCACTTCGAGTTTGGTGTCGATAATTTTGGTTATGTCCTTATTGACCGAACACGGAAAAACACAGTGGATGGCTGGGGTACTGTTACGACACCATTTGGCACCTTCGATGTCCTGCGTATAAAATCCGATGTCCACGAATTTGACAGCATTTACGTCGATTCACTCCAGATGGGCATTCCGCTTGACCGGTACTATACGGAATACAAATGGATGGCCAAAGATCAAAAAGAACCGGTAGTGCAAATAACGTCTGATTTTACAGGTGGACTTGTAGTTACCTACAGGGATTCTGTCCGCACCATTTATGATGCAGTAGATGAAAATCTGTTTGCCAATAGATCATTAACAGTTTATCCCAATCCGGTTGAACGTGAGTTTCAGGTGGAATTTGAATTGTCTGAAAAAACAAATGCTGTCTTAATATTGTATGATATAACCGGCAGAAAGATTTACACGGAACAGATAGTGAATACGGTGAAAGGCCTGAACAAAAAAACGGTCAGCTTGCAAAAGGCTGCCTTGAAGAAAGGGGCTTATGTGCTTGAGATCAGAGCAGGAGCACAGCGTTTAAGAGGTAAAATAATTGTCAGGAAATAATCTGAATGATGGGAGCTCCCGGAAAATTTGTCGTTTATAAATCTTCTGCCGGTTCGGGCAAAACTACTACACTTGTCCGGGAATACCTGAAACTTACACTGAACAATCCGAACAGGTTTAAGAACGTTCTGGCCATAACTTTCACCAACAAGGCGGCCAACGAGATGAAAGAACGTGTCCTGGAACATCTTCGTTTAATGGCTTTTGGAAAGGCAGGTGACAGGAAAGAGTTGAAAAGCCTGAGGGATGAAATGAAATTGACGGATGAGGAGTTACAGCAAAAAGCAAAGACACTCCTGTCAAAAATCATCCACGGATATGATGAATTTGCCGTCAGCACGATTGATTCCTTCGTTCACAGGATCGTCAAAACATTTGCTCCTGACGTTAAACTTCCCCAGAACTTTGAGGTTGTGCTGGATAATGATGATATCATCCCCGATATTGTTCAGGAGCTTTATGATAAGGTGGGGATTGACAAAGATGTGACCAATATCCTGGTAAACTTTGTAATGGCCGGTTTTGAAGAAGAAAAAGGGCACGATCCAACAGACCGTATTTATGGATTTATCGAAAAGCAGATAAAAGAAGAAGGCTTTTTTTACATCAGGAAATTAATGCACCTCGAACTGGCGGATTTTCACAGGATCATTACAAAGCTCGAAAATATCTACTATTCCCTCAGAGATGAAATCAAAAAAACTGGCAGAGAAGCGTTGGCAATGATACATGAAGCCGGAGTGTTGCCCGAATGGCTGTATTATAATAAAAGCGGTATCTACGGCTATTTCACAAAAGTGCAAATGCTGAAAAAAGAGAGTGATGTTATCCCGGGAGCCCGTCCTTCTACAACTATTAACGAGGATAAATGGTATGGTTCGAAATGCCCGGAAGAAGGGAAAGAATTAATTGACAGTATTAAAGAAGATTTTATTAAAAAGTACGAGTACATTCAGACTAAAGCCAATCGTTTTTTAATGTACGGTTTTCTTCACCGGAAGATATACGATGTGGCTCTTATCAGTGAAATCCGCCGGTTATTTGACGACTATGCTGCAGAAAACCAGAAGGTCCACATCTCGGAATTCAACAAAAAGATTAATGAAACCATTTCAGGGCAACCCGTGCCTTTCATTTATGAACGGATAGGCAACAAATACAGGCACTATCTGATTGATGAATTTCAGGATACTTCTCTGTTACAATGGCAGAATTTTTTACCGTTAATCGAAAACTCACTGGGTGAGAATTATTTCAATATGCTGGTAGGTGATGCCAAACAGGCCATTTATCGTTTCCGTAACGGAGAAGTGGAACTACTGGCTAATATGCCGAAGTTGTATCCAAAAGCTGAAACCCAGCGTGAGTTGGATACGGAACGGCTGCTTGAAAGTCGTTATGAGGAAGTTTTCCTGGAACATAATTACCGTTCGCATAAAGAAATCGTAGCTTTCAATAACCGTTTTTTTGCGTCGCTGAAGCCCGGATTAAGTGAACGTATCAACAATGTTTATGAGAAACATGAGCAGACATTGCCGGAAAATGAGAAGAAAAGCGGAGGATATGTCAGAATAGATCTGGTAGAGGGAGAGCATACTGCCGGGTATCGCGAAAACAGACTGGAGCAGATACTGGCAGATGTCAGTCAAATGAAACAACAAGGTTACCACAACAAAGATATCTGCATTCTGACCAACAAAAATGAATTCGCTTCTGAAATTGCCTCATTCCTTTTAAGCCACGGACTTGATGTTGTTTCCAACGAATCTTTGTTGCTGAAGAATGCTCCCGAAGTAAGGATGATCATCGCGTTTTTCAAATGGCTGTTTACGACAAAACCACAGTTGCATCTGGCAACTTTTATCCGGAACATGCCTGACGAACATCTGAACGGCCATACTTTTCATCAAGTTTATAATGAAGCTGCAGCTTTGCTTGACAGAGGAATGGAATCCGTTATGCAATATCTGGGATATGATATCAGAGAAAATGAAATCAACGGCCTGCCGGTTTACGAACTGGCTGAATACGCGGTAGAAAAATTCTTCGGAACGGAAAATAACAACATATTCCTCCACTATTTCCTTGATTTTGTCCTCGAAAACCAGAAAAACGGTGATGGATCACCGACGGCTTTTGTTGATTACTGGGACAAAAAGAGCGGGAAGGCATACATTATTCTCTCGGAAGGAAAAGATGCTATTCAGATTATGACCATCCACAAAGCCAAGGGGCTGAAGTTCGAAGCAGTCATTGTGGATCTGATACCGCGTAATGACGGAGTGTCAAAAAAAGAACAATGGAGAGATCTTAACCTGCCGGAAATTCCGGAACTGACAGCAGGTATCTATCCCGTTGTTCAGGATCTTCACCATATCGGGTTGGGTGATATTTACGATAAAGAAGCTGATAAAACGAAACTCGATCTGCTGAACATGATCTACGTCGCATTCACCAGGTCTGTCAGTGCTTTATTCATCGTCAGCCACAGGAAGGAAAAATCACCCAACATGTTCACAAATTATCTGGAAACTTTCATTCAATCCGAGGGAATGGCGCTTGACGGACAGACCTTTGAATGGGGGAAACTTCGTCATCCGATGGTGACGGAAGAGGAGGAAAGTCAGGATTTAGTGGTGCTTGAAGATATGCATTCTTCTTCATGGGGCAGGCTGGTCAGCGTTGCTCCTGCCGACGACGTACTTTGGGAGCAGTTTGATGCCAGCCGGCCTGTTGCCTACGGTAAACTGGTACATCGTCTGTTGTCGGAAGTGATTGTTGCTGATGACGTGGAGAGAGTGATTGCTAAATACAGAATGTCGGGTTTACTGGAAGAAGAACTTGCTGTTGAATTACAGAAAAAAATGAAACAGGTGACGGAGCACGAAAAACTGAAAACATATTTTACTAAAGGCGTTCTGATAAAAACGGAAACCGATTTAGTAAAGAAAGACAATCTGGGGAAAGAATTTTTACGTCCCGACCGGGTTGTGGATACCGGTGATGAGCTGGTGATTATAGATTATAAAACGGGTGCCAGGGAAAACGTACATATCAGGCAAATTGAGGATTACAGTGGATTATTTGAAGAATTAGGTTTCGGCAATATTAAAAAACTACTTGTGTATATTAACGATGATGTTGAAGTAGTGTCAGTATTATAAAAGTGTTTGTTGTCAACGAAGGGCAATCAAAACATGAATAATAAGTTAAATTTTAACAACTTAAAATTTTAGTTTAAATATTTAAAAATGATAAAATGAAAAAGGTCCTTACTATTTTTACAATTGCATTATTGTGGACAACAATGGCTCTGGCACAGGAAGATGTGCGTTTGCTGAGGTTTCCGGCTGTACACGGCAACCAGGTAGTTTTTACCTATGCCGGTGATTTGTTTACGGTACCGTTGGAGGGAGGCGTGGCCCGCAGGCTTACAAGCGACGAAAACGGATACGAAATGTTTGCCCGTTTTTCTCCGGATGGGAAATATATCGCTTTCACAGGGCAGTATGACGGAAATACCGAGGTTTTTCTTATTCCGTCCACTGGCGGTGTCCCGGAGCGACTGACTTATACGGCCACACTCGGCAGAGATGATGTTTCGGACCGCATGGGGCCTAACAATATTGTCATGACATGGGAAGACAATAACAATATTGTTTATCGTTCCCGGAAACAATCGTTCAACTCTTTTAAAGGACAATTGTTCAAAGTTTCTAAAGAAGGCGGCTTATCTGAAGAGTTTCCTTTGCCGACAGGAAGCTGGTGCTCCTTTTCACCCGACGGTAAAAAGATGGCTATGAACAGGGTGTTTCGTGAGTTCCGTACCTGGAAATATTATAAAGGAGGTATGGCCGATGACGTGTGGATCTATGATTTCGACACCAAAGAAACAATCAATATTACAAATAACGACAACCAGAATATATTCCCGATGTGGGCCGGAGATAAAATCTATTTTCTTTCCGACCGCGACCGGACAATGAACCTGTTCGTTTATGACCTGAACACCAAAGAAACAACAAAACTGACAGATTATACTAAATACGATATCAAATTCCCTTCACTGGGAGATCATTCTATTATTTATGAAAACGGAGGCTATTTATATAATTATGAGCTGGCGACGGGTAAGATCACCAAAGTTCCGGTCACGATAGAGAATGACCTGATCACAGGCAGAAACAGCCTGAAGGATGCCGGTAAATTTATCAATTCATGGGCTATTGCCCCTGACGGAAAAAGGGCGGTTTTCGGTGCCCGTGGAGATGTGTTTACAGTTCCAGCCAAAAGTGGCATTACCAGAAATCTTACACAATCTTCCAATGCGCATGACCGTAGTGTTGAATGGTCGCCGGATGGAAAATATATTTCCTTTATCAGTGACCGGACAGGAGAAGATGAAATATATATCCAGAACCAGAACGGCCTGGAAGAAGCCATTCAGCTGACAGATAATTCCGATACCTATAAATACGATCCCGTTTGGTCGCCAGATAGCAAATACCTACTTTGGGGTGATAAAAAGGCGAGGCTTAATGTGCTGAACGTTGGCACATTTAAAGTAAAGACCATTTATGAAGCAGACGACTGGGAAATTCGTGATTATACCTGGTCACCAGATAGCCGTTGGATAGCTTTTACCGTACCATACAATAAGACGGTGAATAAAATTATGATCTATGACCTGGAGGACGGTAGTGTTCATCAGGTGACGGACAATTGGTATAGCGCGAGTGGTCCGGCATTCGATCCCGACGGAAAATACTTATATTTCACTTCATCACGGGATTTTAATCCGATTTACAGCAGGACAGAGTGGAATCATGCTTATCGCGATATGGACGGCCTTTATCTGGTGACTTTACAGAAAGATACTCCTTCGCCCTTCGTACCGGAAAATGATGAGGTGGATGTGAAAGAAAAAAATGAAGACAATAATAAACAGGAGAAAAAAGATGAGAAACAGCAGTCAGGTAAACAGGATAAAAATATTACTATTGACTTTGACGGCCTGAACAACAGGGTGATAAGAGTACCTGGGAAAGCTGGTAGCTATTGGAAAATAAGTCCGGTAGAGGATGCTGTTTATTATATGTATGCTTCGGCTAAGACTAATGGTGCCAGCCTGAAACTCTATAACCTGAAAAAGCAAAAGGAAACGGATCTCGGAAAAGTGGGGTCTTTCCTGATCTCTGCCAACAGAAAAAAGATGTTGGTGAGTATGAATGGAAAAAGAGCAGTTGTTGATCTCCCTAAGTCAAAGGTAAAACCGGATAAATACCTCGATCTGAGCGGTATGAAAGTGATGGTGAATACCACTGAAGAATGGAACCAGATATACAATGAGGCCTGGAGGCAGATGCGCGATTTTCTGTATGATCCAAATATGCACGGACTTGACTGGCCTTCTGTCAGGGAGAAATATGCCGTTATGGTACCCTTTGTGAAAAACCGTAACGACCTGAATTATGTAATCGGTGAAATGATCGGAGAAATCAGTATCGGTCATGCCTATATTTCGGGTGGTGACAAGCCCAAACCGGAACGTATTAAAACCGGTTTGCTGGGTGCCAGGTTGAGCCGTGATGAAGCTACCGGATATTTCAGGATTGATGAAATATTACCCGGTGAGAACTGGACTAAAAAAGTCAGGTCGCCGCTGACAGAGGTTGGCGTGGATGTGCATGAAGGTGATTATATTATTGCGGTGAATGGTAAGCCTGTTATTGGGGTGACGGATATCTATCAGTTACTTGTCGGTAAGGCAGGCCAACAGGTGATGCTGACAATAAACGGAAAAGCCTCAACTGAAGGCGCACATGACGAGATAGTTATCCCTGTCGGGGATGAGTCGCAGCTCTATTATTTCAAGTGGGTAAGAGAAAATATTGAGAAAGTGAATAAAGCCACCGACGGACAGGTAGGATACATCCACATCCCTGATATGGGGCCGGAAGGATTAAATGAGTTTGTAAAATATTTCTATCCTCAGCTGAATAAGAAAGCGCTGATTATTGATGACCGTGGTAACGGTGGCGGCAATGTTTCTCCTATGATCATAGAAAGACTGAACAGACAATTGGCGCTGTACGGTATGTCGCGTAATAATGGGGTGACCACAAAACCGGCACAGATGATGCTTGGGCCCAAAGTGTTGTTAATAGACAACTATTCGGCTTCTGACGGAGACCTGTTCCCTTACCAGTTTAAAAAGCTGAAGATAGGAACGATCATTGGCGTCCGTTCATGGGGAGGTGTAGTGGGTATCCGTGGTCCTCTGCCATTTGTTGACGGCGGCGACCTGTATAAACCCGAATTTGCACCATTCGATGAGAACGGTAAGTGGGTTATCGAAGGCCACGGTGTGGATCCCGACATTGTTGTGGATAATGATCCGGCCAAAGAATATGCGGGCGAAGACCAGCAACTCAACAAGGCTATTGAAGTGATCTTGGAGCAGCTGAAAGATGCTAAGCCACCTATGGAAGTGCCGAAAGAGTTTCCGGATAAGACGAAGTAGAAATTATTAATGGTATATCTTCCCTCATTCAGCGTAGTTTCCGGACTATGCTGAATGAGGTTTTAGAGTCTCCGGATTATTATTAAAAAACTCCCAGAGCCTTTTCAATGGCAGTTGCCGCCTTTTCGTATTGTCCGGCTTCAATCAAAACTGACGGTTGTTCCAGCAGTTTATTGATTTCTTCAGCTTTGTTTTCGTCCAGTTGTTTTCTAAAAACGGCTTCTTTTAGAGATATCCTGATGCCGTCGAGTTGTTCCAATGCTATGTTCTTCCGGTGGATTTCCGACATATGTAGGATATTCTCCAAAGAAGGATCTTTCCTGCAGTATCTCACCAGATAATCGAGTGCATCCTGCGCGTGTTGTCTGAATGATTTCGGTTCAAATCCCCAAATGCCCGGTGTCGGAACAGGGGTGGTGCGGAAAATGGCCGGTGTCTGGTTATAAACGATGTCGCTGACAACACTAAGTCCCGATACATAAATTCTTCCGTCAATGCCTGCCGTAATCATGGCCCCGTCGCCGGGAGCGGGTGTTTTTGACAGTAGATTACCCTTATAGTCAAATGAACACAGATAATACCTCTGCGGAATCCGTACGGAATCTTTTGGAATGCCCTTCACAGGGATTTTGGTCATGTTATTTTTTGCCTGTTGCTTTTCGCTGAGGCCCATTTTGGCACACGAAAGCACAATCATCCATATCTTGTCGGGGGTGGCCATCACATTGGAGGCTGCCACGCCCGAAGGTTTCGATTTGCGGGCTACCAGTCCTTTCATGTTTTTGTCGGCTACCACCTTATCGAGGTCGGTTTCCCACAGCAGCTCACCGGTCAGGGCATCATAAGCTGTCACCAGGTTGGTACTATAATTAATGGCCATGCCGTTGGGTGCCGTGGTTGACGATACGGCGTTCACGCTTTCGGTATCTTTTCTCCAGACAATTTCGCCTGTCTCAGTATTTACGCCATTGAAATAACCGTTACCGTCAGTCAGTACTACAATTTTACCGTCAAAAGTTATGGAGGGGGAAGTGCCGCTGCCGCCTGTTCCCGTACTTGTTGTGAAAGCCAGTTTCAGACCTTCGGGTGTTAGGTCTACACCGTGGATAACTCCCTCGTCTTCAGAGAAGCCATTGGCTACTACGAAGATACGTCCTGTTTCAGGATTTACGGCAGGCGTGTTGGAGCATTGCATATTACAACCGAAAACGGCATCCCAGGCAAACTGTCTGATTTCATCAGACATCTGTGTTTCCCACAAGCCTTCAAATACAGGTAGTGATTTAGGTCCTTTAGTGCCGGGCAGTTTCAGCTTGTCATAAAAGGCGCCCGTATTCCTGTCAAGAAGGACCAGATATCCGTCTGTAGATGATCCGCCGATATAATCTTTAACGAAAAATGGTGTTATGAACATCCCCTCAACGTCGTAATCGCGTAAATTGGTTACCCAACGGAGTTTACCGGTATTCGTAAATGACCATACTTGGTTCCAGTCAGCCTGATACAGATTGCCGTCTTTGTCAATGATGGGGGCATTGATCTCACAACCGTAGTCAACGCCTTCAAGCTCTTTTCCCTTTTTAAGTTGCTCCGACTCCCAGAGTTTATTGCCGTAACGGTCAAAAGCTATCAGGTTGCTGTAGCCTGCTCCGTAACCTGTTGGGAGATAAACATTCCCTTCGGGGCCTATAGTAGGTCCTATAAAAAAGCCTGCATACTTGAGGTCTATCCACGAAAACTCCATGTCTGCCGATGTGTAAAACGGAGTGTAGTCCGAATTGCGCACGTCCCGGTGAGCAGTCGGCCAGCTGCTGGAAGCGTAATTATCCCCAACATCCAGGTCACGATGACTGGCAGGCGTCGTAGGGAGTTTAATTTTTTCTTTGTTAACAAACTGATCCTGATAATTGTTGCACGACCAGGTAAAAGAAATGATAAGAAGTATCCAAAATGTTTTTTTCATTTAATTTGTCTTTATGTTGTTTGATAATCCTGTTTTCCAGAGAATGCGCCCCGATTTCCTATACCAGTTTTTTATACTACAGGCTATATGTGTATTGAATGGTTATGGTTCTCATCGGCTCTGCTTTTAAGGCGCGCAAAGAATACCATCTGTTAAAAAGGTTGTCGCAGATGAGCGCAAATTTATGACGCAATTTAAATTTGTAACTCAGACGTGCATCAACAATGGCATTTCCGTTATTGTGGTTGTAAAAGTAGTCTCTGTATAAAATCGGTTGTAAAGTTCCACCTGATGCCAGTGTAGCGTCTTCAAAGTCAAATACTGTTTTATCAAGGTTCTCAATTTTGCTGTAGTACCTCAGACTTGTACCAACGGAGAAATTGTAGAAATCAAAGCTCAGGTCGAATTTCACTGTATGCAGAAAGCGGTATTTCAATATTTTTTTAGACGGATCAACACTCATCGTGTTATAGCTGTATTCTTTGCCTCTGTCGTCTATAGCAAATACATAGTCGGGTTCAAGTGCAATGGGGTTGACATATGTGTATCCGAATAAAATATTCATGTCAAATTTCTTGTTGAATTTAGCTTGGCCTGTAAGCGATACATCAATTCCCGTTACTTTCGATTTTCCGGTGTTCAGAAATTTGAATCCGGCTGCGGCAAAGTCAAGATCCCAGAAACCAAAAAGATATTCGATAGT
>Ga0256913_10001488_pt1 | contig 12063 bp, 13 predicted proteins | sample Axial_MatmetaG_FD_185970 | JGI IMG/M metagenome (GOLD analysis project Ga0256913, IMG submission 185970) | Deep-sea worm associated microbial mat communities from Axial Seamount, Juan de Fuca Ridge, Pacific Ocean - Axial_Mat | ecosystem: Environmental > Aquatic > Marine > Oceanic > Microbial...
ACTTTCTTATCTGAATATACAACTTTCATCTCACCCATTTGGTTATCCTCTTCTATTAGCTGTTACACCCCTTATTTTAGAATGGTTTTTGGATTTTGTCAAGCTTCTATTGCATAATTTGGGATAATGGGTTTTATACTGCTGATGGATACTGTGTAAATTATCCATTGAAATATAAACATAAGTTTCGCAAAATAATATCAAAAGAATTGCAAAAAAATATAACATTAAAAAGAGGATTTGATGAATGGGGTAATAGATGTTACATGTTTATAAATCAGATTGGATATAATTTTATAAGAAAAAAAAATGATGTTTTTCCTATAGTGGTAGAGTTAAATAGTAGTGCTTTATTAGATTTAGGGGTAAAATATATTTTCTCTTCTTATGAGATTGAAAATTATAACAAAAACAATTTGAGTTATCTTGGAAGTTACACAACTCAAGATTCTCCTTGGAAAATTTATTTGTATAAGGTGATAAAATGAAAATATTAGAACTATTTAAAACTTATAATCCTTGCGAAACTAAATTATATGAACCATATATCATAGCAGAAGCGGGAGTAAATCATGAAGGCAGTATGGAGATAGCTAAAAGATTAGTTGATGAAGCAAAAGAGGCTGGAGCTGATGCAATAAAATTTCAGACATATAAAGCTGAGAGTTTAGCAAGTAAAAATTCTCCTGCTTATTGGGATACAACAAAAGAGCCTACAAAAAGTCAATATGAACTTTTTAAAAAGCATGACTCTTTTTGGAAAGATGAGATGTATGAGTTGAAAGAATATTGCGATGAGGTTGGCATTGAATTTATGTCCACTCCATTTGATGTTGAAAGTGCCAATTTTTTAAATGAAATTATGGATGTGTTTAAGATATCTTCATCAGATATTACAAATAAGCCTTTTATAGAGTATTTGTGTCAGTTTAATAAACCTATTATTCTCTCAACAGGGGCTAGTCATTTATATGAAATTCAAGAAGCAGTAAGTTGGATAGAGAAATTTGGTAATCCGTTAGCTTTGCTTCATTGTGTGCTTAACTATCCAACACCTGATGCTAATGCAAATCTTGGAATGATTTTAGGACTGAAAAAATCTTTTCCGGATATTATGATAGGATATAGTGACCATACCTTACCAAAAGATATGAAAGTATGTGAAATGGCTACAATGCTTGGTAGTGTAATAATAGAAAAGCATTTTACTCATGATAAAACTTTACCGGGGAATGACCATTATCATGCTATGGATAAAAAGGATTTAAAACTATTTAGAGAAAATCTAAAAAGAACTTTTGAAATTTTAGGTAGTTTCAAAGTAGAAGCACTTGAAGATGAGGAACCTGCAAGACAAAATGCAAGAAGAAGTTTAGTAGCAAATAAAGATATAAAAAAGGGAGAAATAGTCACAAAAGATATGCTAACTTTTAAAAGACCGGCAAGTGGTATAAGCCCTAGATTTATAGATGAAGTTGTAGGGAAAAAAGCAAATAAAGATATAAAAGAGGATGAAATTTTGAAGTGGGAGTTTTTTAGTGCGAACTAAGATAATAGAGATAGCTGGAATAATAATTAAAATAAATATTAGTAATGAAATAAGTAATTTAGTTGCAAATGATTTAGATGCTGTAGAAAAGAGTGAATTTAATAAATTTGATATAGAAATAAATATAAATCAAAGCAAAGACTTTGATTATAAAGTAATATCAGGAAATAATTTAAAATTTACACATGCTGCCTATATTAATAAATTCTTACCAAATCTTGATTATGTTATTGAAAATTTGTTTTTAAATAAACCAACAATTTTAAATATTGATTTAAAAAGTTCTAAAAGTATAAAAAATAAATTAAAGACTATTTTGTATGGTAAAAATATTATTGAAAAAAATATTATTTTATCATATTCTTTATTTTGGTATATATTTCAAATAAAACTAATGCAATTTAATAAAACTTTTTTACATGCAGGTATATTTTCAGATAATGAAGAAAATGCTATTGCAATAACAGGAACAGGTGGTGGAGGTAAAACAAGTACATTATTTAATATTTTAGAAGATTCTAAGTATAATTATTTATCAGAAGATTTTGGTATTATTGATACTGATGGATATACTTATTATAATCCAAAACCAATATCAATCTATGAAACAGATATGAGATTCAATCCAAAAGTTTTAGGAAAAGCATATAGTTTATTAACTCAAAAAGAAAAATTATTATGGAGTTTTCAAGTAAAATATTTAAAAAGAGATCCTATTGTAAAAATGAATCCTAAAACACTATTAAATGATAGAATAGCACAAAAAGCAAAATTAAAAAAAGTTGTATATGTTATTAGGGAAAATAGAAAAGAATTTGAATATCAGAGCATTAGCAAGGAAGAATTGTCGCAACGAAGTTTAAATGTGGCATTAAGAGAATTTAAAACAATATATGAAATTTTAACTCTACTAAATGCAAATAAACCAAAAGAATATGATAACATTCCAACATTTGATACTTTTAAAAATGATTTAATGCAATTATATTTAAAAACTTTTTCAAAGACTCAGAATTTTATATTAAAAATTCCATATAAAAGAACTCCTGAAGATGTTGTTATTTATTTAAAAAAACATGGATTATTTGATGAGTAATTTACCTGTATATTTAGTTGAATTTTTAGATAATAATAATTATCTTTTTAAAGAAATTTTGCAATACAATGAAAGAAAAAAAGTTTATGTATTAAAAATTGAAAAAAACAATAAGTATTTCATATTTAAAACTTATGATAAAAATCAAGCAATAAAAGATATTAAAAATAAATTTGATATAGAAAAAGATTTTTATCAAAAAGATATTGATTTGCTTCCCGATTTAGTTTATTGTGAAGATAACATAATGATTTTAGAATATATTGATTCCATATCTTTAAGAGATGTTTTGGTACAAAATATACTTAATAAGCAAGTTTTAAATAATTTATTAAATGCTATTGAACTTTTTAAAAACAAAATTAAATCAAACAATCAAGATAGTATAAGTAATTTTGATAATATTTTTCGATACATTCCTTCTCTGTGTAATAGTCATCCTTTTCAAGCAAAAGGTATAAGAATAAATATTGTAGATAGATTCTTAAATAAACTAATAACAAAAATCTTAATTTATAAAACTAAAAATTTAATAAATCATATAAGTATTGACAAACTGACAAAAGGCTTTTCTCATATGGATTTTCACTACAATAATATACTTGTAGGTAAAAGTAATAAAATAAAATTTATAGATTTTGAAAATATTAGATATAGTGGTTTTTTTGAATTTGATATATTGTTTTTGATAGTACTGATTGAGGTATATGTGAAAAGTGATAGTGAAGAAGGTAAGATTATTAAAAGATATTTAAATAGTATATTTGAGCAAAATAATGATTTGGAAAAAATATATAATATTTATAAAACTGCTATTTCTATAAATAAAAAGTTTTATGTAGATTCATGCAGTAAACCTTTGAATATCTTACAAAAAATAGTATTAATAATAAAGGAAGTTTTTAATGCAACTAGCTATTAAAAATATAGGATTAATTAAAAATGCAAATATAAAAATAGATAATTTAACTATAATTGCTGGTGAAAATGATAATGGTAAAAGTAATGTTGGATTTAATCTTTTGAAGAGTTTGATAAAATGGATAATGAGTGATAGATCAAAAAGCTTCATTAGGAACAAATGAAAAGAGTAGTGTAGTTGATTGGGAAAAAGATAAAATCATCATTTTAAACAAAAAGTTACAACATAAGAAAATAGAGTTGGAATTAAAAGAAGATATAGGAGTTGGTGAATATGAGTTATGAAAGCAAAAAACAAGAATAGAAAAAAGTGCAAAAAATACACTTAGTATTAACAAAAAAGAAAAAATAGATAAAAATGGTATAAAAAATTTAGATTAAAAGAAAAAAAGGAGAATATAAAAATGTTTAAAAAAATTATAAAAAAGATATTACCAAAAAGTTTAAAAGATAAGATTATCCTAAAAAGACAAAATATAAAACTACTTGAAACTAAATATGAACCAACCGTTACTTTTGCTTATGGGTGTGATGTTAGATATAGTACTCTTGGAAGCTATTCGTCTGTTGGAAGATATGCAAAAATAACACATACAGATATTGGAAAATATTGTGCAATATCTTGGGATATAACTATTAATGCAGTTAGTCATCCGTATGAGCATTTAACAGTTCATTCATTTCCATATGTTCCAGCTCCTGGATTTGTTGATAAAAGAATGCAAGAACATAAAAGAGTAGTTATTGGTAATGATGTATGGATTGGTGCAAATAGTGTAATAATGCCAGGAATTAAAATTGGAAATGGTGCAATTATTGGTGCTGGAGCGGTAGTTACAAAAGATATCCCAGATTATGCTATTGTTGCTGGAGTTCCTGCTAAAATTATTAAATATAGATTTAGTCAGGAAATTATTGAAAAACTATTACAATTAGAATGGTGGAATCTGGAGGCATCAGTTATTAAACAAAATATTAACTTATGGCAAAAAGAAGTTAATTTAGCAACAATAGAAAAACTAGAAAAATTATGTTGATAATTAAACAATCATTAATATATTTAGGAAGTAGTATTTTAAACAAAGCTATACCATTTTTACTACTTCCTATTATGACACACTATTTGTCACCATCAGATTATGGAATATTATCTATTTATAGTATTTTTATTGCAATATATAGTGCTTTAATTGGAATGGCATCACACACAATAATTTCAAAAAACTTTTTTAAGGTTTCTAAACAAGAGATTTCGCTTTATATAGGTAATATTTTATTGATATTAATGATTACTTTTATGTTTTATATATCTTTAACATATATTTTTAGTTTATGTTTTGATGAAATATTTTCTATACCATCTAAATGGCTTTTACTTATACCATTTATAAGTATAATGCTTATGATAAATGAGGTAAATACTACAATACTAAGAAATGAGCAAAAAGCATATATGTTTGGTGTATTTGAGGTTTCAAATACACTGCTAAAAATAGGATTTACTATTCTATTTTTACTTGTTTTTCATTATGGATGGTTATCTCAAGTATTTGGAACTTTGATTGGTTCTTTTATTTTTTTTATTATTGGACTTCTATATCTCAAAAATAGAAGTTATTTGACTTTTAAATTCGATAAAAATATTGTAAAATCAATTTTAAATATTTCAATTCCTCTTATTCCACATCTTTTGGGTGGATTGATTGTTGCAATGAGTGATAGACTTTTTATAGAAAAAATGGTTTCTATAGAAGCTGTTGGTATTTATAGTGTAGGGTATATGTTTGGTATGATTGTTATGCTTTTTACAGATGCATTTATAAAGGCCTGGTCACCTTGGTTTTATAAAATATTATCTAATCCAACTAATGCTAAAAAAGAAAAAATTGTTAAATATACTTATATTTACATATTTGGTCTTTTTATACTCTCTATATTTATATCTTTTGTAGCAGGGTTTATACTACCTTATTTTGTTGATGAAAAGTTTTATGAAGCAAAGCAATTTATAATATGGGTTGCATTGGGTTATGCTGTGCAAGGTGTATATAAGATATTTTTTCCTTATCTTGTTCATATAAGCAAAACATCATTTTTGGCATTTAGCACAATTACGGCTGCTATTTTAAATTTACTATTTAATTACATATTTATTTTATATTTTGGAACTATTGGAGCTGCATATGCTACTATATTAGCATTTGGAGTAAGTGCTGTTTTGGTCTTTTTGTATCAAAAAAGAAATTTTGAGATGCCATGGAATATTTTCAGAAAGGGAAGGATTTAATGGGTAAAATAAAAAACTTAAAAGAATTAAGAGAATTTATACTATATCTTGAAGATAAATATGATTTATTAAATTTTGAAATAGATGGAGTAAAACCTTGGCAATTAAAAAGAGTAGCCATTGATTATGATTTAGGTAAGATTGCAGGTTTGATGGAAACACCACATACAACATTGAATTTTAAAACTAAATTATCCAATATATTTAGTATATTAAAAAGTTCTATTTTTTACAATCCTTTTTTTAGCACTAAAAAAGATATTATGATTTTTCCACATGGTAGAGTAAAAAAAGTAGAGGGTAAATATATAGATATATACACTCATTATTTTATAGAAAAACTAAAAAAAGAGAATAAAAGCTTTATAGAGATAGAATCCCCTCATATAGGAAAGCATTATACAGATAATGAACCTTATAGATATCATAACGATTTTATATTAGTAACAAAGCATATTTTCTCAAAGTTTGTTACAATAAAAAACATAGATTATAAATATATATCAAAAATAGAAAAAGAGATAGTAGAAAAAATAGGCTATTATAATTTAAAAAGTTTATTTGAAGATACAGTAAAAAAATATAAAATAGAATATAAATTATATAAAAAATTATTAGAAAAAATTCAACCAAAGCATATATATTTAGTTGTATCATATGGAGGACTAGGGAGTCTTATAAAAGCTGCAAAAGATTTAGATATAGAAACTATAGAGTTTCAGCATGGAAATTTTTCAAAATACCATTTTGGATATTATTTTGGAGAAGATAAAAAGAAATTGGACTATTTTCCAGATAAGTTTTATGTGTGGAATGAGTATTGGAAAAATCGTATCAATTTTCCGATTGAAGATAACAATATAATAGTTAAACAATTTGATTATTTGGAGTATAGAAAAAGCTTATATAATCATATACAAAAAAAGAAAAATCAAGCGATTGTATTATCTCAAGGTGTATTGGGTGATATGATAGCAAAAAAGATTTATGATAATTGGGAGTACTTTAAACAGTTTGATATAAAATACAAACTTCACCCAGGAGAATATGATAGATATGAGGAATATGAATATCTTCTAAAATTATCAAAATATAAAAATGTAGAGATTTTAACAGATATTGATTTGTATGAATGTTTTTCAAGTTCAGAATTTCAAATAGGAGTATATTCTACAGCATTATATGAAGGTGTAGAGTTTGGATGTAAAACTATTTTTTTAGATTTACCAGGGGTTGAAGTTATGGATAAGTTTAGAAAGACATTAGCATAAAAAACATGAGGGTAAAATATGAAAATAATTAATTTAATAGAAAATTTAGATGATACATACGGAGGACCTGCAAAATCAGTTCCTTATCTGTGTAAATATTTAAATCACATAGGTGTAGATACTGAAATATTATCTATAAAATATCATGATAATGAAACAAATAGTTTAGTAGATAAATACAATTTGATTTGGAAATCTTTTAAATATAATTTTATTAAAAAACTAAGAGTTTCACTTGATTTAAAAAATTATTTAAATGATAATATTACGAATAAAGACACTATTTTGCATACTCATAATTTATGGAATTTTATACCTTATGTAGCATATAAAATGAAAAAAAAATATAAAATACCTTTAGTCGTTTCAATTAGAGGGAATCTGTATTCAAAGTTATTAAAACAGAATAAATTACAAAAATCAATTGTTTGGAGATTATTTCAGAAACATATGTTGAATAATGTATCTTGTATTCATGTAACTGAGATTAATGAATTAAAAGCTGTTAGAAACTTAGGAATCACATCACCTATTGCTATAATTCCAAATGGTATAAGTTTTGATGAATTTAAAACATTAAAAAATAAACAAGATGCTAAAATAAATTTGACTCTTAATCTTAATAAAAAATATATATTATTTATGTCAAGGCTACATCCAATAAAAGGTATTGAATATTTAGTAAATGCTTGGATTAAATTATCAACTAAATATCCTAATTGGGATTTATTGATAGTTGGGCCTGAATATGATAGTAATTATGTAGATAGTATAAAACAAAAAATAAATCAATATAATTTGAATAATAGAGTTATTTTTACAGGAATGCTAAGAGGCCAAAATAGACTAGATGCTTTTAGTTCAAGTGATTTATTTGTATTGCCTTCACATAGTGAAAATTTTGGTATGGTAATAGCTGAAGCAATGGTAGCAAAACTTCCAGTAATTACTACCCATGGCACACCTTGGAGAGAAATAGAAGAACATGATGCAGGTTGGTGGGTAGAATTAAATCAAGAAAATATAGATAATGCTTTAGAATATGCTTTAAGATGTAAAGATGATGAACTAATTCAAAAAGGGAAAAATGGTTTTGAATTGATTCAAAAATATGAATGGAAATATCAAGCTAAAAAAATGAAACAAGTATATGAGTGGCTTCTCGATAAAGGAAATAAGCCAAAATTCGTTTTTGAGGATAAGTAATGCAAACCCTAAATAAATTTAAACTACCAAAAAATTTTCGAGGTCGTTCAGGATTAGTAGTTCAACTATGGTGGATAGTAGATTTTTGGTTTTTTAAACTCTCTCCACAGATTATGTATGGATGGAGAAGATTTCTACTTCGTCTCTTTGGAGCAAAGATAGGAAAAGGTGTTATTATTCGCCCAAATGTAACCATCACCTACCCTTGGAAAGTAAGTATAGGAGATTACTCATGGATAGGAGACAATGTAGAGCTTTATAGTTTAGGAGAAATAGAGATAGGCTCAAATGTGGTCATCTCTCAAAGGTCTTATCTTTGTGCTGCTTCTCATGATTATAAAAAGCAAGATTTTCCTATATGGAGTGGAAAGATAACCATAGAAGATGAGTGTTGGTTGGCTACCGATGTTTATGTAGCACCAAATGTAACTATTGGTAAAGGCACGGTTGTTGGGGCTAGGAGTTCAGTATTTAAAAATTTACCGGGAGGAAAGATTTGTGTTGGGAATCCTGCAAAAGTGATTAAGGATAGAATATATGAAAAATAACATAACCCTGATAGGAATAAATTTTTACCCAGAAGATAGCTCAACAGGTCTCTATAGCACACAGATGATGGAATATTTGGCAAAGCTATATAATATAAATATTATTACAGGGTTTCCCTACTATCCTGAATGGAAGATACGAAAAGAGTATAAAAATAAAAAAAAGTTTTTAGTAGAGAAAAAAGATAATATGACCATTTATCGCTACAAACAGTATGTACCTAAAAATCCAAATTTTCAAAATAGAATTTTACACTTACTTGACTTTACTATTGGTAGTGTTCGTAATGTTTTTAAAGTGAAAAAGTGTGATTTGGTCATCTGTGTAGTTCCTTTTACTAGCTCCATTGCCCTTGGATTATTGATGGCAAAGCTAAGAGGTGCAAAAGTGTGGGTACACATACAAGACTTTGAGTTTGATGCTGCCATAGAGTCTGGTTTGGCAGGAGAGCAAAAAGGCTTAAAATCTAAGATATTTGATGCTCTTTTTAAGCTGGAAAAAAAGCTTTTGGATAAAGCAGATATAGTCAGTACCATTAGCTATGGTATGCTAAGTAAACTGGAGACTAAAACCTCCACTCCAAACTATTTTTTCCCAAATTGGGTAGATGAAAATTTTATAGACCCAAACAGAGCCAAAAAACATAGTTTAATGAAGTCTAGTAAGTTTAAAGTCTTATACAGTGGAAATATAGGAGCAAAACAAGATTGGGAATTTTTTATTAGAGTATTAGAATATTTTAAAAATAATGATACCATAGAGTTTATAGTCGTAGGTGCAGGGGCCAAAAAAGAGTGGATAGTGGAAGAAACAAAATCATATGCCAATGTATCGCACTATATGCCTGTAGAGTATAGCGAATTGCCTGATTTACTTTGTAGTGCTGATTTGCATATACTCTTTCAAAAAAATAATGTTATAGATACAGTTATGCCTTCCAAGTTACTTGGTATGATGGCAAGTGCTGTTCCTTCTGTAGTAACTGGTAATGTAGAATCGGAAGTAGCTAAAGTATTTGAAAAATCAAATGGTGGATATTTTTTTGACAGTGAAGCTTTTGAAGATGTGGTAAATTCTATAAAAATATTAGCAGAAGATGATACTAAAGCAAAAGAGATGGGAGATAATGCAAGAAAATATATAGTTGATAATTTTTCTTATGAAAAAGTTTTAGATTCTTTTATGAAAGAGCTTGAAAAAATTAATTATAAGTAAGTATTTTAGGTTTAGTTTTACTAAAATGTTTTAAAAATAATAAACAGAAAAGCACTTTAAGGTATAATTATGCTTAAAACTTTGTGGAGAATAAATGTCAAAAAAACTTTTAGCAAATTGGATTGTTGCTATTGCTGATATCTTGGTATTGATTATCGTTTTTTATATATCACTAGCTATTAGAGTCAATTTACCACAGGATATATTTCCTACTATGCAAGATATTAGTATCCAAGATTTTGGTTTTATTATATTTATATCTTTTATTATGCTAGTTTACGAAAATATATATAGATTTAGGTATGATTTTTGGCAAGATACACTAAATGTCATAAAAGCATTATTACTAAGCTATATATTGGTTTTGGCCATTTTGTCGTTGAGTAAAATCAACTTAGAATATTCTAGGACATTTATCACAATCTACTTTATGACTGCTGTTTTGATAGTACCCATAGCCAAAAGATTTACTAAAAAAGCCCTTTTTAAAGGCAATAAGTTTTTTCGTATCAGTACTCTACTCATAGGTGATGATATAGAAACACAAATATTGACAAGAGAACTCAAAGATAATTGGTACTTGGGTCAAATACCAGCTCAAGAAACTAGCTATGATTCTGTCATCATAGTATCCAAAAACCTATCCAAAGATAAACTAAATAGCTATATCACCAAATATACTCAAAATATCAAGGATGTTTTTGTAGTACCATATGTAACACAAATCAATTTCGCTCACTCAAATATACTAGAGCTATCCAATATCAGAAATAATTTAATCCAAATCGAAAATAAACTTCTAATCAAATCCAATCTATTTATAAAAAATCTTTTTGATCTCATTGTCTCTATCATAGTATTGCCTATATTTTTAATCATACATATCATCATATCGATTGCTATCAAACTTGACGATAGTGGCTCTATCTTTTTCAAACAACAAAGACTTGGCAAAGATGGAAAAGTATTTGAAGTGTATAAATATAGAACAATGTATCAAGACAGTGATGATATCTTACAACAATACCTTCAGAATCATCCACAGGAAATAGAATACTACCAAAAGTATCATAAATATACCAATGACCCTAGGATAACAAAAATCGGCAAATTTTTGCGTTCTACATCACTAGATGAGTTACCGCAAATACTCAATGTACTAAAAGGTGAGATGAGCATAGTTGGACCTAGACCATATATGCTAGATGAAGAATCGCTCTTATACAGTGTCAAAGATTTGATTTTGCAAGTCAAACCAGGTATCACTGGATTGTGGCAAGTAAGTGGTAGGAACAACCTAACATTTCAAGAGAGAACAGAACTTGAATCTTGGTATATCAAAAACTGGTCTTTGTGGTTTGATTTTGTAATCATCGTAAAGACTATAAAGGTAGTATTTTTAAAAGTAGGAGCAAGATAGTAAATTATACTATTTATTGGAGAGTAATAGTTTGACATTTAAACCAAAAAGGATTATAATACGATTACTGCACGGATGAGATACCGTAAAAGCTACAATTTAGAAATCATACCTAATAAGAGGAAATATGAGCGATAACAAAAAATCTTCTAATGGCAACAATACCCATAGAAAAAACAGAACACACATACCAGTGCAAGGTTACAAAATCGAAGACTTGCAACAAAAGCCAATCGATGAGTTAGTAAACATTGCAAAAGAGGTTGGAGTAGAAAATCCTAACGAGTTTCAAAGAAGAGATTTGACTTTTGAGATACTCAAATCACAAGTAAAGCAGGGTGGGTTTATCCTATATACTGGTATCTTGGAGATTATGAATGATGGTTATGGATTTTTGCGTTCGATTGATGGCAACTTCGCCAACTCTAGCAACGATACATATGTAAGCTCTACTCAAATCAAAAGATTTGCACTGCGTAATGGTGATATAGTCACAGGTCAAGTAAGACCACCAAAAGACCAAGAAAAATACTATGCACTTCTTAAGAT